>Ga0209337_1004027_pt1 | contig 10244 bp, 6 predicted proteins | sample LinPmetageLP53_FD_184044 | JGI IMG/M metagenome (GOLD analysis project Ga0209337, IMG submission 184044) | Marine viral communities from the Pacific Ocean - LP-53 (SPAdes) (version 2) | ecosystem: Environmental > Aquatic > Marine > Oceanic | place: Pacific Ocean | collected 2010-02-08 | reverse complement strand
AATTAGATTTATACGCATTTGTAATTGTATTATCTGCGTCTGCTGTATATCTTTTAATTCCCATTATCGAACTGTTCCTTGGATGTCTGCGTTTGGATATTTGACTTCAAGTATAACATTTTGTGGCGCAAGTATCATTCTTCCATCAGAAGAAGTATACCTCTTCACATTATAAGGTGTTGAGGCATATCCCGCTCCTGTTTTCTGGAATACCTTTACAGAAATTGCATCAACAACACCTGGTGTAGAATTGATAATAGAATATAAGTCTGTAATACTAAAGGCTTCTCCAATATCAAGTTTTGTTGATAAATATATACTTAATCTCTCACTAATACGACTGAATATAACTGATTTATTTTCATTGTTTGTCGCAATTGCCGCAAAGTTAACACCTAAGTTTACAATTTTAGCATCAAGGATGTCAACAGAATCATTAATCATTCTTTTTGTATTAAGCCAAGTTTTAATATTTTCTTTTAAGATTGTGTTTGTTTGCTCAAGAAAACCTTGTGAGGATTGATTTATAACATAGATATTAATATTTCTTAAATTAGAATCAACATCTTGGATAATTGAACATCTTTTTACACCACCAAACTTTGGAGGCATTGATAAAATAAGAGTTTTATAGTCTTCGGCTGTAACTGCTCTATTCTGTGCGGAGTTAGCACCAGAAATTAATTCTCTTAATTCGGAGATATTGGGTGCTGTCACATCTCCTTGAATTGGTTCCTCATTTGTGACTTCTAAAGAAGCACGCACTGTGTTAATCTTTGCTGCGCTGAGTGTGGTCCGATTAGCAAACTCAAAAATGCTTGAAGCCACGGAAGTTACTGCTCCGACTGAGGCATTTGAATTTTGAGCAGTATTAATACGATAAGTAACTGTTATTTCAGTATTTGATGGACCTACACCAAACTTGTCACCCTTAATTAATAACGTTGGATCCATTGCGGTATCGGTTACATAAGTCTTAGAATGAAGATCCAGAACAAGATCTCTTGCTTCTGCCAAACTGGGCGAGTTTAATTGAGTATCCGATCCATATCCAAAAATTATGTTCATGCCGGTTGTATTTCTTCTGGCAATATATCTTCTTGGGACAATAAATGGTTTTACAATTGTGGGTGCTTGAACATTTGTTGTAATATCATTGTTGTCGATTGGAATATAGATGGTGTTTTGTGATAAATGATCCACTTCATAATATTCGTTTCCTTCTGCATCTCTAACTGAAACAACTTCAGTAACAGCGGGGCTATCAATCGTCAATTGTCTAAATTTTACAAAGTTGTCAACATCAAAAGTTTGTGTGCGAAGCTCTCCAGATACAATTTGACCCGTTGTCTTCACGGCATAGTTGATTGGCACCCCAGTAGAGGCATTGGTAGTCGCTACAACAACTTCGTTTGTAGGGTTGGCAAAATCAATATCTTCAAGAAGCGTGTAGGCGGATCCGTTCGCTGAACCAAACGAAGATCCTGCTCTTAATTTTGGAGCATAAGAAAGGTCTGGACCAGTTGCCGAAGAATCTGTTGGCAGCAGAATATAAAGGGTCACATTTCCAAAGGTTGAGCGAGTACCTTCGTATCTATAACCTACTGTTTGTCCGTGCTTAAGCACGTTATCATATTCAATCGCCGTGGCAAGAAAGCTTTCATTTGCCTGATAATCTAAATAAAAGGATAAAACATCACCAATATAAGATACAGCATCAACCATAAGTGCGCCGAAACCGGCGTCGGAAAAGTCCCTAAAAGTATCGGGATAATATCTTTTTGCGTGTTCAATCAAATCATTTTTGATTGAAGCAAAATCTCTGCTTAGATAATTTATTTTAACATTCTCTTGTTTGCTCGCCACGAAAAGATGTCTCCTATTTAGTAATTATGTAAATAATTAAATTTCAAGAATTAAAACATCAGAAATAAAAGCTGATGGAATATTATACTTAATTTGAATGCTTACAAAGTTTGAGGCTGAAGATGGATCAATCTCCGACATATTAAATCCGGCTTCACTAGAACTAAATTGTATTGCTTCTATAGAAATATAAGGCAAGTATCTTGCTACTTGTTCACGGATTTTGTCTTCAATGGTATCAAAGATTGTTTGTGTTGAGTTCTCAAACAAATAAGTTCTAATCCCAACTCCAAATTCTGGTATCATTATTCTCTCACCCGGATTTGTCATTATAATCATCTTAAGGTTTTGCTGCGCTACTTGTCTAAAATTTGTATTTAAATTGTAGCCATCAATTGGTCCTATATTTAGCGGTAATTGTGGGGATAGTCCAGGCATTTAATATTGCTCCTCTTATAAGTAGTTCTAACTTACAAGATCCGTTCCTGCTTTTTCAAGAAATGGATCTGTATAGGTTATTTTCTTGTTACCATAAATAGAGGCACAAAATATTTGTAATATTGAAAGCTTTGTTTTGGTCAACATATCAGCCAAGTTTATACCTGCTTCTGATACTTCTGGGTAAACGGCTTTATCAGAAAGAGCACAGAATTCATATAAAGATAAAGAGGCTATCATATTTTTTATAGGTATTAAATTGTTAAATAATATTTGGTATTCTTTTGTCTCAATTAACATGTCTCGCAAATTCGAGTAGATTTCTTTTTCCTTTTCAATGATTTGTGCCTGTCTTTTTTCTTCTGCTGTTTCTGCTGCTGCTTCTGCTTCCCTTATTGCAGTCAGGTTGCCTGTTTTAATTACTGTGAAAAGTATTTCTTGATCATATTTGTCGCGACTAGCAAGGTCGCGGTTTGGGTATGTTATGTCAACTACATAACTCACATCTACACCTTCTTCAGGGGACCATCCAATCTGTGTATATTGTGTCCCTGTTTTGTCTGCATTATCTTTGTCAGCATCACTTTCTGATTTTTCTTTAGCCCATTCCAATGCTGGTAAGATGTCATTGCCGTAAGATAATTCGACTTCTCTAGCAATTGTTTCAGCCAAATTTGCGTCTTCGCCTACATAACCACCATAAAGTTTAACTTTTTTCCCAAAATTATACGGACCATATTCTTTTATGGTAGCTTCGGGGAGCGGCTCGTCGTCCAGTTCGGGAACAAGCTCTTCGCTTTGCTCGCACTGGGCAGATGCTATCGTGTAGTCTTTAATCGTGAGATCAGTTCCGTCTTGTTCATATTTAACAAATAACAAATCATATTTATAAATAACATCGTCACCTTGTTTTTCTTTCCCTCGTTTAAATACAAAACCTCTTCCCCCAGTATTGAAATTAACAATTGTGCCTCTGTTTGATTCAAGTTCGTCCAACTTATCTATCTCACCAAAAATTATCTTAATCAAGAAGCCGTCCCAAGTGGAAGAGTCCCATGTTAATTTTAAATTATCAATTATTGGTTGTCTTAGGCTTTGTATCTCCTCTACAATCAATTGCGTAAAAGCATCTTTTCCCGTTTCTGGCACTTCTATATTTTCGTCATCGATTTTTAACAATTCATAATATTTGGTGGCGGTGTCTCTCATATCAGGAAATAAGTTTCCTGGGATATTATCAAAAGTGCTTTTATATTTTTGGACCTCGGTCTTTAAGCGCTTATAAATGGAAGATATAAAAAGATCACTTTGCATAAAATCAATATCAAAACCATTCGTGGCTTGGATCGCGATCATTGCTCTTTCCACAATAAATAAACGAATAAGTATCTTTATACTAGAAATGGAATTAGCTCTACGAGTGGGTCCAAGCGCGTCACAGTAGTTCCCACTAAGAGTATCCGAAAGTATTTGTGAAGCAAGAACTTGATTAAAACTTATAAGTCCCGAAAAATCTAAAATGTCATTGCTTGGATATAATAGGGATAGATTGTCAAGACTGCTTTCTGTAGAATACTTTCCTTCAACTATTATGTAAGTTGCAAAATCTTCTAAAATATCTTTTATCATGTCGTGAGCAGTAGTTGTTGTGCCACTAGAAATATCAGTAAAGCTTCCGCCTGTTGCATTATAAATATCATCAATTACTTGTGTGTTTGATCGTCCTTTCGAGGATTGGCTGGTCGATTTTTCATTTATAGCTTCACCAATTAATAAATTAAAATATTCATATTCCTGTGTATTCAGCCTACCAGTTGAAACTTGTCTTCCAAGAAAATTAGCATTGGAGCTTACATAATAATCCTCGGATGTTTGTTTAAGAGATAAGGGGTTTGCTTCTGAGCCGTCACCTACTTCTACTTCTACAATACGATTGTTCCACCCACTATCTCTGACAATCTCTGCTGGAGCTTCTCCTAAATAAGTTTTAACATCCACAGTCACGTTATCGCCATCATAGCTAACCGTGAGATCGAATAATTGGTTGTCTTGACCATTGAAAACTTCGTCCCAATATGGATTAGTGCTTGGGTTATCCACATTGGCGCCTTGTTGGTAGGTATCCATTTCTTTCATTAACAAATATGCATATGCTCGTGCTCCTGAAATTGATAAGGATGACCCGCCTTGTGTTGGTTGTAGTAGCCCGACTTTATCTCCAGTGTTGGATGGCCACATGCCAGTCCTCGTTCTTGCAAAGGGGCTCTTGAACATTGTATTTTCAAATGTGTGGGTAGAAGATGCAACATATGGTTCTAGATCTTTGACCAGTTTCTCAAAAAGATTGTCGTCATCTGCCTCACCACCATTCCGGTTTAAGGTTGCGCCGTCTTTGGCGATGCCAGTTATATCAATATCACTTCCAAAAGCATACGGACCAAGTTCATCTATATTATATTCTGCTGTTGGGACATCATTTAAAGATGCGGGGGTATAGCCCAATTGGTAGCGACCGAAGTCCGCATCGACAAGAATATCGGAGAAAATATTCATCGGAGAGTTCTCATCAAAAAGAGTGTCCCAAATATCTGAATATGTAGATTTGTACCGAGATACCTCAGTATTAAAATTATTTACAACGCTTTGTAAGCCTTCTCTGGCAACTAGCTGATTTATCTCTTCTATAACTGGAGGTGTTTCAGGAATTAAGCCGTCAGCACCAAATATGCTTGGAAACGCAGGAACAAGATTTCCCGCTTGAAAGTTTTCTAGCGTTTCAAGAGCTTTTAAGATCTTTGTTTTCTTTTTATCCTTTTCTTTATTTATAATCTCCTCAATTTCTTCAGAGGTTAGATCGGGATCTTTGTTTTGTAAATAAGCAGCGCGTAAGATTGCTGGACCTGATCCATCGCCAATATCACATACATTTGAGACTACTGGAAACTGTTCTTCAGCACTCTCAAGTAAGAATTGCGGTTTGACCAATTTTCCAATAGCAGAAAAAACATCTTCAACATCTTGCTCGCTTTGAAAAAGAGTATTTCCATTGCTGCTTAAACAATTATAGCACAAAGTAATTGTTTCAGGGGACGCAATGCCCATATAAACGGATTGTGCTTCAGGTTCACTTAATATGGTTTCTACTGTTTCCACAGCAGACGAAACATCAGACATCATGTTAACCAAAAATTCAGCCGATATAAACTTTTCTTCAACCTGACCAGTCTCTGGATTTGGCCGGTTTATTGCAATACCAGTTTCTGTGTAAGCATCGAGAATAGATCCCTCAACATTGCCAGCAACTCTTCCAATAACCCCAAGGAAGCCCGTGCCCCCAGCAGAAGTTAAAGCAGCCGACCAAGCTTCAGGATCAGACAATTTTTCTATATCAATCCCAAGGCTTTTTGAAAGCCAGCTTTTAAATCCTTCACCTATGCCTGCTAAAAATCCCGAAACATCGGGTGATGAAAATAAAAGATCACAAAGACCCTCAAGGATACCAAGTATTAACGAAGATAAAGCACTTACTAAAGTATTATATAAACCAATAAGCGCTTGGTCAATCGTACCCGCTAAGAAATCTAAAGTTGGAAAGTTGCTTGGGATATTTAATCCTTGAAAAACAGGAAAGCCTATTTTTAAGCCAATATCTGGGGAACCATCACAGCGATCTATCTCGCAATTTTTATTAAATCCTCCGAGGCTTACATCTTGTATTCTAAATACTTTTTCTAAATCTGGGTCGTTAAAAGTTGCTTCTCCAAAAGAAGTAATCATATTTTTTAAAAGACATTGAATTGTTTCTTCCAAAACACAACCAAGATTAACTTTTGCCATAACATCATTATAAAGTATGTCTATTCCATTTTCAGTGGGAGCTTGAGCAAAGGCATAAAATTGAGAAAGTCGTTCTTCTAAAACAACAGGAATAAGTGCGCCGTCAACTCTTTCTCCGATAACCACTCCTGGCGGAGCACCGACTGATTCTTGATATCCTATATAATTGATTTCTTCCTTGGCGGAAGCTCCAGAAACAATTTTCCACCCTCCCGAACTAGCGCCGTATTTGGCTTCGCGGAGGACACGAGGGTTTGCCCTGTTGGCTGGAGAAATAAACTCAAGCTTTGCCCTTAGATCCGCAACCCCTTTCGTTCCGATCTTATTGTTTCCAACAAACTCAGATCCATCTTTTACGGCTTCTGTAATTAATCTTTTTGTTTCTGCGTTTAAGAGAGTTTGCTCCTCTTTTGCTTTTTCTTCATCTGTTTTACACAAATTAATATCTAAATCTAATGTTATCATTTTTGCCAAATTTGCAAAAATAGATAAATTGCCATCTTCATCATATTTACCTGCTCCATCTAATGGCTCTTGTTTTGTCTCAATTACTGGTATTGGCAAAGTATGTTTGGATAAAAAATCAAATACATTAAAACTTGCTTCAAACTTGCCCTCTAAATCCGCAAGCATTAAGTCCAATCTTGTAAGATAATTGATAGTTGTGATATGGTTTAAAACTGGAGTTTCTAAGAAGCAGTCGTATCCAATTGTGTACTGGTCTGCCCCAACAAGGGCGAAAGTCGCTTTATAATCGTAGGTAAACCCTAATTCTAAATCTCTTGAAACCTGTCTTGGATCAAAACATTCTGGTTCCTCAAATGTTACTGGTGCTATGTTGTTTAATTTTATGTATCTTTGTATCGCTAGCCCTGCTGTTTTCAGTCTTTTTATTTCATTATAAATATTAATGTTTGAAATAAACTTATCAGATCTTAAAAGTTCTACTTTAAAAGATTCTAATTGAGAAACGATACTATCAATTTTTTGACCAACTTCTCCGACTGGTATAAGTGCTGATAAGTATCCTTCTTCTGGTTTATTAATATTACAGGCTGTTGGATCATCACCTATGGAATCAAATACGCTTTTTGGAACAGCGACCAGAACTTTCATACGAACACAGGGGCGCAGGCTTACAAAATATTCCTTTGCCGATGATTCTCTAGATAATCCATATGGATCAAGTGTATCTTTGCCATAAAATTTTAGTAACTTATATGCGCCGTCGAGAACTGCTTCTGATAACCTCTTTTCTTTTTCATTGCCGGGTGTCTCATATTCACTTTCAACAGTGATGTAATAATTATCGTTATCTTCAAAAGGAAAACACTCGATTTTATTCGCCCAATCTTGCAAATCTGGAAAATCTGGAGAAAATGACATTTAGTTTACCTTGTTATATTTGCTACAAATATACTTGTTTGATGCTGAGTTTAAATATTTTGTTTTCCAAATAATACCTATATTCATTCTGTGTTTAAAATTATCAATCATACCCTCGGCTGCGTTCGTGGTAGCACTGATACCAGCAGGGATAAGCGAAATTGCGGGCAGTGTTGGGATAGCACCAATTGGTGCTTGCGGAGCAATGTGTGTATGTGAAGCAACTTTTAGATTAAATTGTAATTGATCCTTAAGGTGATTTAATACGATTGAGCTTAGTTCTGCTATTCTTTCCTCTAATTCGGATAATGCTTCAACTAAATTCTCTCCTTTTATTAAGGATTGAATATCGCTCTCATCATTACATGCGATTAGCTCAATACCATTATATGAAGCGGAGCCATCTTTTGAATTTTTGTTTTCGGTTCTTGTAATAAATTTAATCCCATCTCTTCCGATAACCCTAACAGCATCGGCTTTAATTCCAATACCAGATCTGGCTGTTGAGGATCCTTGTTCTCCAGCGGCAAGATTAAAATTTGTATCAATATCAGTCTTTTGACTTATGTATATTCTTGCTCCATCGGAAGCAAAGTTTGGATCGTAGTTTAATCCAGAATCAACGGAGGGACCGCCTCGTCCAACAACCATATCAATAGAAGCTGCTTGAGTATGTCCTTGTCCCCCATATCCAGAAGCCCTTGAGGCAGGACGATCTCGTCCAAGCACAATGTAAGAATTGCCTTTATTAATAACTTGTTCCGAGGGCGATTTAATGTACTTTGGATTAGCTTCCAAAATTGGATCACCAAAGACACCTCTGTTTGAAGATCCGTCGTGATATCGTTTGTCAGCCGAAACAATTTCACTCAGAAGATCGGGAAGTCCTAAATTTACTGATTTTGTTTTGTTGCTCATAATTTTAAATAGTTTGTTATATTAAACTTGTGCCGTAAGATATGTGATATAGTTACGCTAAAGCTACTCTATTCGGCGCAGCAGTCATCTCCTGTTCCCTAACCAAAGAAGCCACTGCCGTTGTAGAGACAGCTACATTTCTAAAATCAAAGTGGATCGGATCATAATTCCTAGAAAACCTTCCGCCCCAATAAAGGTTGACTCTTTCTCCAGCCGCGACAATGCCCGATTTAACCCATTCATCAACCGATGAATTGAAAGATTTCCCAAGCTGCTTGCCATCTTTAAGGGTTGGGTTAAAATCCATAGCCATTCCATACAAATGGTAACTTGTGGTTCCAGGCTTTGCCTTCCCTGCTGGGTTGGCGTTGTATTCTCTAAGAAGTCTGGCTTGATGAGCGGGAGTGCGATATACACTATTTATTTTAATTGTTGCGCCTAAGTTTTCCCAAGCATTATACATAAATGCCTTCATATGTGCTCCAAAATCTGGATGTGCCTGCAAGAGGAATGGTGCATGATTACTTTTATTCGGCAAAGTAGCATCTGTATCATAAAGTCGAGCCAACTGATTTATCTCTTTAGGAGTTTGTGCAGAAACAACAGACGGAATATTGGTATAAGAACTAACTTCAGAAGCCTCACATGTAGTCACAATAGGTGTTTGTGATTCAATTGGTTGTGTTGTTGGTTTTTGTGCCATATTTTATGATCCATCCTCTGGTTGTTGTGACTCGCCTAATTCATCCTCTGGTTGTTGCGACTCACCTAATGTATCTCCAGTTGGGTGTGTGACACCAGATAGAGAAGAGTCAGTACTACAAGTAGAAAACTGGTTTAAAGCCGATCTGGCTACCATTGATGCCAGTATCACAGCGGTGAATTCTGGTCTGTCTTCTATAATTTCAGTTACTATTGGTGAATCTCTGTTAATAGAATTTTCATATTGTATTTTGACAAGTGTTCCTGGGGTTATCTCCTCTGTTTCAGTTCTCAATCTTTTTGAGACTGCCTGTGCGATTGGATAAGACTCAAGATTTTGATAAGTATAACTAGTCTCGGTGTCAGATGGCGGTAAAACATTTGGTATCGGATTCTCAGCGCTAACATTGGTTAAAACAAAAACATAATATCCCTTAAAATTTAATAACTCTAATGCTTTTAAAGTTTCTAAATCTTCTGATTCCTCTTCCCCAGCAATGTCCAAGAATATTGACCACCAAGATGTCGAGGTGCCTTCAGCCTTTGCTTCAATTTCTTGACTTCTTAAGATAAGAGCATATAAACCCGGTTCACCACCATTTAAGCTTTGAGTTATACTATTTTCAACTTGCTGTAAAGCCCCGCTATTGAGCTTGTTGTTGAAAACAGAACTTTGGATTGGTCTTTTAGTGACATCCTCTATAGTTTTATCATTGCTGGTATTGAAGGTTTCCACAAGCTTCTCTATAATAGAAGCAAGCTGAAACTGTTCACTTAAATCCGCGTCTTCTACAGCCACTAATTGGTATCTCCATTTAATAAATCAAATATTTCAGTTTTATCAAGTTCAGATAACTCAACAGAAGTGCTTTGCTTCTTCTGTAATAAAGTAACAACTTTCACAAGCTGTTCGTTTGACCGTTGTAGAGTTTCAACATACTTGGCGGCGATAACGCCAGCATCCTTGTGTCGTTCTTCGTCTACACTTAGATATACAATTAGATCGTTAAGTAACGATTTTGTTATCTCTCGGTCTTTTCGTATGTTTTCAATGGCTTCATTGATATAGTTATCAACTTTTTTCATAGTATTTACCC
>Ga0209337_1004025_pt1 | contig 10245 bp, 14 predicted proteins | sample LinPmetageLP53_FD_184044 | JGI IMG/M metagenome (GOLD analysis project Ga0209337, IMG submission 184044) | Marine viral communities from the Pacific Ocean - LP-53 (SPAdes) (version 2) | ecosystem: Environmental > Aquatic > Marine > Oceanic | place: Pacific Ocean | collected 2010-02-08 | reverse complement strand
TTGGAGATTCTTTTCTTTCTTCTTCTGTAAGATCTCTTCTTTCTCCAAATTCAGGTTTAGACATAATTAATCTGTCTTGTATATCTTTGTAATATTCTTCGTTATTCATACCTTCAGGAACGTCTACGGCTCCTGCTGGCATTTGAAGAGAGTTTCCAACTAAAGCACCACCAATACTTGATACAGCTGTTTTGCCAGGGTTTCTTGCAATAGCTTTTTGTAGTCCTGTTGCTTTAGGTAATAAATATTCTCCTGTTTCCCTTAAAGCTGCAATCCCTGATCCTTTCATAGTCGATGGAAGAAAAGCTGCTGCAGGTAATGCATAGGACATACCTTCTATCATTTTACCTGTGTCACCTTCTTTATATCCTTCTCCAGCTATATTTGCTCCAACGCCAAGACCATAACCTTCTAATCCAGTAAGAGCAGTTCTTACAGAGGGTCTTGCCATTTGTTTTCCTAAAAATTTAAAAGTTGGGGCTGCGGCTGTTCTTATACCAGTCATGACTGCTTGACCCAGAACGTATCCAGGGACCTTACCACCGTGTTTAGCCTTGTAAGCCTCCATAGCTTTTTTTTGAAATAAAGGTCTTCTTAAAGTTTTATCCATTCGTTACCTCTGGTATGCTAAGGCTGTTCCTGCCGCTGCTGGTTGTCTATTTAACATTGAATATGTTGCATAAGCACCAAGTCCTGCTCCTGCCGCTTGAGCAAGTGGATTTCCTCCTGCTCCACCTGGAGCGGTGTTCGTTGTAAGTGCAGATTGTGTTGTAGGACCTGCTGCATAAATATTTTTTAAGAACTCTGCTCTTTGGAAAGGTTCATAAGATCTTTGTAGTTCAGTAGATCTTGTAGCATCTAATGCTTGTTGACCAAGTTGTCTTTGTAATCCTCCAGCTGCCATTAATTGATTAATATCACCTTGTGCCATACCTTGTTGTTGTCTTCCTAATGCACCAAGTTGTCCCGCACCTTGTAATTGTATTTGTTGTTGTTGCGAGGCTAAATTTGATGCTTGACCAAACCCTGTAGCCATAGATTGTCCTATATTAGCTTGTCTCGCTCTTTCTATTTCAGCTTGAGCAACTTCATTTCTTGCTCCCCCAAAAGCACCAGTGTTTACTGCTTGAGCATTTAATTGATTTTGACTCATGGCAGCTTGTCTATTAATCTCATCATTTACATAAGATTGATAGGGATTTAAAAATTGATTTATATTGGGTCCTTGTAAAGAACCTAAAGCTGCACCTATTCCTGATGTCGTGGCAGATCCTCCTACTCCTGTTGTGCCAGAAGCAGTAAGTCCTTGTTGTTCAAGAGCACCCATTGGAGCAACTCCCACTGTGGGTATGTTAACAGGAGTTTTTGCAAGTGAGCTTGCAATATCCATTAAACCAAGTTTTCTTTCCTCAATACCTGGAGCTTCTCTTATATACTGTGTTGTTGTTGCTGGTTGTGCTGGTGCAGGTGCTGGTGAGCCACCGCCTCCGCCGCCTCCAAATATACTACCCATATTATTTTAACTCCTTTTGATACATTAATCTTTTTACTTTCCATCCCCATGGCTCTAAAAAATTTTTCCAACCAGGTCTCGCTAGAATTGCTATTCTTTTACACTTGTTTTGAACAGCTAATTGTTCTATCGCTTCCGCAGCTTCTTTTTGCCATAGTTCTCTTTTTTCTCCTTTTAACAAAATAACTTCAACTTGATTAAAGTTTGGTAATATTGCTATCCTTGTAACAAAAATACCAAAAACTTTATACTTATCTCCATCATCTGAACCAACCATGATGTGTAATTGATATTCACCACGTTTAATTCTCTTCTTCATCTCAGATACTGACATAGGATCACCATCATATTTTAATCCTTCTTTGACCATAAACTCTGCCAGTGGCCAGTATTCTTCAATTAGTTTTGGTTCTATAAATAAAACCCCAACTTCTTTCTTAATTGTTTTTGCTGCTAGCATCAATTAAATCGTAAATTCTTTTAAATCTTTTTTGTTGTTCATAAAAGAACTCAGCTCCTACTTTTCTTTGTTCTTCTTTGTTCTTCACATTTGCACCAGCTACTATACCTGCTCCTCTAACTGCCGCTGCTCTTGAAACAAATTCACCGTCAGCTAATTGTGCTAACATTGTGTCTTCATTTTCATTACCCATACCTGCTCCGTCTGTTACATAACCTTCAGCACGAGTGTAATTATTCATATCGTTCTCATCATGAGAATGTTTTGAAGGAAGTGCTTGTCCTCCTTCGTTAAATTTTGCTATGTTTACAATTCCACCAGAATTGTATTCTACTTTTTTAAATGTTTGTGTAGGATCATCACCTAAAATTTCTTCTACTGTTTTATAAGTAGCTGGATCTTCTAAAGCTGTGTTAGCTCCTGTAGTGTAATCTTTTGTCATAAAACCAGTTGGTGTTCCCCCATGTCCTGATTTAGCAAATTTTGTGTAAGCTTTGTTTGGTGTAGGTAATAAATAAGATTCAGGTCCATCGTCTTGTCCACCCATCAATGATGGAAGTAAAGTAACTGCAGCAGCTCCTGCTCCAATTTTACCTGCCGTAGTTTTAGGCATAAGCTTACTTAAAAAACTTCCGCCTTGTTCTTCGTTACCAACTAGTCCTTGTTGAACTCCTGGGTCACCCATGCCAGTAAACATTTTTGCACTTTCAGGTGTTTTACCAAATAAAGCACCTATGCCTTGCATAGCTGAAGTGTTACCAAATTGTTGTGCTATTGAAGATCCTGTTAAAGCATTGCCTGTTGAACCAAATGATTGAAATGGACCAAGGCCTCCCATACCTGCTAATTGAGTTCCTCCACCAAGTAATACAGCATCTCTCAACGCTCTATTAGTTGATTTACCTCGAAGTTTTTGAACGCCAAATGTGGCTAATGCTATTGTAAATGGATCCATAATAATACTCAATCGTATTCTGTAATATTACCATTTTACTTAGTCTTTATCAACTCATCAGCAAAACAGCCTCTGTACTGATGCTCTCCCGCATGAGTAATCTTATCCGTAACTAAGGCGTAACATTTACCACCTATATCTTTCCATCTTTTACAGAAAGCAAAGTCTTCTCCCATGTAAGTCTTGTTAACAGGGTCGTACCAAGTATCAAATAAATTATACATATAAGGTTTATTAACTAACTCACCATTTATCACACTTTTTTGAATAATTTCTGTATCAGGATACGCTTTAATCATCTTCTCTATAACTTCTCTTTTAATTAACATACATCCAGTTGGAGAATGAGTTACCTCAATAACCCCATCTTTTATAGTAATATTTTTATCATCAGCTACTTTCATAGGATAAGTATGAAGAGCTTTATACTTCAGATCTTCTACAGTTTTAATATCTCCATTTTGCATTCTATGAAAAGCTTTATCCCACATTAATTGTTTAAGAGGATAAGGAACAGAAATAACTTGTTTGTCTGCAGCAAGCATTTTAAATATAGAAGAAGTTTGAAAATCTATATCAGAGTCTATAAAAAGTAAGTGAGTGTGGTCACTTTCCATAAAACCAGAAACACATAAATTTCTTCCTTGAGTAACTAATGAGGATTTCATGATTTGAAAAGAAACAAGGATATCATGTTTCATACAATGTTTTTGAAAGTTTAAACACGCTTGCATATAGTGAATAGATACATCTCCATGTACTGGAGTAGCCACAAAGAAAGAATGTTTTTTGTTAGTTATTTCAACAGTCTTTGTTTTTTTATTACCAAACCAAAAAGGTTTACTAGGATCTTGCATTTAAAACTCCTTGTAAAAAACCTGTCCAATGTCCTGCAATAATTTTCCAATTGTAAAAATGGTTAAAGAATTTTTTTTGAAACTCTAAATGAGTGTGACACCCTGGGTCGTTAATTTGATTAGGTATCTCTTCAATTACAGATGCAAATTGTTGAGCTAGATTTTTCCAATTTTCATCGTAGGGTATGTAAATAGGAAATTCTGAACAAGTTTCGTAAAGAGCTCCATTGTCAGTTGTAGCAACATATAACCCACAAGCTAATGATTCCAAAGCAGATATACAAGAAGTTTCTTCCCATATATTAGGATAAACAAAAGCATCATAAGTATGTAAATTTTCTAAAATATATTCATTTGGTTTATATCCTATGTAATTTACATTAGGTAACTGTTTAGCTTGATCATATAATTCTTTGTATTGATCATCACTTTCTTTTTCAAAATCAGAACCATATATTTTAGTGCTACTATATACATCTAATTCAATATTAGGATTTTTAATTAATTGCATAGCCCCTAACAAAATTGATAAACCTCTCCAAGGGGTTGGGTGATATATTAATTTAATTTTTTCTCGTTTTGGTTTGTTGTCTCTTTGTTTTATTTCAGGTATACCGTTTTTTATGACAGTGCATTTTTCGTGTGGAAGAGTAAACGTTTTTCTAAACTGTTCATAATTCCAATGACTATTAAATACGTAAAAATCGTATTGATTTATTTTTTCTTTGTCCGAAAAAAATTCTTGAAAGTGAGGTTGATCGGGAGCCATTTTTTGCCAAAGTATGTTTATCTTATCTTTAGCTAAAGGCACTTTACCTGGCACTGATGTACATATTTGAAATTTGTCTAACAATTCTTTAGATACATACTTTTGTAAAAAATTATGTTGTAGTTCTGTACCCCCTAATGGTTTCATTGTGTTTTACCAAACATTGGAAGATCAGGGACTTCTACCACTACATCGGTTACTAGCTCTTCTTTAGAATTTTTTTTTAAATACTCTTCTTCAGAATCATATTTCTCATTAGTATTTTTATTTCTATAGATTGTTTTAGTTTTGCATTTAATTGTTTTACGAATAGACATTTTAATTTAATACTATATATTAATGCCCCTGTCCAACATATTTCTTACGTCTTCTAGCTTTTGGTCCTACTTTTTTTGATATTCTACCTTTACGTTTTTTAGGTGTACGTTTGTGGTAGTTTGATACACCGTATAAATTACCTTTTTTCTTAGCCATTTTGATCTGATCTATTCATTTCTAAATACCCTATTGTTCCTGCTAAAGTATTAGCGCTTCCAGCTTTTAATTTTAAGATATCACTTTCCTCTAAAACAATTGTTCCCGATGCTAAGTTTTTAAAAGTTTTATTTGAGATAGTATCGTGAACAAATTCAAATTCTGCACTACTAGCAGATGTGTCTACAATAAATCCTTCTATCTCAACGTTACCCGCACTTATATTTGTTATTTGAATTGTTTTAACTAAAACTGTTGACCCAACTGGACAAGTAAACACTGTAGTTTTATTAGTGTTTGTTAAATCAAAAAAAGCATTTTTATATATATTAGCCATTTAAAAACCATCCTACTCTATCTACTTCTTGTTTCAAGTCCTCTTGAAAAGAAAAATTTAATTGATTTTTAATTTGATCAACAGCAGAAAGAATCTGTCTTTGATTAGATGCATCATATTCTTCTTTAGGCTCTGGTATATAAGCATCTATTTTTGCCATTATCTTCTACCGTCAGGTTGAGTATCAAATCTAAAAGTTCCCATTCTCCAACTTTCGTTCACTGCATCATTCTCTACTTTAAGACTAGCTAATCTTGCCCTAGCTCTTGTGTCAACTTTTTTGGTTGCGGATGTAACAGTAAAAGGACCTAAAGGTGAACTAGCTTTTGTTTCACTTGGAAAATCTCTTAGGTTAAGTGTTACCTTTGCATTTCCTGTAATTAGTTTAAAGTCAGGAATAAATCTTCTTATCTTCATCATATATTCACCCTCACCTCCAATCTCTAAATCAAAGTCTCCTGATTGTATAAAAGCAGCAATTTTAGTTTCAGTACCAGAAGAATCTTTTTGATTGACTCCAATTTCTTGTGCATAATATGTAGTTTTTCCTTGAGACGCAGATATACCTAACACTGTAGGAAACGTAGGAGCACTGTTTTGAGTAAATTCAGTTGCATAAGGAAAGGCAAATACACTTGTATCTGAATAAGTTGTTCTAGCTAGTGAACCTGTTGTCCAAACTCTTTCAGCATAATTGTAAGTTACTAATCTATCTACAAAATTCCCTCCTGATTTTGGATAAAACCAATTTATCTCACTATACAAAGAATTATGCCCTGCAAAAATTTGTTCACCATTAAAAAAACTTATACCTAAATTATCACCACTTGTAGTGTAAACAAAATCTTCAACAGTACATGGTAAGGTTTTTACTGTTCCATCGTATACAAAGAAACCGCCTTCTTCGGACATCCAATATACTGCACCATCTACATACACAGCTGCATGTTGACCAAATAAACCACAGTTAGACCCTACTTGTCTTATAGAAAATGTAAAAGGAGTTCCAACAAACTGCATTACATATGCAGAAGTGTCTGTAAGAATCAATAAATAATCTTTACCTTTAACTGCGCCAACAATTCTTGTACCTGAGTCAATTCTAAATGTACCTGCGGTGTTAGTAGAAGTTGGAGCATAATCATTTGGATCTTCTTGATCTGAAAATCTAATAAACATTTTATCTTGCGTTGTTGTATTACCAATTGTAGTTTCTGTTCCAAGATGAATTAAATGTCTGTCTCTATCAGATACTACTGTCATTACTGATTTAGTTGGATTAGAAGCTAATGCGACAGCTCTTGTAGTTAAAGCTACTGCATTTGCTGAAATAGGGTTCCATTGAAAAGTTCTGCCGTTATGAACAGTGGCAATTAATACTTGTCCATAATTATCTAATGACCAAGAACCTGGATCTATTATAACGTTACTAGAAGCTCTTGGTGTTCCCCATGTAGATTGTCCCCACGCACCTGCGCCCCAACCTAAGGCAGAAGTAGTTATAAGATTACCTATTTGAATGTAAGGAAGAGGATCTAAAGTTCCGTTATTCGTTGTCCCTGACCCTGTTTCAGCTGAGCCCATAGTAATTGTAAATGTTGTTGTTGTAGGTACTGATTGCACTTCATAAATGATGTCATCAAAATTAGCTGCAGTGTACGATGTCTGCCCTGCATTAAAAGAACCTGCGTTTTCAAAAGTAATTAAATCTTCTGCTGCAAGATTATGTGCTCCAGAAGTTGTTACAGTAACTGTTGTTGATCCGTTGGTCGTTGTTATGTTTGCGCCAGTAGATTGCCTGTCAGGATCAATGGGTGTTATGTCGTAAAAAGTATTATCATAATAAAGAGCAAGTAAACGATTTGTTCCAATGACTGCATATTTATTACCTGCTAAATCTACCCAACTGTGTTGAGCTCTAGCAGCGCCTACTAAAGTTTTTGCTTGGAGTTGTTCCCAACCGCCAATTTTTTCAGGCATTCCATATCTAAATCTTACAAAGTCGCCATCAATCCACTGACCATCTGCTTCAGTAGCTGTGGCTTGTTTGTTAAATCCAGGTTGAAACTGTACTTTAGATAAAGGCATAATTGTAGATATTATATCACAAAGATGTTTTAGTTTTAAGAGGTCTTAGGTATGCCTAATAAAGGTCTTTTATCATATTTATTTGATTCAGCAAATTGACCATCAGCATGATTGTAGTGTAAAAATACTTGTCCGCATAGCTTGCCTTCAAAAGGTTTTCTCCAATGCTCTAACTCACAGCCAGAATAGATAAGCATATCACCAGGTTTTAGATTAACTTCTACACCTACTGGTGCACCTGGTTTTATAATACCTTTGTATTCATCAATAACTGTGTTCTCGCCTGTTGGATCTAGATAGATAGGCCAGTGATCACCACCTAAACATAGTGTAGTAGATATCTCACAACTAGGTCTATCTTTGTGTCTGTTTAAAATATTGCCTGTTCTATAGAGTCTTGTGTATGAATAAGTAGGAACTAATTTAAGCCCTGTTTTCTTTTGCATAACATCAATAGTTTTAATCAACAATGTTTCCATAAATCTATCTGCATATTTTGCATAAGATCCAGGTACTTGCTTATCATGAAAGTTACCTACTAACGGATTACCTACATGTGTAACGTAATTATTTATCATCCAGTTATCAGCTTCTGCAGATACTTGTAGATACCTATAAGCAACATCTGCTAGTTCTTTTGATATAGCACCCCGAATGACTTGATATTTATTTTTTTTAAACATATTCGTGTTTTACTTTTTCGTACCAAGGAGGCATAATTTGATCTATCACACCGTCTTGGTTTCTTCTTATTTGTAAATCTTTACCTAATTTAAATAAAGCTCTTATCTCATCATCTGATTTAAGTTCTCTACCTTCAGGTTTATAATTAGGATCATAGCTATTTATTATAATAGGTACTTCTTTATAGCCTAAAATTTTCGCCGTTGTCATTCTATTGTTTCCAACAATCACTTTAATTTTTTTACCATAATGATGTCCATACTCTGCATATACAGGATCAATCATACCGTATTTTTTCATTGAGTTTAAAAGAGATTCCTTAAATTTAATTTCTTCTTTATGAAACTCAGGTCTGTCTAAATATTCAATTTTTTCTATAGGTAGTTTTGTGTAAGTAATCATACTTGTATAAAGTTAAATGACACAGATACACGCAAGTTCTTTTCACCTTTTTCTGTATTCATATTTAAATCTACACCGTGGGGTAGCCAAGATGGAAAGAATATCATACGTCCTTCTACAGGTTCATAAGCGCATACTCTCCATAACTGTTCGGGTAGATTATCTACTCTTCTAGGCATGTGTGTATTAGGTCCTGGTCTTGGATCTTCTAAAAATATCTTACCTGAGTTTTTAGGTACTTTAATATAATACACACCTGACCATAATGAATTTGGGTGAGTATGTGTTTTGTTATATGAATACGTAGGGCTAACATTTGCCCACATATTACCTAATCCTAATTTGGGCTCTACTCCATAATCTTTGTTACACTCTTCTGCCATTTTAAAAAGTTCTTGAGTAAGAGGATTAAATTCTTTTCTCTTGTCCATATCTGTTTTACTATGCCAACCAAAACCTGAATTAGTTTTTATTTCACCTTTAGGATCAGCTTTTTTCCAAGCTTTAATATGTTTATATAAATATTTATTTAATTCTCCTGCTTTTGGTAAGTCTTTAAAATAGACAGGGGTTGGAAACAATATTTTTCTTTGTAATTTCATTTAAATGGTGGTCCTCCAAACCACATAACCATAGATCGTCTAATACCTTTTTTAACAGGGGCTACTTTATGTCTTAAAAATGATGCAAAGAATATAGCTTGCCCTTGTTTTAAAGGAACTGGTTTATTATCTCCCATCTCTGAAAACATCAAATCACCCCCAGTAAAATCTTTAGGATCTGATAATAATAATGTCATAGATATTTTTCTAATTGGATTCTGGCCTTCTTGACCAAAAGCATTTAAATCCATATGCCAATCATAAAAACCACCTTTAGGATATTCTGTAAACTGTGCTGGCTCTGTAAGTGTTATACCATCAAAACCAAAATGATTTAAATTTACAATAGAGAGTTGGTTTTCAATTTGTTTATACATCTCAGGCATTTTAGCAAAAGGTATCCAACTAATCGTTGTCACTCGCTTCTTCGTATCATGCTTACCTCCTTTACCACCACCAACTAGAGCTTTTTCAGGTTGTAGTCGGTGTCCATTATCAACAATTAATTTACATTGTTGTGGTGTAAATATAGGCTCTGTAGTTGTAGCAACATAAGATTGCCATCTTGGCATTCTTGGTATCATTCGTTTTGTCCTGTCCCTGTTCTTGAAGATACTGGATTGTAATCAACATCGACATTACAAACTAAAGTTCTTCTCTTTTCTTTTGTTCCATTAAATGGATAAACACAATGTCTCATATCATAAGGAAAAACATAAAAGTCTCCTATCTTCATATTAGGAGAATAATCTGTTTTAGCAAACTGACCGTTAGCAGATCCAAGAATTTGTAGTCTACCGTTCATTGGTTTTTCAGGTGCTGAATATTCTACACCTGTATCTTTAGGTAATTTTAAACACATCACAGAAGATAAACCTGTATAGAGTTTACCTTGATGAATATGCACTGGATTATATTCATTAGCTTTCATTTCATTAACCCAAACAGAATTTATATTTTTTCGTGTTGGACCTATCTTATTCCACTCTGTGTAATGATCGAAGACGCTATGAAACCATTTCAATATATCTTGAGGTAAGAAACAATGTTGATGCATCTTGTCGTTGTTAGGACCAGAATAATATAAAGATACTTCATCTTCTA
>Ga0209337_1004024_pt1 | contig 10246 bp, 13 predicted proteins | sample LinPmetageLP53_FD_184044 | JGI IMG/M metagenome (GOLD analysis project Ga0209337, IMG submission 184044) | Marine viral communities from the Pacific Ocean - LP-53 (SPAdes) (version 2) | ecosystem: Environmental > Aquatic > Marine > Oceanic | place: Pacific Ocean | collected 2010-02-08 | reverse complement strand
AATGTAACTTTCAAACTCTGTGTAACCACCGATTGATTTGCCGTCTACTACTATTTGTGGGAATGTTCTAGCTGTCGGGAACTTCTCAAACAGTTCTTCTCTAGTAAAGTCTACATCTAACATGTACTTTTCGTATGTATGTGTCGATTCTTGTATGACTTGTTGTGCCAGAAACACAGCTTTGTCACAAAACGGACAAGCTGGTTTACTATAAATCTCTATTTTCATTGTGTTCCTAGTTGTATGACCCAAAATGACAACATCATCATACTCAGCATGATAACTTGTACTACTGATGCTATTGCTACGAAATGTAGTGATCTATCTGCCCACCAATTTCGATCATTCTCTTGCCAATCTTTTTGTTCTTGTTCTGTCGCTTCTTTATAATTGTTCAATGTATTTACTCAATGTTTGTATTTGTTGATCGGTTAAATCACCTGCTTGACCCCACATTGTAGTACTCATATTACCGATTGTTTCTCTATTTCTATAAGCGTTTAGTCTACCAGTGACATAATCAGCTGTCTGACCTGCTAATTTAGGGAATACTGCTACTCCCTGACCTTCATTACCATGACATGCTGCACAACCCGCCCATAGTCCTTTAATAGAACTGAACTCATCTGCAGATGCCGCTAATTTCTTCTCTTCTAATTGTTCTAAGAATGTACCGTTGACTCTAACATATTCTTCGTAACACTCACCATAACAAGTACTGTTACTCGGTATGTTCTTATATTCTATATCCGGGTATATGATACCCACAAAGAACAAAAAGAACACTCCTAGACCTGCTACACATATACCTAATTCTCTCATAATTTAAACTCCTCAAATGATTTTTCTGTAATGTCTTGTTTGATACCACCCACTATGTATGACTCTATTTCAGTCTCTTGAGGAGCGTTCTGTTGTCCTCTAGATGATAACCAATGTTGAGTCCAAGGTAATGGGTTGTTTCTAGTAGAAACATCAAAGATCGGATCAAGTCCGATACCTTTGAGTCTCTTATTCGCTATGAATTCTACATACTGACCTAACAAAGTCTCTGATAGACCAATCATTGATCCGTCTTTAAACAAGTACTTTGCCCAATCTTTCTCTTCTTGTACAGCATCTCTGTACATCTGATAAACTTCATCTTCACACTCATTCATGACTTCTAACATCTCTTTATCTTTCTCGAACTTCTTATAGTTCTTAATAATGTGTTGTGAGATCGCAAGATGTTGAGACTCATCACGAGCAATCAGACTTATTATCTTTGCTGATCCCTCCATGAGTCTCAACTCACCAAACCCGAATGTACATGCAAATGACACATAGAACCTAACACCTTCTAGTATGTTGATAGATATCATCATAAGATAGAATCGTCTTTTAAGTTCTTTAACATCATTTACTTGACCAAGTTTCCACTTCATTGCATACTCTATAAAGTAATCATATCCTTTTGTTACAGACTCAGCTCTAGATACAATTTCTTTCGTGTCAAGTATTGTATCGAACACTTCTGTCGGATTTGAATATAGATTCTTCACAATGTAAGTGTATGATCGACTATGTATAGACTCCATAAAGTCCCAAGCTAATATACAACCCTCTAGTTCTGGTATAGAACAATACGGCAGTAGGGCTAAAGCTGGACCACGACCTTGTACAGAATCTAATAGTGTTTGATACTTTAGATTACTAGTAAAGATGTGTTTTTGTCCTTCGTCTAGTGATTGATAATCGTTTCGATCTTTCTGTAGTGATACTTCTTCTGGTCTCCAGAAATATCCTAATTGTGTTTGTGTCAACTTATCAAATATCGGATATTTGAATTCGTCATATCTTTGTGTGTTTAGTTCTTCACCGAAGAACATTGGTTGTTTTAATGTGTTCACTTTTTCCTTATTAAATATACTCATATATTACATGCCTCACAATCTTCTTCTGAGTCAAAATCTTCGTAACTATCGTTAGCAACTATGTCAACGACTTCTTTTTCATCATCAGCTTCTATATCTTCGTCTGTTTTACTGTCGTATGTATTCTGATAATATGATGTCTTCCACCCATATTTATATGTATTCAACATGTCCTTTGCCATTTCAGATAACGGAACTTCATTGTTCTCGTAATTCTCTGGATTGTAAGACCAGTTACCTGATATAGCTTGATCAAAGAATTTCTGCATGACTGCTACAATCTTGATGTAACCTTCATTACTTGGCATATCCCATAGTAATGTATAGTTGTTTTTCAAGTGTGGATATCCCGGCACAATCTGTTTTAGAGGACCTTTCTTAGATTTCTTTATACTTAGATAGTCTCTCGGTGGTTCTATACCATTTGTTTCATTAGATACAACTGACGAACTTTCACTAGGCATTTGAGCACTTAGTGTAGAGTTTCTTACTCCGTACTTAATTACTTCTTCTCTTAGTGATTCCCAATCACACTCATATTCAGGTTTAACTATCTCATCTACATCTTTTTTGTAGTGATCGATAGGTAATAATCCTTTATGGTATTTAGTCTGACTGACATACCCACACGGACCTTTCTCTTTTGCTAGTTCTACTGAGGTCTTGATCAAATTGTACTGAAAATGTTCTGATAATCTATGTACTAGTTTGTGTGCTTCATGATCTTCATACTTGAACTTATTCTTTGCTAAGAAATGTGCTAGTCCGATATAACCTATACCTAAACTTCTTCTATTAATTGTTGAATGTTTAGCTGCAGGTACAGGATATTTTTGATAATCAATTACTTCGTCTAACGCTCTAACAGCCAAATCACATAGTTCAGGTAAGTCTTTAAAATCACTAGTCAACTGACCAACATTGACAGCTGAGAGAATACATAACGCTATCTCACCATCAACATCATTCGGACTTTGTAATGGTTCAGTTGGTAATGTAATTTCTTGACATAGATTAGACATAGTAATTTTACCTGAGTCTTCTGTTACATCAAAAGATGAATGACTGTTACAATGATCTATGTTCATGATGTAAATTCGACCTGTTTCAGCTCTCTCTTTGAGTAACTCCATGAACAATGATTGAGCATTTACTTTAGTTTTGGGTATAGAGTATGCTCTTTCATATTGTTCATAGAGTTCATCAAACTCATCTGTACCGAATGCATCATATAGACCCGGTGCTTCATGAGGACTGAATAGTGTTATGTCTTCGTTCTTGAGAAATCTCTCATAAAACAACTTAGATATCTGTATTGAGTAATCTAATTTTCTGACTCTGTTGTCTTCTGTTCCTTTATTGTTCTTGAGAACAAGAATGTCTTGAATTTCTTGATGCCATATTGGGAAATGAACAGTAGCTGAACCACCACGAACACCGTTTTGAGTACAACAACGAACTGTTGACTCAAATTTCTTAAGAAATGGTATGACACCTGTGTGTTGTACTTCACCACCTCTAATCTTTGATCCTAATCCTCGTATTCTACCGGCATTGATACCAATTCCAGCACGTTGTGCTACATAACGACCAATGGCCATATCAGAACTAAAAATACTGTCAAGTGAATCATCTGTATCGACTAATACACAACTAGCAAATTGTCGTAAAGGGGTTCTAATACCAGCCATAATAGGTGTTGGAATATTGATTTTAAATGTTGATACAGCGTCATAGTATCTTTTGACATACGATAATCTTTTCTCTACCGGATAACTCTTAAATAAGACTGCAGCAATCAACATATACATATATTGAGGTGACTCGAATATCTTACCAGAACTTCTATCTTGTACTAGATATTTGTCAACTACTTGTCTTAACCCAGCGTATGTAAACAACATATCTCTGTCGTGTTTCATATAACTGTCTAATTTATCCCATTCTTCATCACTATAATATGTGATTAGATTATTGTCATATACTTCATGATTGATGTTTCGTACTACAATATCTTTCAATGGTGGATAAATCTTTGAATCTTTCCACTTAGTATTAAATACACTTTTTCTTACTTGATACAACAACAATCTAGCAGCTACATATTGATAATTTGGTGTCTCCAAACATATCAAATCTGCAGCAGACTTAATGAGAATACTTTGTATCTCTGTTGATGTGATCCCATCATAAAATTGTAAACCTGAATTCATCTCTACTGATGATTCAGATACACCAGCTACATCTTTACATGCAGCTTCTACCATTCTATGTACCTTCTCTAAATCTATTGGTTCTAACTCACCACTTCTCTTGACTATTTTAGTCTCTGTCTCACCCACTTACTTTACTCCAGTCACTCAAGGCCATTCTTGCTGATAACCCTGAAAATTTATTATTATTAATCGTCTGTTCTACAATGTTTTTCGATAACCCATTCAATACCATATCGTTGATGTCTTTCTGTTTTATATGTTTCGGCCAGAAACACATAGTATAACCATCATCAATGACTTGACTCATTTTTTTAACTAGTTCAGTATTCCTTCTCTCGTTGTCAAACACTACTATTGCTTGTTCAGCTGGTACTATTGACTTTAACTTTGAGAAATCACTACCTGCAACGGCAATTGCATTAGAGAGAAACAAGCTATCAATGGGTCCTTCTGTAACGTAAACTTTTCTATTGTAATCGACAGTTCGTAAGCCGTAGATGAGAGATTCTTGATCATCAAATTTTAGTGTTAGATACCGTAGTTTATTGTTATTTAGAGCCCTACCTGAAACTCCTACTAGTTTACCTTGTCTTGAATAGAAAGGCAAAATTAGTCTTGGATCATTTCCAAATACTCTATCTCTATACTTATAATCCAAAGAACTTAGAGCTTGACAATTCTCAATATAGTACAATTCATCCCATCTGTCTTTTGGTATTTGTCTATGAATGAGATAATCTCTTGCTTGTTGTGCATCAACTGCTGGTATACAACCCACTTTTTTGAGAGGATCATCTTTGAATACCTTAGTTGATTTAGGAACAACTACTTCTGTGAATGTCGGTTCTTTCTTGTAGAACTTTTCGACCGCATACTCTTTCCATAATTTAGTATCTTGTTCTTTAAGAAACTTCGCGAAAGGTTTAGATACTGAACAGTTATGACATTTATAGATGAATGTTTCTTTCATCTTGAAATGATACCCTCGTGCCTTATGTTGATTCTTTTCTGAATCACCACAATAAGGACAAGAATGATTTAACAAGTCTTCGTTCTTCCACTTAGCATTTCTAAAGCGAGAACTTATTAATCGTAAATATTTTTTATCAACCCAAAACATAATCTATAATACTATTATACTACAAAACTCCTATTTGTCAAATAATTTAAATGTCCCGTCATTAAGAATTTTGTTAAAGATATTAAGTTTCTTTAGATTGTGTTCACTCTCAACTGCTGGTATCATCGCATACACTTTAACTCTAGTACCTTTAGCTGGTGTATTGTTAAAATATATTTGTTGCATTGCAGTAATGTGATCTTTAATATCTCGGTGGGCCCTAAGAGTTCGTTTTTCATACTGAACTTTTGGAGCAGATGTTAGTGTAGATGTATGAAATACTAATCTAACTTCAATATCATTATTTACTGAAAATTTAATAGCTCTATCAAAATTTTGTATAGCTAAGTCATATGCACAAGGCCAATATATTATTTTTGACTTATGAACTAGTTCTTCATCTGTATCTCTCCCTTCATATACAGGTGTATAATTATTTCTTTTACACCACTTTACTGATTCTGGGTTAGTCATAGGGATTACTTTAGACCCTTCATAACTAGGTGATTGTTGAATTATAGAATAACATGACTCTTTAATTTTATTCTCTGATAATGGTATCCTATCACATTGTGGTTTTATTCTTTTATATACAACTGAAACACATTCTTCATAAGATAACCCGACCAAAGATATCCAACCATTTGCTATTGCTCTAAGACATTCTGCAACCGGATCTAGTGATTTTGTTTTACAATACTCATGTTTTAAATCTTGAGTCAAAATACCTAATTGAGATAATTCATCTTGTACTTGAGAATCAGATACACCTGGTTTTCTTATAAGATTATATCCAAAAACAGTATCTATATTTAACGCATCACATACTCTATCTCTAGTATGTCCTGTTACATATCTATATTGATCAACTTCAACATCAGGTTGATAAAAAACTGGCGAGGGTTCTGTTAAATCCCAACCACTCTTAATATCTCGTTCGAGATTATTATATTCTTTATCAAGAACTGCACCAAATCTTCTAGCTTTTTGATTAAATTCATCATCACCATAATCAGATTGAATCAGATTACGATCAATCACTATAGGACTTTTATCTGTTATTTCAAGATATTCAAGTTGTATTTCTGTTATTTGATTTGCATCACAATTATCTTTATGATATTCTAGATGTTTTTTTTGAAATCCGTTTTTTTGAAGTTCTCGGATAGGAACTATTTTTTGTTTAAGCATGATGCTCTCCTTGTTTTGGTGATTGAAGTTTCAGCTTCAATCATATTAAAAAATGGGTGAGAAGACTTTTTCTCAACTCATATATTTATTATATCAGAAATCTCTGATAGGTCAAGCTTTAGTTTTTGAGTTTAACCTTAGCACCTACACCAGGTTTATCATTGATGGTTACATTACGATAGTATACGATAACTTCTTGAACTTCACGAATGTATCGTCTTAGTTCTTGCATGTTACCACTCATCACTTCGTAATCACCTATAGAGATGGCCATGAATACGATATCTCCGTTGTTGTCTTTTTTGTTCTGTTCTAAAAATCTATCTAAGTAAGTATATCCTTCAGGCCATTCTGGGTGTTCTTTACCATTAGCACATGAACCGTCTTCCAACTTCTCTCTCTTACCTGGGTTCTCACTACCTTCAGCATTCTTAACACAAAGATTAGCTATCGGTGCTGTTGATATAACATTCCATTTGATATCTTCTAAATCAATACCACGAGGCATCACTGGTTGAATGATTTGTATATCAATAGGTTTAGAACTGACTTCTATAGCCTTAGTTCCAAATGTTGAACAACCACTAGTTGTTAGGATTAATATCGCCGGAAGGATCATCCAACGAGTCAAGTTCTCTACTGTCATTTTCAATGGTGTCAAAAACATTCTTTGTACCTCGATTCACTTTAGTCTCTAATAGACCTGGTTTTGCTATAGCTAATTTGTTTAGATCATGTCTTCTGAATATGTCCATGTATCTATTTTTCTCAGCTTCTATTTTAGCGTTCTTATTCATCATAGCGTTAAGAGAATCACCTTGTTTCTCATAAGACTCTTTGATAACTGCTATCGCTTCTTCTTGTTGTTTAACAGCAACTTCTAATTGCATGTTGTTAAATGTAAGAGTTTGATTCTCTGAATACAACCACCAACACCCTAGTCCTAGAATGAGTATGATTGCTATAAAAAACTGTTGCATATTAACTCCTAATCCATTTCCTTAGCTTCACCGACTATAGTTTCTGTCATATAGTCCATTGGTGTAGCTGTTTTAAGTTCTATATAAGACCCATCATAAGTTTTAAATCTCATGTGTTTAGCAGTTTCTTTATAGAACTTTCTTACTGTAAAACTTTTTACTAAAGTATCAACTACTTCACCTTCACTATTATATTTAGTGTGTGTCACATGAAGATATTTATGGTCTTCAAATAACCTCATAAATCTAAGGTATAACCAGACTATGATATCTTTGATCTTGATACTAACTCTCTTGATAATTGACCAGAGTTTTATCAAAACTCGTTTCATCTTTTACCCGCCATGTCTTTGATACGATCTTTTAGTGATTTAGTCTGTCTCTTTTGTATTTGAGCTTGTTTCTTTTTACGAACTACGACTGTAGAAGAATCATCACCTGTACCTGCTATATGAGCACCTGTTGTAGTCCCCATTTCTTCTGATTGTAAAAAGTCTTGTACTTCACTCATTGTAAGTACTGATAATTGATTAATTATGTTTGTCAATACTGGTGGAGGTAATGTTAATAGTAATTGAACTTGTTTTTTAGTAATACCTTTGACTTTCTTGAGTGCTTGTTTGATATCTTTGTTTTCTTTCAATTTCTTCTCTCTTAGTCTCGGTTCTTTTCTATTGTAATTCTGAGAGACTACTGACAGGTTATCTTTGTCATTGTTCATTGGATTGTTGTCTTTGTGATGTACATCTTTACCTTTAGGTGTGTCTTTTATTGATTTTCTAGCAGCGTTCCTAGCAGCTCTTCTCAATTTTTGTTCAGGTTTCGAATGATAATTATCGTATTCTTTCTTGTAGTTTCTCATATACATTTTCGGGTGATGAGATGTCATAAGGATCTTCGTCATGATCATCACATTTTCCTTCCTCAGCGAACATTTGTTCTACTATACCATTATTTATAACAGCAGCGTATCTCCAACTTCTTACACCGAATCCTAGATTATCTTTCTTGACTAACATACCAAGTCTGTCTGTTAATAAACCTGACCCATCTGATAACCATTTAACATTCTTAATGTCTTGTTTTTTAAACCAGTTAGACATAACAAACTCGTCATTGACAGACACACAATGTATTTCATCTATACCTTTTGTTTGATAAAACTGATCAAACATTGCTTCATATCCAGGTAGTTGTTGTGTTGAACAGGTTGGTGTGAATGCTCCCGGTAATCCAAATAGTATTACTCTCTTTTCTCTAAAGAGTTCTGTTGTGTCAACAGGTTCGAATGGTGGTTTTGGTAGTGTTAAGTTGTTGATATCCATAATATATTCCTAATGTTATCTTAAATCATGACCCGTACAGATCATCATAGTGTTTTTATCAATGTTATACATACGAAACATAGGTATTCCGTATACTTTACCGACAGGTTTTGCACCTGAATGTATCAATGTATCACCTCTCTCAGCATCTAAGTCTTCATCTATGATCATATTACGTCTTAGATGAAATGTCTTTTCAGTTTCTAATTTTTTTATAGGAGAGAATTCTTCAAGGAGTTCTTTTGGTAGAAATTCACCTTCTTTTAGATAGTTAAATACTTCTTTGTCTAATTGTGTACCGGATAGATCACAATGTTCTTTGATTAGAAAAAGAGCAGCTGCGTAAGATGCTAGTCTGTTCTTACCTAACGGTAACATTTCGATTAATCTTTTTAAATTGAATACTAGTCTATGTAGATATGTAAATGATTCTTTCTTTTCTTTTGTATCTATTTTAACTGATTTGATTCGTTTACCTTTTTCATCAATGAGACCGGCTTTGAATGCTTCTTGGTCTTCCCATTTTGTCGTTAAGAGTTTTAGTACTCTAAAGGTTATAACTGTGTCTATAGCTCTACTTGCCATTATATTTCTCTCATTCGTTTTGTTACTTCTTCATCTAATGGAATTTCTATCTTCCAATCTTCATCAATGTAACCCAAGTACAAAAGACAAGTCTTCAATATCGGCCAGAACTCTTGTTCTAACTTAAACTCTAACATTCTTATTGTGTTATCAACACCAAATAAATTACATAACACTATAAGATGATTGAGAATCAATCTTTCTCTTAACTCACCCGCTTTCTTATATCGTTTTAGAAGTCTTTTTAGATATCTAAATCGTCTAATGTCTTCGTAGAATTCTTCTGTTGAAGTACATTGTGGGTTGTCGTAGTGTCTTATAGCGAAAAGAGTAAAATTCTCCTCGTTGAGTTCTTCAAAAATATCCATCATGTAAGTATATAGTACTTACGAAAACTAGTTCAATTTTGCTGCTATCTTAAATCCACCATTTGAACTTGTTTCATATGAAAAACTCATAGATAAGTCTTCTGGTATAGTTGGTACTAATACATGTGTTTCTGCTGGGTCAAATTTCTCACCGAATTGTGTAACTGGTAATGATAATGATCCTGATGAACCTGTAAACTCTTGGTTTTGTGTATCTAAAGTAATACCTAACAGTTGTACTTTATTTGATAATTGTTGTAAAGCTGCTTCAACACTCATGTATTCCATGTTTGAACAACCTTCTAACCACGCGTTGACTCTTGTCTTCACATCTTCTTGATCAAGTCTATGAAAATCAGGTGGTACATCACTTGTTATACCACCTGAATGATGACTCTCTTTTATATAACTTTTAAAAGATTTCATAATTTTATCCTATTTACGCTACAACTGTAATTGAACCAGCTGCTGTTCCAATAGCCGCTAACTGTGTAATAGTAGCGTTTGTTGCAGTACCAGCATCTTTGATTGTACCTGAGTTTAAG
>Ga0209337_1004023_pt1 | contig 10248 bp, 12 predicted proteins | sample LinPmetageLP53_FD_184044 | JGI IMG/M metagenome (GOLD analysis project Ga0209337, IMG submission 184044) | Marine viral communities from the Pacific Ocean - LP-53 (SPAdes) (version 2) | ecosystem: Environmental > Aquatic > Marine > Oceanic | place: Pacific Ocean | collected 2010-02-08 | reverse complement strand
GAAAAGATTTAGACGAAGGTATTTTAGGTGAAGCTAATAATGATGGCACTATATATGTATCTAACAATATAGAACCAGGTAGTGAACAAGAAAGATCTGTTGTTACGCACGAGATGAAGCACATGACAGACATGAAGCTTGGTAAATTAGGTTACTCTGATGATGAAATTACTTGGAACGGTGATAAGTTTGAAAGAGCTGATGGTCACATAAAGTATGAAGGAAAGTGGTATCCAGAAGGAGATAAGTCATTTCCTTGGGAGCAACATTAAATAATAAAAATAGACATGGCATTTAAAATGAAAGGTAACCCAGCCAAAATGGGTATGATAAAAGGAACGGCTGGACACTCTTCAGCAATGAAAATGAAAAAAGAAGCAGCAATGAAAATGAAGTCTCCAATGGAAAAAGAATTAGTTGGAGATCAAAACAACTTACCAGAAGAGTTAAAAGCAAAGATAGAAGCATCTCCAGCTAAACAAGAAGGACCTACACCTGAAAAAAATCCAGATTTAATGAAAGGTGAAATGGAGGGAACAGCTACTTACGAAGGAAAAGATATCAGAGAAAGAATTGTTGATTTAGAAGACAGAGCTGGTTTTTTAACTGAAAATGATATTCCAGATCTTGAAGGTTCAAAAGACCCTAAAGATATTAAAAGAGTAAAACAGTTAAAAGCTACTGTTAAAAAACTTCAACAAGAAGCTGATATTCTTAGAAATAGAAAACCTAATAAAAAATAAAAAATGGCATTTAAAATGAATGGCTTTAGCGGATTTGGAAACTCTCCAGCTAAGCAAAAAACAATAAATGGAATCACTTATCCAAAGGCAACCAAAAAGACAACGACCAAAAAGAAGATGTCAAGTGATTACGTACGCCCAATTGGCCCAAGAGATGAAGATGGTGGATTTACAACTATTGTAAACGAAAACGCGTCTGGACCAGGTTCTGAGGTAAAAACAACCGTATATGATGGTGGACACTCGGGATATCGCCCCGCTCCGAAGTCACCAGCTAAACAAAAGAAAATCAAAAACAAAGGCCACATGGAAGGTCCAATACCTGAGCAAAACATTAAACATCAAGACGGTAATGAGGATGGTACTTGGATATACGGTAGAGGTTACCAAGGTGGAGATGCCAAAGAAGGTTTAGCGGAAATGAAAGATGATGAAAAGCGATTAAACGAAAACAAAAATATAAGACCTAATGCTGGAACTGATTTCGTGAGATCAGAAAGAATCAATGACTACGATCAGAGAGCTGGAGTTATAGAGCAAAACGATTTGCAGGATGATGACTGGTATTTAGGAGGAGCTAAACAATCAGATTCAGATGCAGTAAAAAAAAGAGCGGCTAAAAAAGGCGCTAAAAAAAGAAAAAGCTTAGAGAAGACGGTAAAAACTCTTGATCGTGAGGCTCAGATCATGAGAGATAGAACAGATAAATAATGAGTATATTATCAAACATATTTTCTGGTGGCGCAACTGAACTTGTTAAAGGTGTTGGTGGTATCATAGATAACCTACATACGTCTAAAGAAGAAAAGCTTGCTGCTGAGCTTAAAATCAAGCAGCTTATAAGTGATTATGAGATAGAAATGGAGAAGAATATAACTTCTCGCTGGGAGGCGGATCTGAAGTCAGACTCATGGCTTAGTAAAAATGTTAGGCCACTAGTATTGATATTCTTAATAGTGTGCACCATGTTATTGATATTTATAGATGCAGGTGCATTAAATTTCGAAGTTAAATCCTCGTGGGTAGATTTACTTCAATTAGTATTAATAACCGTGATCGGTGCTTATTTTGGCGGTAGATCACTAGAAAAAGTAAAAAAATAAAATTATGATAAGTAAATATAACTTAGCAACAATTAGTCCAGACTTAGACACAAGTCTTTTTAATGGTGCAACCGGAGGTACTGATATATTGTTTGATTGGACACCAATGCTAATACCCAATGGTAGTTGTGTGATAAAATCAGTGAGTGGGACTATTATGGGTACAAATGGAGCAGCCGCTAATGGAGTTGATTTTAGATTGTACTTTGCTAAAAGTATAGACGGTGCCGCGCCAAGTAGTTTTGGTACAGTGCACGCTTCGCAGGGGGCTAACCAAGCTGCAGCTTTTAGAAGAAATATATTAGGAGCCCTCCATGTTGATATGAGCTCTACAGATGATGCTGATAATTTAATAGCTTACAATGTTTTTCAAAGTAAAATAGTTACTGCTGGTGGTACTGCCGGTGAACTTCGACAAGATATAATGCTTCAAGGTGAGGCCAATACCACAACACATGGTTATCAAACTATATATGTAGCTATGGAAGCACAAGGTTCTCCGTTTGATTTTGGTACAGATGTAGATCTTGACATGTCCGGTCATCAAGCGGCCTCTGTAGCGCCTGTGCAAATTACAGTTAGCGGTACGGATCCTCGATTAGTGTTTCAACCTGGAGATACTCTTGGAGGACACACTGGCACAGTCGAGATGGAAGTTGTTTCCATAGATAGTGATGTATTAATGACAGTAAAAAATGTTACCGCACAAATTGATCATCAAGAGCAGCTTATAATTAAAAATCCAATAGCATTAAATTTTGGACTAGAGTATTAAAAACAAATCAACTTAAATTAAATTAAATTAAATGGCAAAAAACACAAGCGCAAAAATTAAAGAACTTAAAGGTATTAAGCCTGAAAAAGTTAGTGAAAAACACTTAGAGCAAATACAAGAGGCTGTTAGTGAAATAAACAAAACTTATTTAGAGTTAGGAAGAATAGCGGCAACTCAACACGCTCATCTACATAATGTAACTGTAAAGCAAAACGATCTAAACGATTTACAGAATCAGTTAACAAAAGAATATGGTACTAACGATATAGATATTAATACAGGCATTATAAACCACGTGGAAAGTGTCTAAATTAATTCGTAAAATAAGTATCGGTAAAGATTATAAGAATGACGCTATGCATTATGCTGTGGGGCAAGAAGTGTATGGTGGTCATACTATCTGCGATATTATAGAAGAAGACGATAAGTTCTCTGTCTATATCAAAAAAGGTAAAAACGTATTACCCTGGAAGGACTTTAATAAAAACATGGCAGTATCTGTTGAATATAACTTACAATATTAATAATTATGGCATATAAGCAAAAAGGATGGTCTCCATTTACAAAGATAGATGATGAAAATAAGAAAAAAGAAATAACAAGCTTTATCAAAGAAAATATGGATAAAATGTCTGACGCTGAATTAATGGAAGCTGTTAGATCAAAATCTGATAATAAGACTGAGTATAATTGGAATACTAAAACCAAAGAAGTAGAAGCTCACGATTTATAATGAAAAGTGTTTACAACTTTGTTGTAAAGCCAAAAGGAGAAAGATATAACAATACTAAAAAACTAGATGGTGGAGAGTTAATACTTAACACAGATATATTTCAACACCAATATGTTAACAGAGAAGCTATTGTAATATCAACACCTATAATTGGTGATACAGATATAAAACCAGGAGATACAGTTATAGTGCACCACAATGTTTTTAGAAGGTGGAATGATGTTAAGGGCATAGAAAGAAATAGTAAAGCGTACTTCAATGAAGATACGTACTTTATAAACCACGATCAAATATTTTTGTACAAACAAAAAAACAAGTGGATAGCTCCAAAAGGATATTGCTTTGTAATACCTTTGAAGGCTACAGATAAGTTTAACACTAAGTCTGAAAAACCTTTACAAGGTATTGTCAAATATTCAGACGGTACAGTTAAAGTTAACGATCTAGTTGGTTTTAGACCAAGTAGTGAATATGAGTTTATCGTTGATGGCGAGAGACTATATCGAGTTTTATCTAATTTTATTACAATCAAATATGAACATCAAGGAAACAAAGAAACGTATAATCCAAGCTGGGCACAAAGCAGTTGAAGAACTTATAAAAGTAGGTGAAGAGGCTATTGTTACTAACTCTGAAGATGATCTAACAGCTGATAAACTAAAGAACGCCGCGGCATCTAAAAAACTAGCTATATTTGACGCATTTGAAATACTTAACAGAATTGAAGAAGAAGAAAACTTGCTTGAGGGTAAAACACCTGAAGAGGCAAAGGAAAAAACTTTTAAAGGATTCGCAGAAAGTAGATCTAAATAATGTACGAGCAAAGTTTAGTTGAGACAGTTGAACCTGTAAAAAAGACTACTATAAGTAGACTTAATAAAGGTAAGAAATGGAAATACGGTTACGATAAAGAACACGATATTATAGTGTTATCTCACAACGGTCAAATAGGTGAAATAATAGAAATACAAGGACTAGTTATTGCGCTACCAAAAGCTCCTAAAGAAGTATACAAAGATCCGAAGAACAAATGGGTGAAATTCGAGTATCCCAAGGAGTTGCAGAGAATTAAAAATATATTCGATTGGAGAAACTATCCGGAAAGCAGTAAAGAAAAATGGTACGATTATATAGATGAAGAATTCAAAAGAAGGGAAGAAGGATTCTGGTTCACAAATAATGGTAAACCAACCTGGATAACAGGTACGCAGTACATGTACTTACAATGGAGTAAGATTGACGTAGGTGCTCCAGATTTTAGAGAGGCAAACAGATTGTTTTATATATTCTGGGAAGCTTGTAAAGCAGACAAAAGATGTTATGGAATGTGCTACCTTAAAAATAGACGTTCTGGATTTTCTTTCATGTCGTCAGCGGAGACAGTTAACTTAGCAACTCTTGCTAGTGATAGTAGGTACGGTATACTATCTAAAACCGGTGCGGATGCAAAGAAAATGTTTACTGATAAAGTTGTGCCTATATCAATAAACTACCCTTTCTTTTTTAAACCTATTCAAGATGGTATGGATAGACCAAAGTCAGAGTTAGCGTATAGAGTTCCAGCTAGTAAGTTTACAAGAAAAAAAATTACTTCAAACGAAAAGCTTGAGGACATTAAGGGTTTAGATACAACTATTGACTGGAAAAACACTGGAGACAATAGTTACGATGGTGAAAAACTAGCTTTATTAGTTCACGATGAATCTGGTAAATGGGAGAGACCCGATAATATTTTAAATAACTGGAGAGTTACAAAAACATGTTTACGATTAGGTAGTAGAATTATTGGTAAATGTATGATGGGCTCAACCTCAAATGCTTTAGATAAGGGTGGAGAAAACTTTAAAAAATTATACAATGCCTCAGATGTCACAAAGCGAAATAGAAATGGTCAGACAAAGTCTGGTTTATACTCTTTGTTTATCCCAATGGAATGGAACTACGAAGGATTTATTGACGAGTATGGAGTTCCAGTCTTTACTACTCCTGACGTCGATAGACTCACACCAGACGGTGAATTAATAGATGTAGGCGTAATAGATAACTGGCAAAATGAAGTTGATGGTTTGAAAGATGACCAAGACGCTTTGAATGAGTTTTACCGTCAGTTCCCAAGAACAACTGAGCATGCGTTTAGGGACGAGACTAAAGGAAGTATATTTAATCTAATTAAAATATACGAGCAAATAGATTACAACGAAGAGTTATCCAGAACACTAGGTGTTACAACTGGTAATTTCCAATGGGTTAGTGGCATTAAAGATTCACAAGTAATATTTTATCCAGATCCAAAAGGTAGATTTAAAGTTAGTTGGGTTCCACCTCAGCAGTTACAAAACAGAATAATACTTAAAAACGGTATTAAATACCCTGGCAACGAGCACATGGGCGCTTTTGGTTGTGATAGTTACGATATATCAGGTACAGTAGATGGAGTTGGATCGAAAGGAGCTTTGCACGGCTTAACTAGGTTCAGCATGGAAGACGCTCCAGCAAACAGTTTCTTTTTAGAATACTTATCAAGACCACCAACAGCAGAGATGTTCTTTGAGGATGTTTTAATGGCTTTAGTATTTTATGGGATGCCTATACTTGCAGAGAACAATAAGCCTCGTCTCTTGTATTATCTAAGACGTAGAGGATATAGAGGGTTTAGCATGAACAGGCCTGATAAAATATGGAACAAGTTATCTGTAGCGGAAAAAGAGGTCGGTGGTATACCTAACTCTTCTGAAGATATTAAACAAGCGCACGCAGCTGCAATTGAGATGTACATACAGGATCACGTTGGAATGAAGCAAGATGGTAGTCACGGTGATTTGTATTTTAATGAGTTGTTAAACGATTGGAGTAGGTTTGATATAAACAAAAGAACAAAGCACGATGCGTCGATAAGTTCTGGTTTAGCTATTATGGCTAATAACAGGCATTTATACGCGCCAAACGCAAAGATAGAAAAACAACCGTTAAGTATACATATTTCAAAATATTCAAATACTGGGGGTGTGTCTAAAATAATTAAAAAATAAGATGAATAGACGAACTACAAATAATTTCTTTCCTAGCCAAGTAGTTGGTGATGCTGAGAAAATTAGTTATGAATACGGTTTAAAGGTTGCTCGTGCTATTGAACGAGAGTGGTTTGATAATAGCTCTAATGGTAGCAGATATAACAAAGGATTAAACAATTTTCATAACTTAAGATTATATGCTAGAGGTGAGCAGTCCATCCAAAAATATAAAGATGAATTGTCTATAAATGGTGATTTGTCATACCTAAACTTAGATTGGAAACCAGTTCCAATTATCCCTAAGTTTGTTGACATAGTTGTTAACGGAATTGCAGAAAAACTATATGATATAAAAGCATACTCGCAAGACCAAGCTGGAGTTAGTAAGCGAACAGCTTATATGGAGCAGATACTCGAGGATATGGAGATGAGAGATTTTGACGCGGCTACAAAAGAAGGTTTAAATATAGACTTGTCAAAAACACCAAAAAAAGAGTTACCAGATTCAGAAGAAGAATTAGCTTTACACATGCAGTTAAACTACAAGCAAGCGGTTGAGCTAGCTGAGGAGGCAGCTTTAGGTGTCTTGTTTAAAGGCAATAACTACGATTTAATAAAAAGAAGGTTCTACCAAGATTTAACAATACTAGGCATTGGAGCTGTAAAAACTTCTTTTAATACGTCTGAAGGCGTGGTTATAGACTATGTTGATCCAGCTAACTTAGTTTATTCGCATACAGAATCACCATATTTTGATGACATATACTATGTTGGCGAGGTAAAAGAAATTCCAATCAACGAGTTGGTTAAAGAATTTCCACATTTAGAACACGAAGACTTAGAGGAAATATGTAAAAAGAATAGTGGTTATAGAGACATGGGCCGTAGAAATCGTGATAACGATAATAACAAAATTCAAGTACTATACTTTAACTATAAAACTTATATGAACGAAGTTTATAAGGTTAAAGAAACAGCTAGTGGTTCTGCTAAAATAATAAAAAAAGATGATAAGTTTAACCCACCAGTAGATGTAGACTTTAAGTTTTCTAAACTACAAAGAGCTATCGAGTGTTTATATGAAGGAGCGTTAATCCTTGGTACTGATAAATTACTTAAATGGGAGATGGCGAGGAATATGATGCGTCCTAAAAGTGATTATACTAAAGTTAAAATGAACTACGCTATTTGTGCGCCAAGAATGTATGAAGGGCGAATAGAATCACTCGTAAGCAGAATAACTGGGTTTGCTGATATGATACAGTTAACTCATTTAAAACTTCAACAGGTATTATCTAGAATGGTTCCTGATGGTGTTTATTTAGATGCAGACGGTTTGGCTGAGATTGATTTAGGTAACGGCACTAACTATAATCCACAAGAAGCGTTAAACATGTACTTCCAAACAGGTTCTGTTATTGGTAGATCGTTAACTCAAGATGGTGATCCAAATGGAGGTAAAACACCTATACAGGAAATATCTAATAGTAGTGCTGCTGCTAATAAAATGGCGGGGTTAATTAGTACTTACAACTATTATTTACAAATGATTAGAGATACAACTGGTTTAAATGAAGCTAGAGATGCCTCTACACCAGATGCTAAATCATTAGTTGGTATACAAAAAATGGCCGCAGCAAACTCAAATGTAGCCACTAGACATATTCTACAAAGTGGTATGTTCTTAACAGCAGAAGTTGCTGAATCATTATCTTTAAGAATATCTGACATACTAGAATATTCTCCAACAAAAGATGCTTTCATACAATCTATAGGTGTTCACAATGTTGCTACGTTAAAAGAGATGGCAGAGTTACACTTATATGATTTTGGTATATTCTTAGAGCTAGCACCAGATGATGAGGAAAAACAATTGTTAGAAAATAACATACAAACATCTATACAACAAGGATCAATAGATTTAGAAGATGCTATTGATTTAAGAAACATTAGAAATATTAAGCTAGCTAATCAAATGCTTAAGATTACTAGAAAGAAAAAAGCAGAAGAAAAACAGGCTCAAGAACTTCAAATGACAGAAGCTCAAGGTAAGTCTCAAGCAGAAGCTTCGAAAGCTGCGGCAGAAGCAGAAACTCAAAAAGCTCAAGCAGCTCACCAATTGAACGTTGAATTAGAGAATGTTAAGTCACAAAATAAAACTCAGCAAATGCAAATGGAGTCTGAGATTAAAAAAGAACTCATGCAAATGGAGTTTGAGATCAACATAAAGCTTCAAGAAATGAACATGAAGGAGGTTGATATGAAAGATACAAGAAAAGAAGATCGTAAAGACGATAGAACAAAAATGCAAGCATCACAGCAAAGTGAGCTTATTGATCAAAGATTAAACAAAAAACCACCTAAAAAGTTTGAGTCCTCAGGTAATGATATAATGAGTGGCGAATTTGGTTTAGGTGGATTTGGTCCTAAGTAAAATTATTAACTATTATTATATTATATTATGGCAGAAAAAGAAGAGCCAATCGCTGATAGCGAAACTGGCAAAATTAAAGTAAAGAAAAAAGAAGCAAAACAACCAGACGGTAACGAAACAAAAGGTAATGTTACTAAGGTTGCAGCTAAAATGAAGAAACCAGCCGAAGCTGTTGAACCAACAGTTACAAAGGTTGATTTAAACAATCCACCAGAAGAAAAACCAGCTGAAGAAGTTGAGCCCGAAACTGAGGCACAAGAGGTGGAAAAACAAGATACACCAGTAGTAGAGGAAATTACCAACGAAACTGTAGAGCAAGTTGAGGAAGTGGCTGTTGAAGCTGCTGAGGCTATAAAAGAATCTATGGAGACTGGTGAGCCTTTACCAGAGAATATTCAAAAGTTAGTTGACTTTATGGATGAGACTGGTGGTGATTTAAACGACTATGTTAAGCTTAATAAAGATTACAGTGAGATGGACAACCAAGACATACTGTATGAGCATTACAAGCAAACTAAACCTCATTTAAATGCAGAAGAAATTAACTTCCTTTTGGAAGATCAATTCTCGTTCGACGAAGATGTAGACGACGATAGAGAAATACGTAGAAAAAAACTAGCGTTAAAAGAGCAAGTTGCAAACGCTAAATCTCAATTGGAAGAGAGTAAATCCAAATACTATGAAGAAATTAAAGCTGGGTCCAAATTAACTGATGACCAACAAAAAGCAATTGATTTCTTCAATAGATACAACAAGGAAGAAGCGAGTAACAAAGAGGTAGCAGATAAACAAAAATCTACTTTCTTAAATAAAACCGAGCAGGTTTTTAACGACAAATTCAAAGGTTTTGAATACGAGGTCGGAGATAAGAAATTTAGATACAACGTAAACAACGCTGGAGCGGTTAAGGATACTCAGGTAGACATTAATAATTTTGTCAAGAAGTTCTTGAATGAAAATAATGAAATGTCAGATGCCCAAGGTTACCACAAATCACTTTATACAGCAATGAATGCTGATGCTATCGCTAAACACTTTTACGAACAAGGTCAGGCTGACGCTATGAAAGATAGTGTTGAAAATGCTAAAAACATAGATATGAGTCCTAGACAATCACACAGCGCTGTAAGTGCTGGCGGTATAACTGTAAGAGCTTTAGGTGATAACTCTGCTGATTTCAAATTTAAAATTAAAAACAAAAAATAACAATTTAAAAATTTAAAATTATGGCAATATCAAACCCTGGTGGTTTGTTAAATAGTGTTCCAGCTGCAAGACAGCAAACATTATCTACAAACTATCTAGATTTTACAGGCGCAGGTAACGACTGGGCACAACAATATTTACCAGATCTTATGGAGCAAGAAGCTGAAGTTTTCGGACCGAGAACTATTTCAGGATTTCTTTCAAAAGTAGGAGCTGAAGAGTCTATGACTTCTGACCAAGTAG
>Ga0209337_1004021_pt1 | contig 10249 bp, 14 predicted proteins | sample LinPmetageLP53_FD_184044 | JGI IMG/M metagenome (GOLD analysis project Ga0209337, IMG submission 184044) | Marine viral communities from the Pacific Ocean - LP-53 (SPAdes) (version 2) | ecosystem: Environmental > Aquatic > Marine > Oceanic | place: Pacific Ocean | collected 2010-02-08 | reverse complement strand
ACACAAGATCAGGATAAATCTGAATCAGAACTACTACAAGATGATTTAGAACCGATAGCTCATTGGGAAGAAGAAGGTAAAATGGACTATAGTGGTGCTTTTGAATCGGATATAGAGCAACAATGACAAAACAAAACAGCGAAGAGTTCCTAAGTTATTGTATGAGACTATACGATTCCAATTGTCATGAAAGATTAGAACATGGACAAATACCTTTTGAAACCTTTGAAGACTACTACAATACATACACAGGATGGTTAAGGAACAAATATGATGAACTGGAAACATCTACAAGAAGTTGACGAGACTTATTTTGAGCATATGGCTTATGCTTTTAAAATAATCTATAAGTTCATAAGACTCATAGGTTGTATGACTGTCCACGCTATCTTTCCTTTTATATTCTGTAATGCTCTAGAACCTACAATGCGTAGAGTACAACAAGAAACAAACGAAAGAAAGATAAGTAAGATTGAGTATTGTGATTCATGTGGTAGAAGACCTTGTATTTGTTTTGACTGATAATGCCACCTACTAAATTTAAACCAAGCGAAAAGAACTACGATAGGTTCACTAAAGCCACAACAATTAAACATCATTATATAAAAGGTACGGCAAAGAAAGACTTGTTTGATTACATTAACTCTACCAATGCTGTACCGAAAAGAAAAGCTAAATGCATAAAAGAACTACAACGAAGAGGAATTAAACTTACATGGAAATAAATTAAAAAGGAACTAAAACAATGAGTATAACATATAGAGGAGAAACATTCTCAGGATATAACAAACCCAAAAGAACTCCAAATCATCCTACTAAGTCTCACGTAGTCTTAGCAAAAGAAGGAAGCAAGATTAAAATGATTCGTTTCGGTGAACAAGGTGCTTCTACAGCAGGCGCACCTAAGGCAGGTGAATCAGCTAGGATGAAAGCCAAGCGTAAAAGTTTTAAAGCTAGGCATGGTAAGAACATTAAAAAAGGTAAGATGTCAGCCGCTTATTGGGCAGATAAAGTAAAATGGTAATAATTAAAGGAGTATCGTGATGGTATACTATGCAAAAGAGATTGGCTTAACTAAATGTTTTAAAGAAAATATACTAGGTATAAAAGAAGAAACAGTAACTGTTCGTGCTAAAAAGAAAAAGACTAAGGCTAAGAAGAAAACTTCAATTTTAATGCATCCATGACAAAGATCTTTAGAAAGAAAGAATGGGAAGGAGCAAAAACAGTACAGCGTGATCCTATTACTAGAGTTAATCAAGAACTAATACAAAGATTAAACGAAGAAGCAAAAGAACAACGAAAAGAAAATCATGACAAGCTTATTAGAAAAAACAAAGATATTAAAAAGAAGAACTAGTTCTACTGTTCCTTTTGGATATGAGCTGTCTACAGATTCAGAATATCTACAACCAGTAGAAGAAGAACTAGAAGCGTTACAAGCAGTAGAAGAAATGGTAGTAGAAGAACAGCTTTCTTTAAGAGATGGTTGTTATTGGTTAGAAAATCAGACAGGAAGAAGGATAAGCGCTCCAGGACTTAAAAAAATCATAGATAAAAAATATGGAACAAGACAAGAAAGATTGGGATTTACATCCTAAGAATTACTTAACTGAAGAAGATGGAGTTACTTTTAAGTTAAAGAAAGACGGAACTCCTCGTAAAAAAGGCGGAAGACCTAAAGGAGCAACAGGTAATTATGGTTTTCATTCATCCACTAAAGCAAAGATGAATGCTAGGAGAGCTGTTAGTAAAAAGAAAAAAAGAATAGCTCAGTTAAAAAATCAAATTAGTTCACACACTACTAATTTAAAAAAACAAAAAGAAGTACTTAAAAAACTTGACAAAAGTACAGACAATCAAGTTGTGCTAGACACAGACCTCGAAGAACTAATACCAAGTGTTCAACAAGAACTAAAACAAAATCCAATTGAAAATGTAGTCTTTCATCCTAACGATGGACCACAGACAGAGTTCTTAGCTGCACCTGAAAAAGATGTGCTGTACGGAGGAGCTGCAGGCGGTGGTAAATCCTATGCTATGTTAGTTGATCCATTAAGATTCGCACATAAGAAAGCACATAGAGCGCTTATTTTAAGAAGGTCTATGCCTGAACTAAGAGAACTAATAGATAAATCTCGTGAGTTATACCCACAAGCATTTCCTGGTTCAAAGTTTAAAGAAGTTGAAAAACTTTGGAACTTTCCAAGCGGAGCAAAGATAGAGTTTGGTTTCTTGGAACGAGATGCAGATGTATATCGTTATCAAGGACAAGCATACAGTTGGATAGGTTTTGATGAAATAACACATCTTCCTACAGAGTTTGCTTGGAACTACTTAGCTTCAAGATTAAGAACTACAGATTCATCTATTGAAACCTATCTTCGTTGCACAGCAAATCCTGGAGGAGTTGGCGCACAATGGGTAAAGAAAAGATACATAGATTCGCATGAGCATAATAAATCTTTTATAGGACACGATGGTTTATCGCGCAAGTTTATTCCTGCACGATTAGACGATAATCCTTATTTAGCTAAAGATGGAAGATACGAGCAAATGCTTAAAGCACTTCCACCAATACAACGAAGACAACTTCTTGAGGGTAATTGGGATGTTGCTGAAGGAGCAGCGTTTGTTGAGTTTAGTCCTGATAAACATATTATAGAACCTTTTCAACTTCCGATTAGTTGGGAAAGAGTAAAAGGAATTGATTATGGGTACGCTGCAGAGAGTTGTTGTTTGTGGGGAATCCTTGATGCACAAGACGGAACTTTAATAATTTATAGAGAATTATACAGAAAAGGCTTGACAGGACTTGATTTAGGTCGTATAATAACAGAAATGGAAGTAGAAGATCCTTTCTCTGTTCAAGGAGTACTAGATACATCAGCTTGGGCAAGAACAGGAACAACTGGTCCTACTGTTGGTGAAACACTACAGCAGTTAGGACACAAGCTCAGAAGAGCAGACAAAAACAGAATACAGGGAAAAATACAAATACACGAGTACTTGAAGTTACAGCAAAGCGGTAGACCACGATTACAAATATTTAACACTTGTCCTAACCTGATACGCGAACTTCAAGGTATTCCGTTAAGTAAAACAAGACCTGAAGATGTTGACACAAATGCATCAGACCATGCGTATGATGCTTTGCGTTATTTAATTATGAGTAGACCGCGCATAAGCGATCCACTAGAGAGAATTAGACAGATGAAAAAAGAATCAATTTACAAACCTGTAGATCCTGATTTTGGATATTAAAATATGGCAGACAACAAGAACACACTATTAGACAACGCTAACGAGCTTTTCTTTGAAGATGTTGAAGGCGAGCAAGCCAAGCAACTAGTATTAGAAGAATCACAAGCAGCAGGTTTAGTAGGTGCAATACAAAAAAGATTTACTGATGCAGAAACAGCGAGGCTTCCTCACGAAGGAAGATGGTTAACTGGCTATCGTAATTTCAGAGGGCTATACGATAAGAATATAAAATTTAGAGAATCTGAAAAATCTAAAATCTTTGTAAAGATTACTAAAACAAAAGTACTTGCTGCCTATGGGCAACTAATAGATGTTATATTTGGTACAGGAAGTTTTCCAATAGGTGTTAAAGAAACAAAAGTGCCTGAAGGCGCTTCAGAGTACGCACATTTAGATATTAAAAATCCTACTCCAGGAATCGAAACAACTCCTGAAGAAGCAGAAACAGAAGAAGATTCTAAAATAGAAAATCCTTTTGATGTTGGCTTTGAAGGAGATGGTAAAACTCTTAAAGCAGGCGCTACTTTTAATCCTGATAAGTTTATAGAAGAAGAAGCAGTAGATGTTTTAAAAGATGGAACAGCTCCGACACCTCAAGGACCACAAGTAAAACCTGCACAACTTGCAGCAAGAAGAATGGAAAAGTTAATCCATGATCAGATAGAAGAATCTAATGGTTCTGCTGAAATAAGAAATGCACTACTAGAATCAGCGTTACTAGGAACAGGAATTGTTAAAGGACCTTTTAATTTTAATAAAACTTTAAGTCGTTGGGATGAAGCAGAAGATGGAGAAAGAACTTACGCTCCTGTAGATGTTAGAGTTCCTAGAATTGAATTTGTAAGTCTTTGGGATTTCTTTCCTGATCCTGCAGCAACAAACATTGAAGAATGTGAATATGCTTTTCACAGACATAAGTTAAACAAAAGCCAATTAAGAGCTTTAAGAAAATTACCTTTCTTTGATGCAGACGCTATTCGTGATTGCCTTATGATGGGTGCTAACTACGAAGAAAAGTATTACGATTCACAATTAAAAGAAGATGAAAAACACGCTGAGTATGGTTCAGGTAAGTATGAAGTCTTGGAATATTGGGGAATCATGGATGCTGAATACTTACGAGAAGCACAATTAGAAGTTTCTGACGAGATAGATGATCTAGATGAAGTACAGATTAATGCTTGGATATGCAATGGTAAATTACTAAGAGCAGTTATTAATCCTTTTACTCCGCATAGATTACCTTATCATTCGTTTCCATATGAGCGAAACCCTTACAGTTTCTTTGGTATAGGTGTAGCAGAGAACATGGATGATTCTCAGAAAGTAATGAATGGACACGCTAGAATGGCAGTAGATAATCTAGCACTAGCAGGTTCGTTAGTCTTTGATGTAGACGAGTCTGCATTAGTAGGTGGACAATCAATGGAAATATATCCAGGAAAGATATTCCGCAGACAAGCAGGAATGCCAGGACAGGCAGTTCATGGAATGAAGTTTCCAAATACTGCAACAGAAAATATGATGATGTTTGACAAGTTTAGACAGCTTGCAGATGAGCAAACAGGAATACCTAGTTATTCACATGGTCAAACAGGTGTACAAAGTATGACACGAACCGCTTCAGGTATGTCAATGTTACTTGGTGCAGCTAGTTTAAATATAAAAACAGTTGTGAAAAACTTGGATGATTTCTTACTAAAACCTTTAGGTGAAGCATACTTCCAATGGAATATGCAATTCATGGAAGGTAAGTTGGGAATCGAGGGAGATTTAGAAATTAATGCGATGGGAACAAACAGTTTAATGCAAAAAGAAGTACGAAGTCAAAGACTAACTACTTTCTTACAAACTGCACAAAATCCTGCTATTGCTCCGTTTGTTAAGATGTCTAAATTGATAAGTGAACTCGCCTATAGCTTGGATCTTGATCCCGATGAAATACTCAATGATCCTGAGGAAGCAGCTATTATGGCACAAATTATAGGAATGCAAAATAATGTTGGACAAGGAATTAGCGAAGAAGCTCCTGCCGTTGGTGAACAACCGCCTACTATGGGAAGCGCTCAAGGAACACCTCCACAAGATGAAGGACTTGGAGTTACAGGTACTGGTGGTGGCAACATCGGAACAGGAAATGTACCGCAGTCAGGGGAGAGTGAGTTCTCTGGTACGCTTGGCGCAGTTAAAGGAATCGGTGGCTGAAGCCCTCGAAAGAAAAGAACAGTAATATAAATTTATGTTTAAAAATTAAAAGGAAATAGGAATGGCAAAAACAGGAATTAAAAATGCAATACAAGGACTTTTACCAAGTCTTTATGAGCAAACTAAAAAATCAGGTATTAAACCTTTAGATTATGGATATGATCCTTCCTTTTTATACGCTCCAAAAGTTAAGAAAAATTCAGGCGGCTCAATAATGGAAAGAGAAAACTACGCAGAAGGAACTCCTCCAAAACTCACTCAAGAAGAAGCCATGCAAATACTAAAAGATATTAAAGATGGGAAAAGAAACGATATCCCTAGAATTGTAGTAGAAGGTAAAAAAATTAAGAAATCTGAATTAGAAAAGTTTAAAGATGCTCAACCTGAAGGATTATTAAAAGGAACTATTTTTGATTATGTTCCTGATCCTCACCAGACAGTTATTTATTTACAAAGAAGACAAGCAGAAAAAAGAAATAAAAAAGCTGAAGGCGGAGAAATAGAAGATCAAATGGGCGCTATAATGGAAGCGGAAGAACAGCCTATGCATACAATGCCTGATGGAACAGAAATGGCAGGCGCAAACCATGAAGATTACGAAGCAATGATGTCAGAAGAAGAAATGATGTCAGAAGAAAAAGAAATGCTTCCTGATGACGAAATGGAAGATGGATATTTAGATTTTGTGATTAACGAATCACTTAGTCAAGAAGATGAAGATTACCTAGCAGAAAAACTTAGCGCTGACGATAGGCTGAGTATGATTTTTGATAGTGTAATTGAAACAGCTTCAGAATTTGCAGGTTCAGGACCAGTCGAAGGTCCAGGATCTTCAGTTTCCGATTCGATACCCGCAAGGTTGTCGGATGGAGAATTTGTCGTAACCTCTAAAGCAGCAAATCAAATCGGTCCTGATAACCTTCAAGGTTTAATGGAAGTAGCCGAACTTGAAGCTGACGAAGAAGAAAGACAGATGAATGCAATTGGCGGATCAATTAAAGGAGATGAAGCGGCAGAAGTAGTTTCTTCTACAGTTTTACAGGATGATCCAATCAACCTGAAAAACAAGGAAACTATGAGAGCCTTAGATCCTCGTTTAAGTTTGTTCGCTAGTTGATAACCCCGTAGAGCCACCTGTTTTAGTCAAACAGCCCTCTACATTTTTAAAAAAGAAAAGACCTTTTGATGCCACCTTGTTTAAGACAAGCACTTATTGGATTAGCTATCTTGTAGTAAGCCACCTTGAAGAATCAAGCACAAAGGAAGGAGAGTAAAATGACTGACAATGAAAATGTTACTTCTGTAGAAGTACAAAACGAACCAGTACCTAATCCGTACAACCAAAAGAAATCTTGGCAAACGGATAATGTAATGCCTAAAGAAGGAAAAACTGCTACCAGTTTATTTGTTGAACCACAACCTACTGAGACACAAGTTTCAGAAGAAGGAGAAACACAACAAACTGTAAGCACAGATAAACCTTATAAGAAGGCTGATTACAAAAAAAGGTACGATGACTTGAAAAAGCATTACGATACTAAGCTTAACGAGTTTAGAGGCAGAGAGCAAGAACTCATTCAAGAAGCTACGGCTTCAAGACCTGAGTATATAGCTCCTAAAACTGTTGAAGAACTTGAAAGATTTAAAGCACAGTACCCTGATGTTTATGATGTAGTTGAAACTGTTTCACACTTACAAAGTGAAGCTAAGACTGAAGAGTTAAAAACTCAGTTGAATGTTTTACAAGAAAGAGAAACAGCTACCCTGAGAAGAGAAGCAGAAAATGAATTGCTGAATAAGCATCCTGATTTTGCTAACATTCGAGAAAGTGATGAATTTCACCAATGGGCAAAAGAACAACCTACGGATATTCAAGCATGGGTTTATAATAACCCAAATAATGTTAGTTTAGCAACACGAGCAATCGACCTATTCAAACAAGATATGGGAATTTCGCAGAATAAACAGGCTCAGAAGAGGTCTACGAAGTCCAACTCTACGGCTGCTGATATGGTGTCTACAAAGACTACAACAGTAGATGCATCAGGAGAACCTAAAATATGGACTCAAGAAGAAATCTCTAATCTATCTATGGATCAGTTTGACAAATATGAAAAAGATATTGATCAAGCAGTTCTTGAAGGTAGAGTAAGAGGATAATATTAACCCTTTAATACAAGGAAACTAAAATGGCTTATAATCAATCTGACGCTTTATTCGAGCAAAGTACTGATACTAATGGCAACTTTGGTAACTCCGTAAGTGGGCAAACTAGTAGTTTCTTCATGCCTAAGGTTTATTCCAAAAAGGTACTTAACTTTTTTAGAAAAGCCTCTGTCGTTGAAGCAATTACAAACACCGATTATACTGGTGAGATTGCCTCCTTCGGAGATACTGTCCGTATTATTAAAGAACCCACGATTACTGTTTATCAGTATGAAAGAGGTGCTAATGTAACTAAAACTGCACTAACAGACCAAGAGCTTACTCTTACTGTTGATGTAGCTAACGCATTTAAATTCATCGTTGACGATATTGAAACTTCAATGTCTCATGTGAACTTTAAAGAAGTAGCTAGTTCATCTGCTGCTTATGCATTGAAAGATGCATTTGATGCGGGTGTACTTGCAGAAATGTTTGCAGGCGCTTCTACATCTTCTCCTGACCATGTTATTGGTTCTGACAGCGCAACTGCTGACTCAACTATGACTCATGCAACCAACTCTGTTGATTTGCTTGGTTCAGACGGAACAGGTGTAGACGCTTTAGACCTTATGGCTAGAATGGCAAGATTGCTAGATGATCAAGACATCCCTGAGGAAGGTCGTTGGTTTGTAGCTCCTCCTTCGTTTTACGAAGAGTTGTCAGGATCTAGTTCTAAACTACTTTCAGTAGATTACAACGCAGGTCAAGGTTCTTTAAGAAATGGTTTGGTGTCAAGCGGAAAGCTTCGTGGTTTTGATATGTACAAGTCTAATAACATTGCTAGCACAACTAATGCTACTGGCAAAGTTTTAGCAGGACATATGAGTTCTACGGCTACTGCTCAAGCTATAACATCAACAGAGGTCCTTCGTGATCCTGATTCATTTGGTGATATAGTAAGAGGTCTTCATGTCTATGGTGCTAACGTACTAAGAGATGAGGCTTTAATATCAGCTTTCTATGTAATTGACTAATAGTTAATTAAATAAAAGAAGCAAAAAAATGGTATGTGGGAAGAGAATTTTATGTTCATCTTCCCCATACTTAGATAATAGGAAAAGAAGATATGCCACAATTAGGAAGTGAACGAAGTCCTTTGATTATGAAAAATCCAAAAAAGGGAAACAGAAAATTAGTTCAAGCAGGAGGTAAAAGAACTGCTGAAGAAAGACAAAGATATAAAGATAATTGGGAAGTTATCTTCGGTAAAAAAAATAAATAATGGCAACAACATATTTACAATTAACTAATGAATTACTAAGAGAGTCAAACGAAGTTATTTTGACATCTGCTAACTTTGGTAGTGCATTAGGAATACAAGCTCATGTAAAAGACTGTATAAATAGAGCATACAACGATATAGTTACTGCAGAACCTCAATGGTCTTTTTTAGCTACAGGTGAAAGTGGTGCTACAGATCCTTTCTATGGTAATGTGTATGTTGAAACTGTAGCAGGAACAAGATGGTATGAATTAAAAGCAGCCTCTAGTTCAATAACAACTGATTATGGTTCAGTAGATTGGGATGATTTTTACTTAACAACAATAGGTGTAAGTGGAGCAACAACTCCTTATGTAAGTAGAAACTTAGCTTTTACAACATTAGAAGAATGGAAAGATCATAGACGAGCAAGTGAAAATATAGATGATGCTGATACTCAAAACTGGGGAGAGCCTAAAGTTGTTATTAGAAGTCCTGATGCTAGAAAATTTGGAATAAGTCCAATACCTGACAAAGTTTATAGAGTGTGGTTTTATGCTTGGGATTTACCTACCGCATTAGATGCATATGGAGATGCAATAGTATTTCCTGATGTTTACTCACCTGTATTAATAGCAAGAGCTAGATATTATATGCATCAGTTTAAAGATAATAATCAAGCTTCTGTTTTTGCGCTTGAAGATTATAAACAAGGCTTGAAAAGAATGAGATCTAATCTTATGAATCCTACTCCTAAATTTATGTCTACGGATCAAATATAATGCAAACATCACAGCCTTTTGCTCTAGCTTGTCAAGGTGGCTTAAATAAAATAGCAAGCCAGTTTGAATTACTAAGATCTCCAGGAGAAGCTACAAGATTAAAAAACTTTGAAGTTTCTACAGAAGGCGGGTATAGAAGAATAAATGGTTACAGTCAGTTTGGAGATGGCACAAGACCTAATAGTGGTAATGCAATTAAAGGATTACAAGTCTATGCAGATGGTTTAGTTACTTGTTCAGGAACAAATATATACTTTAGTCAAGACGGAGATAGTTGGTTACAGTTAAATAAAGCAAGTGTATCGGGTAGCGGAGATAATTATAGTACTTTTACAGGTCGTAGTGCTGCAGCAAGAACCTCACAAGACCAAGCCTCTTTTGCAGTATACGAAGGTGATACTGATTACGGAGAGTTAATAGTAACAGACAAAGGATCAGGTGTAAAACCTTTTTACTTTAAAATGACAGGTACAGGTTCTGCATTAAGTAGCAGAACTTATTATGCTAAAGAAATAACAGTTGACGGAAGTGTTTATCCTAAATTTTGTGTAATTCATGATAAACATTTAGTAGTAGCAGGAGCAAGTACAGC
>Ga0209337_1004020_pt1 | contig 10249 bp, 11 predicted proteins | sample LinPmetageLP53_FD_184044 | JGI IMG/M metagenome (GOLD analysis project Ga0209337, IMG submission 184044) | Marine viral communities from the Pacific Ocean - LP-53 (SPAdes) (version 2) | ecosystem: Environmental > Aquatic > Marine > Oceanic | place: Pacific Ocean | collected 2010-02-08 | reverse complement strand
ATGTACGAGGGAGATGTGAACGACAGCGACAAGCTGGACAACTGGGCTGCTGTACGGGGGTTTGGCGCATGTCAGACGACGATACGTCAATGCGTTGCAGCCATAGAGACTATCACGAGGCAGCACGCTTCGGTCTGGGATGTCGAGAGCAAGGGCTGGTGGATGGTGAAGACAGCGTTCCACTCACTGGAGGGATCGAGGGATGGGGCCATCGTGCTGTACGATATTCATAACAAAACCCACATGTCCTACGGGCATGGTGCCGAGGGGCTGAAGGATGCGATTTACTGGTTGCTGCACGAGCATAACTTCACACCGCCCAAGACTTGCGAAAGGTGTGATGCAGACATTGATCAGGTTCACTTGGACGAACTTGACGCGGAGATAGCAAAGGAGAAACAAGCATGAGTGATATGAAAGCCACGAAATCGAAGCTAGACGAACTTATGAAAACAATGGGAGTCACGCCGAAGGAGCCTCACACAGAGGCTCCCGAGGTTGTGGGAATTGACGAGGCGCACAATGAACTGTGCATCCACACGAAGAACGGCGAGCCTTGCGCTCACTGTGACCCGCCACCTCCTCCCAAGGAGCAACACGCAAACGCTGGAACTGTGGACTTCCAGTGTACGGGACTGCCGGGAAAGACTTGCTCGGTAGGACCACGCAATAAACCTATGAAACTTAGCGGCTCGCCTAATCAGGTCCAGCATTTCCTCGCATGGTTCGAGGTGACAGGGATGCGCTGCCAGTGTGGCGGGGAGTTCCACTCGCTCAAGATCAAGGAGCGTGAGGAGAAGAAGATAGCTGCGCGTAAGGCAGAGTTCACGGCCAAGAAAAGCAGCAACGATCGCACGGCAGCGAGTAGCAAGTCGGACTTTGACGACGAGCTTTCCCTGCCACCAATCGAATCTCTTGCACCGGAGCAGGAGGAAGTTACGGAAGACGAACCTCGTCAGGACAACACTGACGCGAGCAAGCCCGTCGAATACGACTGGTAACCCGTGCTAACGCACACAAGGAGAAACGCATGAATACAGAAGAATGGAAGACACCCGCCCTTCGTAAGTTTACACAAGCCGCAGTCGCCAAGTGGGCCGAGGCCCCAGTGGACAAGCGCGACTGGTGCCGAGCAGCAATGGCTTTCGGAACTGCGCAGAACTTCATCTTGTACGGGGTGCCCGGTACCGGGAAGTCGTACACAGTGATGCAGTGGCTCGATGCCTTCGCCCCGGATTATGTAAGACCTATCATCCACGACCAGTCCAGTGCGGATGAACTCACGGGCGTGAAGGTGCAGGTGATCGACCCCACCACGGGCAACAGCAAGTTCGATACGCACATCGGTCCTCTGGTGGACGCTTATGCAAATGGCAAGGTGTTCTTGTGGGATGAGATGAACCGGGCAAGTGAGGAGTGCCTCACGCTGGGGTTCTTGGCACTCGATGGGCTGCCCATTGACGTTGACATTGTGGGTGAGGGGGTTCGCACGTACAAGCCCCACCCAAACTTCCGCTGCATCGGGTTCTCGAACGATCATGTAGACGAGTTCCCCGGCGGGCTGAAGCGTAGGATGCACGCGAAGGTTGAGATCAACGACCTCGCACCGGGGCTGTGGGATGCGATACCCAAAAGCTTATGGAAGTTGGTGCAGGCATCGGCGTTTGAGGAGGACACGGCGAAGCGTATCACTGGTGCAGAGTGGCAGCTTGTTGCCCAGTGGGCACAAGATCTGGCCACCAAGCAGCCCGATGGCCGCATGAAGCCCAACGTGCTGGCGGCACTGGCTCTCGCAACAGACGAGGAGCGAGCCGAGCAGATCCACGCACAGTGGGAAACTATGAAAGCGACTGCCAGATAGGCGGTCAAGGAGGAGAGTGAACATGTCAAAGAAGCAAGTGGTCAAGAGCGATCGTCGATTAATCTATGGCGAACTCAATGCGAACGATGCGAAGTACAGGGGTATACCTGCCGCGATCCTCCCCGGATCGTGGGAGATTCGCCCGTTGGCTACGGATACGGACGGGGCATACGATCCTGAGGCAGTGGGCGCAGCTTCCATAAATATGGAGAAGCGCATCATGACTGTGCCCGATAGCCCGCACCCTTCCGCATGGGCGGCGAGACAGCACGAATGGGGGCATCTTGAGGCATCTCCCGTAGAGTTTGCGAGTGCTGCGTTTGCGGCGGGGGTGAACTTTCGCACGCTTAATGCTGCGGAAGATGGTCGAATCAACATTGCGAAGCGAAGGATCTTCCAATCCTCACGTGGCCGAGACTGCATGAGTCACGCCAACAATGAGGGCACACGGAAGTTTGTTTACGGGGATTACAAGGGGCTGGACCGTGCTGCTGTGACCGAGGCTTGGGACAATTCCACCACTCACGCCAGACTGGAGCGAATATCTCTGGCTGTCGCAAAGTTTGGGATGTGGCGGGATGATGAGATCATGACGGTTATGAAAGCCTTCCCGGTCAACATCGCTCGTGAGATCTACAGTTGGTATCAAGACTGGGAGAACGAAGACCTGTCGGTTCTCGGCACACCTATCGGTTATGGGCAAGCGATCTTCGTAGCGCAGAGAATGGAAGAGTTATCTAAGCAGAGGTCGGAGGAAAAGACGGGCACCCCGCCGCCGCCGCCGCCGCCGCCGCCGCCGCCAGTAAGGAAGAAAGACGAGGAGGATGAGGATGAAGACCCACCAAGACCGGGACCTACAACCATGGAAGAGAAGGATGATAGCGAGGAAGACGAGGAGGATGAGGATGAGGATGAGAAGAAGGGTAAGGGAAAGGGAAAGGATGGTAGTGGGAACGGTGGAGCGAAGACGCCTGTCCCGCCTACAGGTACGAACCCTAGTGGGGGTGATGATGGTGATGATGGGCCTGATGGGGTGGATACTTCCGATCCAGCCGTAGTTATGCCCGACTTTAATAAGCCCGACCCACAGATCAGCACCGAAGAGTTTGAAAAGATGTTGGGCAAACATAAGGGCCACCACGCGGGAGCGGTCGGTGAATGGATCAGTGACGACAAGATTGTGAAAGCCGTCAAGGGTTCAGAGTATTACGCAACCAGCAAAAGCCTGCGTCGGGGCAGGTACAACCCCGCTGGCTGGGGGCCATGCTCATGGGTGAAGGTGCCACTGACCAAGCCCCAACGTAAGGAACTTCGGAACCATCGGGGTAGCTCCAAGCCCAAGTCCAAGATGTCGGGTGGTATGTGGAGGGCGCACAAGATCCTCACCACGGGTGAGATTTATAAAAGACGCAAGCCTGCTAACAGCGCCGCGTTCTGCTTCGATATGTCTGGTTCCATGTCGGTCAGCCGACAGGACATCGTGGATGTTTTGAAAGTCTCCCCCCGTGCAGACATCATTGGGTACTGCGATGCTGTCCTGTTCTACCTCGCTCGTAAAGGTAAGGTCGCAGACTGGAAGGCTTTGAACAACCATCCCTCGATTAAGCTGGGATGGAATGGGTGTGATGGTGAAGCACTCGAATGGCTGGGCAGGCAAGACGCTCAACTCAAGGTATGGATCTCGGATGGTGGGGTCCATGGCAATATGCGGGAAGGCGGTACCTACGAGTCTGGTGATTGCAGGGAGGAGGCCACCGCACTGGTCGGCACTTATAAAATTCGGCAGGTGCTAGACCTCGAAGAGTTCCAACACGGTCTGACCAACGGCTTCATCGACTACAAGCCGGGGGTTGTTACGGGCCTGCTGGCTGCGCACGAAATGAACAAACGCGGACAAGAGTATCCGTGATTGACTTCATTGCAGTCTCTTGTTAAGCGGACCACTAGACCACTAGGACCACTTGATTCCCTATATTACCCTCCTCTTCCCCTCCCCCCTATGCCATCCCCTATTACTCTTATATTTCTTTTTACATTTAAAGAGGTCTAAAGTGGTCTACTATAGAATAACCCACACGAGACAACAACTTTTCGTCCGGACCACTTGGCAAGATCAAGTGGTCCGGACCACTAGGCAAGTGGTCCAAGAGCCATGAGCCAAACAACAAGTGCAAAACTGCACGAGGAGCTGAGAGTTATGAAAAACCTAACAACAAAACCCGGACACCCAGTCGAGAAGGGCTGGCTACAAATCACTACCTCGGATGGCTACAAGTTCATCAAGCCAGAGGGAGGTTCCGAGTGGACCGATGGCGACATCACAATAACAGACGAGGAGTTACTGGAGTTCATGCGGGACGGGTGCCATGATCCAAGGTCCTTGCGCCCGACTGCCCCGCCACGACCCACCAAGACAGAGACACACTTTCATAAACGTGATGATACCCGCTGGGCAAGACACTCGTCAGTCCTGCACATCGACGACATGGTAGAGGCTTTAGGTTGCAGGTCTACTTTAGAGGAGAAGTAAATGAAGCACCCATTAGAAGTTGTTGACCCGTACCTGTCCAGTTGCATTGCCAATATGCAGGACAAGCTACCCAAGATACCGACCAGTGTTTCGCTGTTCGACCACATGAAGGAGGACAAGCGTGGACCCGGAAGGAATCCCGAGTGGAACTACCACACTCATGTTATGAAAGAGCATAGCGATTGGGCCGAGGCCCAAGTGCATTGGCTCAAGAACAAAGCATGGGTAGATACCACGGCCCCCTGCCCATGGACCTTGGGCTTTCGTAAGTCTCCGGACTCGGAGATCGTGGGTCTGTCCAACGTACCGGGATGGGTCCGAGCCGTGTTGCTCTTGAGGCAGCGTGGCACTAGCTCGAATTACGAGAACACTCTCCTTCGGCTAGTGGATAAAGTTACACAACTCCACTGGTCACAGGGCCGAGTGATGATGGAAGCGTACGATGAGCTACGGCACGAGCCATACGAGGCTATCAACGAGCGCCTAGTTATGAATGTCAAGGCGATGCAGGCACAGAAGGAAGACGACCAGCACCACTTGGAGTATCCGGATGAGGAGATAGAAGAATGAGTGACACAAGCATAGCATTGGAACAATTCGGTATGACGTTTCGACGGGAGTCAGTGCCGGGAAACAAGAGGGGCGAGTGGGTATCCTATCCCACAAACATCGACGGCACGTGTGACTTCTACGATGGCACCGCCGTTGGAGTCGCGGAGTGGGAGGACTCGACGCCCGAAGAAATCACCATGGTGCTGAACAGGCTGGACAACATCGAGCAGATCCGGTCACCGTGGAAGCGCACCATATCTCCTGCGCCCCTCACGAAACCATCCTTCTAACTCTTGACAATACCCGAGTGAAGCGGTAAGTAATTACTTGCTTCACTCATGCAGCTTACGCCCAACCCTACCGCGTAAGCACCTCCTAAAAATCCCGCGCTCTAACGAGCGCGGGATTTTTTTTGGCCCAAATTCTTTTGTCACTGGGAGTGTCAATAGTTTTATGTCTAGTTATATAAGAGCCGTGGCCCCCGTAGGGTTCGCGCCCCAGTCCAACGCATCGCTGCGCTCGGCTTGCCAAACACGCATGGGGTCCTCGACCTTCGCATCCTCCCGCACGTACAAGCGTTGCTTCCTGCCGCCCGCACTGACCCGCACTTGTGAAAATCCCTCACGAGTTGCGATGGCCACAGCCATGCGAGCGAAGCTGGATCTTGCCGAAGCCACAGCCTTGTCTCCGTATACTGCATGCGCGAGTTCGGCTAGCGACACGACGGTTCTCACGTGCAGCACATCAACAACGACTGCTTCGATGGGTAGCTCCACGCGCCGTGACTCTTGTGCCTCGGCTGCGTCTTTCCAAACTGTACTGGGCAGGGTCATGTGCTTGCTCGCACGAAACGCTACGACTGCCTCGGCCAGTAGCTGGTCCCGGTCACGGATCAACGCTTCGCGATCGAGTTTCCTAACTTGCACTGGCAAGAACCTGCGTCCGCCGCCCTCGTCCTGCAAGTACTCGCTGTCGTTCGTGGTGCCAGCGAACACAAAGCTACGTGCCTTGATCGTCACGGTCTTGGCGTATGGCTTACGGTACTTGTCGAACCTGCGGGTAAGAAAACTCTTGATCGCTTCGGTCGTGGACTTACGAAAGGCTACGAGTTCCGAGAGTTCAATGATCCATGACTCGCTGCCATACAACCTGCGACACATCTCGTCTTCGCCACGCCTGTCGATCTCAAGGCTAGTCTCAAGGTGATACTCACGTGCAAGAATTTCCAAAGTCTGGGTCTTGCCTACGCCCTGCCTGCCCTCAAGGATCAGTGCCAAGTCGAACTTGATACCCGGCTCAAGCACACGTGCGATGGCACCCTTGAGCCAGATCTCTCCCGCCGCCCTAGTATAAGGAGTGTCATCCGCACCCAAGTAATCCACGAGCCAAGAACCAAGGCGCTTGTCTCCATCCCACACGGAACTTTCCAAAGCGACACGCAGTTCATCGTACGATCTGTCACGGGCCACGTGATTGATAGCGTGACTCACATCCTCCCTGTTGAACGTGACTGCGAACGTGCGGATCAGCCATGTCTGCACCTCGAAGATGTCTGCGTCTTGGAAGGGTCGGAGCTTTGTCTCCCTGCGCCACGGCCATCGGCACATCACCATGTCGGCTCGCTCGTTGTAGCGAATGAACTGCAAGTCGGGATGCTTTTCAAAGATGAGTCGTAGGTTCTCGGGGTCCTGTGCAATACCGCCCTTCCTGCCGGGGCGAAGGCCCAAGTCTTGTGCGACCAGCTTCTTCAGGCCAAAGCCCCAAGGTACCTTCTCTGTTTTCAAAGCATCTTGGATCTTGTGTCGTACCTGCTTCGTATCCCACGGGTCGGCGTCACCCGCTGCGTTGGTGCATCGGTTATTAAACTCGTTGTCAAAGATGTCGAGCGCGATGTCCTCGTCGTCAATGCAGAATCCACGCACGATCCAGACCGCCGCACTCATTGCCTTGTCATGCCCGCCATGTCCTGACACACTGGCTGGCAATGTGGCGATTCTCTCACGGCAAGCAGCAACCCTGTTCTCTATGTCCGGTAGATTTTTGGTCGGCTTCTCGGTGGCTTTTGAAACTGATGGGTTGGTAAGAGCCTTGAGCCAAGGTTCAGGTAACGCCTTGAGTTCACCGGGCTTCACCTCCCACTCGTAGTTGACACCAGATACATGAGGCGAGTCGGGGATCACGATCATGCCACTGACCTTGATGTCTATGCCGGGTGCCCATGAGATCTTGGTCTGCTCGATTCCTTCCGGCTTTTGAAAGTAGTAATGCGTACCTCGCACACCCTCGTAGTCACCAGTCGCTACCCTCGGGGTGTCCTTGGGCAGTGGTCCAAGAACCGTGGTCAGTTGGCGCAGGGTTTCTGGACCGCCGCTCTTCGGGTCGATGTCCACGACAAGAAAGCCTTCGACCTTCGCGCCTACACCTCCGACCCAATCCTTGTTATATAATTTCTTGCTTGGGTGTTTGCCCGGACTATCACAACTCTCCAACCCACACTCGCATTGCTTAGTGTCCGGATTAAACGGGTAAATTCCTACACGTTTCAGCTTCAACAACCTCATCCTCCTACCGTCTCTTGACAACCGCTCATCAAGTGTTAAATCTAAGCCGTTGGTTTTTGCACATCGCACATCACCTATCAAGAGGAGATCATAATGAGTGATACAAATAACGAGTCGGGTATTCGCAAGTCCACCACCCAACGCTTCGCATGGAAGCTGGATGAATGTGCAGTGAAGTGGAACGTCGGCAGCGACAGCTTCCAGTTCCGCATACCCACATGGCCTGATGGGCACGTATCCCCTGACTTTACCACGGCTAGGGTGTCGGACATACACACGCTCATCTGTCTTTTGGAAGAAGTCGAGCTGGCAGCGGCCCGCCCCGGCCACCCAGAAAGCTCCGATGGTTTCGGTAGACGCAAGCGACAAGCAGGTCAGATGCGTGAAGCCCTTACGGTCGGTGAGGATGTTGAGTAGAGTTACGAAAGAATATCTGGCCAGCTTGCGGGCATCGACTGCACATAAGCAGGAAGGTGTGCTTCGTTCGGTCGTACCTCTGCTCAAGTTCGGTCAGACTATCGACACACTAGACTGGGCCAGCGTAAGGCCAGCGGATCTTGAGCTTCTGCAACGCAAGCTGTTGTTGCGAAACAAACCCACCACCGTGCGAACCAAGATGGCGATTGTCCGTAGTGTCATGCGCCGTGCGTTTGCTGCGGGTGAGGTGACAGCCCAAGCCTACGAAGGCATGCGACAGTTACGTAAGCTGCCCAAGTCCAGCCGTGGGAAGACGGGACGCATGCTCCAGCCCGAGGAGTTCGCTCGCATCTGGCCTATCCTTGATGGCAGTACAGCCCGAGGCAGGCTGGAGAGAGCCGTGCTTTTCGCTCTTGCTACAACTGGAATGAGGGTGTCGGAACTCTGTGCTTTACGCACTGAGGATTTTTGTGGTGAGATTATCTCGATCACCAGCAGCAAGACGTACCGGGAGCGTGACGTAAGAGCATCGGAAGTTTTGAAAGTGATGCTGGCTGCGCACACCGAGGACCATGATCCAAGGTGCGAGTACCTGTTCCAGAATATGGGCGTCGGGTTTGACACGGGCCAGCTTAACCGCGACAAGGTGGCGCACCTATTGGAGCAGATAGCAAAGCGAGCAGACCTAGAGACGTTCACCCCGCACGACATGAGACGCACCACTGCCAGTTCACTGTTGGCTAACGGCGTTGACGTTTGCACCGTGGCCGATGTTCTTGGGCACACATCAGTGGACACAACACGTAGCTACGACAGGCGTAGCGAAACAGAACGCATCGGAGCGTTCGAGAAGTTATCTAACTTGTTTGAGGAGAAGAGTGATGAGCGAAGAGACAGACGAGAGCAAAGACGAGCAAGCCAAGTTCGACGAGGAGGTACACGCGGCGGTAGAGAAAGCATCGAAGGTTCTCTTGCAGTCGTTCGTGGGTGACAGCCGTGAGCATAACGATCCGTTCGCGGCACACTACACGATGACCAAGGCTGTCGCTTTCTTGTACGTCTTGATCGGAGGCGCGTGCGACAGGGAGGTGACTGCCCTCGGTACTCCGGTGCCCGAGATGATGCGGACATCGTACGAACCTGACGCAGCTAAGGGTGCCGACGAGGAGAAAGAACCGGTGTCCCATTGAGTGATGACAAACTTGCCGATGATCTGATCGCTTCTTTGGAAAGTTATTCTCCGCCAAAGAATGATCTGCAAAGCGTGGCTGGTCTTGCTGCTGAGTTACGCGACAAGGCGATGCTGGTTGACCGAGCCGAGAACAACTTGCGCATGGTTAAGGAAGAGTACAACGAGATCTGCAACAAGCTGTTGCCCTCGGCCATGGACTCGCTTGGGTTGTCTGACCTTACATTAGATGACGGCACCAAGATCGGAGTCGAGACTTTCTATCAAGCAAGTATTTCAAAAGACGCCAAGGATGCGGCGTTCGACTGGCTTGATAGCGAGGGCCACGGCGACATCATCAAGCATGAGGTGAAGGTGAGCCTAAAGAAAGGCCAGCGGGAAGAGGCCGAGACAGCCTGCCGTGCGCTGACCGATGTAGGGCTGGACCCTAACGTGGACATGAGTGTTCACACCAGCACACTGAAGGCTTTCGTAAGAGAAGAGATAGAGCAAGGTAGAACCATAGACCCCTCGATCAATGTGTTCGTGGGAAGAAGGAGCAAGGTGACATGAAAGAAGTAGCGAAGAAAGATAGCACCGCAGTTGCACTGGCTGATCTGCTGAGTGACGAGGCAGGTTTCGGCACTGAGTTTCAAAAGGAAGAGCTTGCAATTCCTTTCGTCAAGATCCTGCAAGCCATGTCCAACGAGGTCAAGAAGAGTGAAGGCGAGTACGTCGAAGGTGCAGAGGAGGGCGACCTGTACCACACCGTGACGAACAAGGCGTACAAGAAGCTGCTCTTTGTTCCGTGCAGGTTCCAGCACTTGCTGAACCAGTGGCGTACTCGTGAGGCAGGCGGCGGGTTCGTCGCTGCGTTCGAGGCAGGCGACCCGGCTGCTCCGAAGACTGTCAAGGATGAGTTCCGTGACGTTGTGGTCGATAACCCCGAGACATACATCGACAACACCTTGCAGTACATCGGGCTGGTCATGGATGACGATGGCAACAACCTTGGCCCAGCGGTGGTGAGTTTCAAAAGCACTGGACTCAAGATTGCGCGGCGCTTTAACGCAGCGATCTCTGCCAAGAAGCTGCGCAAGTCTGATGGCAGTGAGTTCCGTGCGCCCATCTTCTCTCATATGTATGAACTCACAACCAAG
>Ga0209337_1004018_pt1 | contig 10252 bp, 11 predicted proteins | sample LinPmetageLP53_FD_184044 | JGI IMG/M metagenome (GOLD analysis project Ga0209337, IMG submission 184044) | Marine viral communities from the Pacific Ocean - LP-53 (SPAdes) (version 2) | ecosystem: Environmental > Aquatic > Marine > Oceanic | place: Pacific Ocean | collected 2010-02-08 | reverse complement strand
GGTGACTTCATAGGAAAGCTGAACACAGTTGTACTGTCAGGCTTCATAACACATGGCTCACTTGGTATACCACTATCTTTCATAAACTGTGTGAGTGGGTCTTTGTTATCACCACGTACAGTTCTAACGTAGTAATCATTATGTCTAGCATGAATACCTGAAGCACTGTCAACTAATTGACTAACTGTACCACTAGGTTTGACACAAGTGATTGCAGTTGACTGAGGAATACCTAAGTCTTTAGCTAACTTCTTATTAGTTTCTACTGCTACATCTCTTAGTATTTGTAGAATTTCTTCTGTCCATATAGGGCAGTCAAGAATACCAGTAAGAGATACACCTAATAGTCTTTCTTCTTCTGTATTATCTTTCCATATCTTACGCAGATATTTAAAGTTAGTTAGAGTTGATTGGAAAGTACCTAAGATTGTAGCCATACGTACCTTTTCTTTTAAGGATACTAGGTCATCCGTAACTCTACACACTACCTCTGTAAGATTACAAAACTGATATGGTCTAAGAATAATCTCACTACATGGATTGCACCCAAAGTAATAATCAGCATCTCGTCTGCCATTCTCTAATGCTTTTACTTTAGCAGCTTGTCTATTAAAGATTCCACGTTCACCTGATTTAGACTCATACAATGATGTCCACTCTCGCATGAATGTACCCATTTCAGGCTTACCTTTAAATGCAACAGAGTTATTAGCTAGTGCTCTCTGTCCTTCATTCTCCCACCATTGACCTGACTTAGCATGTCTCATTTGGTCATCACCTAAGTTAGACAAAGAGATAAGAGCAGAACGTCTGACACCACCAACAACTACAACTTCACCAATCTTACACATCAAGTCGTGACATTCAATAGGAAACAATCGTCTGCCTTTAGCACCTTTAAACTTCTGTATACAAAAGTGAAACAACTCTATGAGAGGTGCAGGTCCTGATGCTCTACCACCAAATGTTTTTAATCTAGCACCTGCTGGTCTTACTTCTGATGTATCCCACTTTGGTATTTGACCAACATATAACATAGCAATAAGTTCTCTTAATGACTTTGCCCATCCGGGTCTGCTGTCTGCAACTTTTATGATAGTAGTGCTGTCTTCAAAGTGCTCGTTGACTATAGGTAACTTATCTACATTCTCACGTTCAACAGAGAAGCCAACACCAGTGCCACACATAAGTATATACATACATTCATCAAATGAACGTGGACTATCTACTGGTATGTAGCTACAATTATAGCCACCAACGTGGCATCTGTCTAGAGCAGGTCCTGAAGTCATCAAGGCTCTCATGCTAGGCATAACACCTAATGACATTATCTGCTCTGTTAGTTTACCCTTGAGTGCTTTAGTAACAGTGTAACCATGATTATTCTCTAGATGAGATTGCATATAATCAAAGTATCTGTCAACAGTTTCACCCCAATTCTCTCTTCTTTGTTCTTCATCTTTCCATCTTGCATAGCGAGAGAGTGCTATGAAGTTTTGGTAATCTGTGGGTAGGTAATTTCTCAACATTTATTTCTCCTCTGTAATTGTTTTTAAGCTTTTAATTTTTAAACCTTCTACATCATATATCATATCTTTAATATACTCTTCTATTTCTTCTCCTACTTTTCCATCTGCAGGTATGGGATATTCTTCTTTATCTACAGCTAGAGTTATGAGCAGTTTAACTTTTATCATCATAGACCTCAATGAGTTTATTTAAATACCACTGTGCTTTTTTGAGGTCTTCTACACCATTCTTGTATCTAAATCTCCATAAGTATTTGACTATGTTACCTTGTAGGTAATAATCAAAACCATCTACTAACATAGCCTCTAGAGCATCTATAGTCTCTATACCTGCTTTATTATAATGAAGAGGACTATTAACCATATCTGTAGAGGAGTCTTGTTTATTGACACCACTTAAATATTTAACTTGATCCTCTTCTGATTTGTTTCTTAGCTTCTCTGCCATCATTTTCATAAACTCCATATGTCTCATTGTTACTTCTTACTATTAAAATTTAAGGTTATAACATTACCATCAATAACTGTTGACACCTTAGACTTAGCTTTACTTTTAGCTTCTTCATCATCTCCGTACACAAAATCTTCTAACCTAACTACTAGAGTAGGGTCTTTCTCCATCAAGGCTACGGTAGAGGCAACTAGTTGACATAGATGCAGTAAACTACTTTTGCTTTCATCGTCTAGCTTGGATTCATTAGATGCTATAATATTAAGCTCTACTTCTCCATTCCAATAACTGCCTTCACTCTTAGGTACAAATTCTATAAAACATGAATTTGGGTTTCTGTTGTCTATCATAATATTATCTCCTTACCTTTGTACCTGAAAACTTAATGAATTTCAAGTGTTTATTTTTACCTTTTTCTTTTAACCAATCTTCTGGTATTATTCTGTCATAGTATCTAAATCCATACTTTATACACCACTGTGCATAGTTAGACTTAGCTCCTTTACTAAGCTTGTTTTTACTATTTGTAAAGACAAATCTAATATCTAGTTTAGGATGTTGCTTTTTTATACAGAGATGTTTCTTTCTGTCTGCTGCTAAGAACCTTCCTTTAGTTTCTATTATTATACCATTCTTTAATATAAAGTCTGGGGTATAGGTACGGTAGGTTAAGTCTTCCCACTCTATCTTCATACTTTCATATTCATATAAGTAATTTAGTTTATCTAAAAATATAGATAGCTTGTGTTCTAAACCACTCCTATACCCATTCTTTATAGCATCCCTTCTTATTTGATGAGGAGACATTAGCTATTTAACTCTATGTAAGAAACAATGTTAGGTATTTTAGCTTTAGACATAACGGCTGGTTTATCAGTTAAATCCCAACAATCATATCTATAGTCGCAGAATCTACAGTTTTTATTAAGTACTGTATTACCTGTTTCTTTACCTCTAAATGTTTCAATCTCAGGCTCAAAGCATCTCTCAAACTTATTCTCTTTTACTGTAGCAGATGTTCTCTCAATCTTAGCTATCTCTTCATCTAAGTTAAGTCCACTTGCAGGTACATATTTAAAGTGACCATTGGCTTTGTTTACAACCCACCAACCACCTACTTTCTTGCCTGAAGCTTTTGCATAACCAGCAAGTTGTCCTACATACCCAAAGCCATCTCCATCTTTTACAGTATCAAAAGACTCAAACTTATTCTTGTAAGACCAATCAGATGCTGACTTAACATCATCAACTGCTCCATCTATAACTAAGTCATATGAACCTAAGACATCTGTATCTTTTAGTTTAAGAACTACATTATCAGAATCCTCATACTCAACTTTAGCACCTCTGAGTAAACCCTTGAAGACTGCTTCAACTATATCTCCTAACATCATGTTCATCATAAAGTTATTTGATTTAGGTAAAGCAGTTTCAGGTTTATTCTTCTCATACCAAAGCTGACATGTAGGTCTGCCTACATTAGACATACGTAATCTAAAGTCTCCTCTTTTAGTTTTCCCACCAAACTGACGTTGCAATGAATCTTTTACATCATCTGCTACTTGATTAATAACTTCATCTGACATAGTGGATTTACCATTGACTGCATCTGTCATGTATTGATGCAACTTCAGTTCAGCGAGATGATTCATCAGTTACTACCTTCTATATCAATAAAGGACTCAACTGTTTCCATCTCTTCTTTAGACACAGGATTCTGTCTTGACTCTACCTTTTCTTCCCACTCTTTACAGATGTAGTCATTGAAGTTCTTTATCCAATCAACAAAGTCTCCAAATAACTTTTGGTCTTCATCTGTAACATCAAAGGATTCACCAAAGTCTACCTCTGCAATAGGAGTATAGAAGCTACTTCCATTAGGTAGTTCATTTGCTTTAGTACCATTGAGATGTATCAAGTGCTGTATAGGTAATCTAGATTTCTTAACATAAGCATTGAACTGTTCACCCAATGTTTTGAAAGCATCTTTATTATCTATTTCCCAAATAAAAGGAACATCTCCTAGTAACACAGACTCACCCTTTTCATTTGTAGGTTCATCTAATGTAACCACACCAAAGATAACACGCACACGTTTAATCTGTCTGATTAAGTCTTGCATGTCTGGTGCTAAAGCTTTGAAGTCCTCTATGTAACCAGATGGTTTGCCACAGTTAAATCTACCAGTGTTATCTTTCAAATCTGTATTTAGATTATCAGACATAATGGTTCTGTGAAACATACCTTTAGGTTCACCTGCTTTTGCACTAAGGTTTGCAATGTATCTTCTTAACATAAACCTCTGCATAAATGGGCGAATACTAATATTCTTAGCATAGTAATATGTAGAGCCTGACTCTTCAATTACTTCTAATCTATATGCTCCACCCTCAATGACTTCAACATTAGCCATCTTACCATTTACTTCAGCTTGACCCATCATGGGTGTGTGCCATATCCTTAGTCTGTTTAAGTTACCAGACTTCTTTGGCTTTGCAGAAACCTCTGTAGCTATTCCCATAGCTTTAGCTAAATCTGCATAGCTATCTGTATTTATATTTATTAAATCATTCATCTATTTTTTTCTCCTTTCAATGAGTGCTTAGTTATATCATGCCACATCTTTAGTGTCAAGCCAATTACTACCTATTTTTGCCTCTAATAATAAAGGCACGTTGAACGTAATTTTAAACTCACTTTCTATAAGTTGTATCATATTAGTGTTAGTTAGTTGTATTATATGTAATACTTGCTTTTCTTCCGTTGGGTGTACATCAATCACTATTGAATCATGTACACTGTTAACCACACAAGACTGTAAAGTCTCTAATTGTTTTTCTATATACATAAGTATCAAAGGTACTATATCAGCAGTAGCAAATGATTGCACAGGATAATTCTTTATCTGTGTAAAGTTAGATATCTTACCAGACATAAGTCTTTGCACATCCGGGAAAGCAAACTGCCTACCTGATGGTGTAGTTATCTTACCTGTAGCTAGAGCTTCTTTAGCCAATCTGGTGTGCCATGATTTGATTCCTTTGTACTTTTCTGTGAAGTGCTCGTAGTATGATGCTTCTGCTTTACTCCTACCAAACCCAGTCGCACCATATAACGGTGCAAACGTGTGTGCTTTAGCCTCTTGCCTAGTCGTTGGTTGACCAGCATCACTGATAACTTTAGACGTATACGCATGTACATCAAATCCAGTTGCCACTTCCTCAATAGCGACTTTATCTTGTGATAAATATGCCGCAGCTCTAAACTCAAGTTGTGCAAAATCTGCCTCCAATATCTTTCCATTATCCCAACGTGACACAAACACTTTCTTAACAGGGAACGTACCACCTCTAGGCATGTTCTGCATGTTAGGGTCTGCACCACTAAACCTACCAGTAGATGTTCTGTGTTGTAGTAGTCTTACATGCAACTTACCATCAGGCTTTACGTAAGTCTTAATGCCTTGCACAAAGGATGACAAGTAAGTATCTAGGGCAGACAATCTCTGTAGGTCTGATAAGAAACTCATTGCCTCTGTCATGTTCATCTTCTTAGCAGAATCATGTAACACATCAAGAAACTTTTTATTAACACTAAAACCATTAGCACTTACCCATTTAGCTGATGGAGCAGAGAACTTTAATCCTGCTATCTTAGTGCTATTAGTAAAAGTGTAGCCACTGCCAATGCAAGTATGACACTTGGGTTGTTTAACATAAGGGTTTCCATCTTTTCTTACCTTTCTCATAAAGCCTGATCCATAACAGTCTTTGCATTTTACAGCTATAGTTCTGTATATGATATCAGATGTTTCATTTACCACTTGTTTATAATTAGATGTCTTCATGTATGAATCAAAGTTATGTGTCCATATAGTTTTATCTCTAGGCTTTCTACTATAAATAACCCAAGACATTTGCTCTGGACTATTTAAATTAATAGGTGTGTCACCCATCAACTGCTTTACTTGCACTTGCAGACGTTTCTCTATCTGCTGTTTCTCAGATTCAAATTCAACTCTAACTTCTTCTAGCTTATCTAAATCAACTGCAAAACCTTTCTGATATATTCTAGCTAAAGTTAATGCCACTTTGTTAGTTAGTATTACTGTGTCCATCAACTCACTATACTCTACGTTATTTAGTTTCTTATATATCTCATCTGACAACTGCTGTGTAGCATGTAAGTCTGCTGACAAGTATTCAGACAATTCATCAGGTGGTATATCAGCAACAGAGAAACCTTTCTTAAAGTATTCTTTTAGGGTGTCTTGTTTCTGTGTAGCTAACTCATATCTTTCTGCACATGCCTCAAGTGACAATGCTTTCTTGACACCTCGTTGCAGTACATATTCTCCAAGCATAGTATCAAAGACAGGACCTGTGTATTCCAATCCACATTCCCATATCCACATCAAGTCGTGTACTATGTTATGCCCAATAAGTATTGTGCAATCATTTAGCAACTCTTGTATCTTAGTGTGTGCATCTGTGTCTGTTGACATTCTGAATAGATACTCTTCATTTTTGTCTGTCAAACACCCTACCATTATCAACTCATTCTCTGTTTCAAATGGGTCTAGGTGTAGCTTACCATCTCTAGTGGTAACTGTATTTTCTACGTCAAGTGTTAGTTTCATCTAGTTTCTCCTTATGTTTCTTTAAATACTTAACTGCTCTTTTTACTTTTGTCAAGTCATCTTTAAATCCACCTAGTCCTGTATTGCAATGATGGCATATCCAACCTCTGAATGTTAGAGTGTCATGGCAATGATCTAGAACCCACTTAGACATTTTAACTTGTCCATACTGACCTATCTCTGTAGCATCACGATTACATATAGGGCAACAGTAATCCTCGTTAGGATATGTATTCTCCTTACGTAACTTCTTTAAAGTTCTATAGTGACCTTTCATACATGAGTTACACGTTCTTTTTACTTCACCAGAAAACACAACATAGAAATTAGTTACAGGTTGTTCTACATTACACTTTATGCATACGTAACTTTCTTGTGGTACATTCTTTGGTTTAGTGTAACCAAATAGATCAGGGTAATCATTCATGCCTCATACCTACCAACTTGGTAATCTAGCTGACAAGTAATAACTCCATGCCAACCTGACAATTTATTCTTGACAATATTAAGATGTCTCTGCAAATCCTCTTCATCACCATCTTCTTGCTTTGGTGGATTCTTTGCAATCAGTATCATCAGATCAGCTTCAGCGGCTTTACCAGTTCTACTGCCTTCCATCATTGATTGATTGAGTAGTATCTTACCCTCTGCATCAGCAGATAGTTGAGACATATAGAATACTGCACACTCATGTTGCTTGGCAATCATACGAGCATGGATAGCATTAGCTTTGAGTGCCTCATCAGGTCTTGCAAAGCCACCACTTCTAGCAAACTTATCTCCCATATCAAGCAGTACAACATCAGGCTTGTATGACTTACAAACACTCTCAACCCAAGACATATCACGACCAGTAGCATCCTTAATCTTAACCTTATCTTTGATTGGTGCATACAAGTCTCTTGCTCTACTTGGATTAGACTTGATCTGTTTCATAGTCATACCAGTAGATGCAGTCAAATATCTAGCACCAACTCTGTGACTACCCTCTTCATTACACAAGACAATACAGTTAGCACCTTGATGTGCAAATCCTCCCGGAGATGCAATCATACTTGCATGAAAAGATGTCTTACCTGTATTAGGTCTAGCACCTACCTCAATCAAGTGTCCAGCATTGATACCTTCAAGTTGTCTTGTCAATGCAGGTATGTTGAAGTTCCAACGTGCCTCAAGGTCATTCTTAGCTAATAGTGTATCTATATCCATATCATCCCACTCCACATTTAAATCAGGTGTAAAATCATCATTGTATTGCTCTAGTAACATACGTAAAGGTTCTAGACTAGTCTGTTGTCCATTGACATAATCAAAACCTAGATTAGCAATGTCCTCGCCAACAACTTGTTGAAACAGTTTAGATAGAACCTCTTGTGCTACATCTGAACCTAGAGGTTGTTCATTCTTGATAGACCTAAACAAAGATAGGTATGCTTGTTTCTGTGCAGTAGACATAGATGGATTGCTTGATATAAACAAAGCCTCAATCTCATCAGGTGTTACTGTACGTTCATACCTATCCATAGCTGAATCTATAGCAGCTTTAATCTTCCTAGCATCTTTGCTAAACAGTCTGTCTGGACATCTAGCACCACGATGCTCCTTGTAGAACTCCTTGTCCATCAAACTTCTTAGTAGTGAATTTTCCATATATATTACTCCTTCGGGGTTAGTTTATATAAGTTATTAGTATCTTCGTCATTTCTATATTTCAAGTCATCTTGCAATCTAAGCACACGTATGTTGTCTACATAGCTACGTAGCTCTTTTGCAAATTGTAGTATCTTAGGCAATGCATCCGGGTCTAATGCAATAATAGCAGTTGAGAACTGTGAGAGGTATTGCTTATGCTCTTCTGACAAAGAAGTTCCAAGTATAGCCACCCCCGTGTGTATACTGCTATTTACAACACAAGCACTTACACAGTCCTCAACAACTACTGCGACCCTACCACAACCATAAATGTATGGCAAGGGGTTATTCCCATATCTTTTCCACTTAGGCAGACGTTTACCTAATGACCTACCAGTTGCATCAACTAACTTACCATTATGTTCTATGGGAAACACCACTCTGTCATCCTTCACGTCATACTGTAAGTTTAGTTTGTCTGCATCTAGTCTCCACCTTTCACAGAAAGATACGAGGTTATTCCTATTGTTATGTGGTACAATGTATTCAGGCATCTCAAATGTATCATCTGTAGTGACTTCTCTCTTTGCACTCACAGACTTGATATCATCTACAGATAACCTAACACGTGTACTACCACTTAAACTACAGGAAATCTTATAACAATTCCACACCAGCGAACCCATATTATTTGTAGCAGTAAATGTTTTATAAGAATTACAAACAGGACAATTAATTCTACGTGTTTCATCCATAGGTATGTTTAAATCTTTAACAAATTCTAATATATTATACATTATATATGTTCCTTATATAGTATATGGTTTCGGACAATGTGAATGTCTTGTAACATGGGATTAACAATGTGTCAATTTTTTTCTTGTACTTAATGCTAAATTAGCTGAAGCAAAAGTATTTTTCATGTAAGGCTTGACACTCTGTGGATTAGTATGCCCTGTAACAGACATAATATTTCCCATTGATACACCAGCATCAACCATTTCAGTTGTACCAGTTCTTCTTAGGTCGGACAGTCTAAGCTCTTTAGATAGTCCTGCAGAGTCCATAATCTTTCTACCCTCTACTGGTAGCTTAGTAATGGTGTAGGGTAGGTGTATGCCTCTCCTAGGGCGAGGGCGAGGTGCTACATATTCTTGGAAGCCAAAATCTTCTTTCTGTTGTAGAAGCATTTTACTTAGTCCATCAGATATAGGTAGAAACACCTCTGCTCTCCTCTTAGATTGTTGTATATGCATCTTCTGTTCTAACAAATCTAGATTATCCCATTTGATAACACGCATATCACCTAGTCTTTGACACCACTCATATGCCATTTGCACAATCAATCCTAAACTTCTAGTGTAAAAATCAGAATAGGCTACGTCTAGATATGCTTTCACATCTGCTTGTGTCCACACTACCTTTCTAGCTATAGGTGTTCTTCTCTTTATACTTGAGAATGGGTTGATTGTACAATGCTCCATATGTATGCCATAATTGTAGACAACTCTCGCCACAGACATGACATGATTAGCAAGGTGGATTCCTCTCTCACACCATTGCTCATATGAAACTTTAGCCATCTTGGTAGTGATATCAGCAAAGTTGATACTGCCTAAATTTTGTGCATCACCAACTTTTGTGTCTAACACTACACCAAGAAAGTATTGATATTGTACTTTAGTTTCATCTCGTAAGCTCTTGAAATCAAAAGATAAATAGTACTCATCAATTAAACTTGACAATCTTTTATTTTTTATATTCATATGCTCCACTCCATCTACTATAGTGACCATGTTCACATTCAACTGTAGCATCCACTATGTTAGCAAGTTTATGTTCCATTCCCTCTAACTTACATATCTGCTCATAATCTATTGGACATTTATCATCTGTCTGTGCATTGATACTCCGTAAGTCTTCAAGCATTTGTAAGATTTGTTTTGACTCTTGTTGTGTCAAGTTCAGTATCTTATTTATTTCTTTTGTTTTTTTAGTCAT
>Ga0209337_1004015_pt1 | contig 10259 bp, 6 predicted proteins | sample LinPmetageLP53_FD_184044 | JGI IMG/M metagenome (GOLD analysis project Ga0209337, IMG submission 184044) | Marine viral communities from the Pacific Ocean - LP-53 (SPAdes) (version 2) | ecosystem: Environmental > Aquatic > Marine > Oceanic | place: Pacific Ocean | collected 2010-02-08 | reverse complement strand
TATTTAGAAAGTATTAACGCTGATCCTACAGACCCTAGTAAGGTAGAACAGGCTTCGTTAGACGCTTATAAATTATATGGACCTCGAGCAGAAACTAATACTTTCGGTATGGATGAAGTAGCTAATATTGTAGCCGCAGGACTTTCTGGAAGAGGAGCTCCTGCCTACGCAACAACTTATCTTAATAAACGCAACGCTGAAGCTAAGGTAGATGCTGCTAAAGAAGTTTCACGTTCGGCGTTTATAAAACAACAGTTACTAGATAAAAAAATACCTTTTGAAAATTACATAGATACAGCTTCACTAGAGGCGGGGTTAGGTAGAGTTGAAAGAACGGGTTATCAACACCCTGATTTTGGGTTGATTATAAATGATCCAGAAAACCCAAACGCTATTCAAAAAGGTCCTTATAAAGGATATGTATTACAAGAAAATATTGACGGAAATTTTGTTAAATCAGGTACTTATAACGAAGACCGTATTCAAGGGTATAAAAATCCTGATATAAAATCGATGATGGATGGTGCTAGAGAGTTTAATGCAAAAGATGCAGTAACTTTTGATACTATTTTAACTTTAAATTCTTTAGTTGATACACTACAAAACTCTGAAGGAGAATCTTTAGCTTTAGCAGGTGGTGTTCTTTCTGTTATTGCTGATGATGTTGATACTAATTTAAGTGCTATAGCAAATAGTATGGGGTTAGGTAGAAATCCTCAAGCTTTATTCAGTACCACCGAAGATGGCGGTAATTTTAAAGGGACAGGAAATAGAATAGCCGAACTTAAAATTTTGACTGATCAAAGAAGACAACTAGTTGCTAGTGAACAAGACACTACAGAACTAGATGTACTTATTTTAGAAAAATTTGAAGCGTATAACGCATCTATGTTAGAAACAGGCGACAAAAGATTTGGTTTTACAATGTTCGATAAAGGAATGTTAGAAAAAAATGCTTTTGAAAGAGTAAGTGCGATGTCTGATTATATTTCTTTAGGTTACTTAGTAGCGGGTGCTCGTTTTGGTCAAACAGGAAGAACTCTTTCTGATAAAGATTTAGCTTTTGCTTTACAAAGTATAGGTTTTGGAGCTACTCAAAATAAAAACGTAGCAAAAGCGTTGTTACTTAAAGTCGGTAACAGTATGATAGATTCGGTAGATACAAAGTCTAGGTATATACATAACCCTCAAAATTACATGGGGCTAAAGCGTAATGAAAATTATATCAATGCTTTTTCAAATTATTGGCAACCACCTACAGACGAAGAAGGTGTTGTAGATTGGGATTCTGATCCTAAAGATTGGAAATATATTGGTATAGAACAACGAGCTATTAATAGATTAGGAGAAAACGAAGACGGTAGTCAAATAAACCCTATTAAAAAATTTCGAAGTTTTAAAAGTGATCTTTTTAATGTTAACGAAGAAAGAGCTAAACCTCAGGTATACCCAAATATAAATCAGATGCAAAATAATTTACTCAATAAAATAAATGCTGGTAAAGGATAAGTAATGGCAATTCCTGACGTACCTGTTCCTGAAGAGGAAGAAATAGACGGTTCTGCGTTTGCTCGATCTCTTGTTAACACTCCTTTAAGTAATCAAATAGACTCAGAAAATCCCATAACTTTTGGACAACGTTTTGAACCTCTTGAATTAGAGATATTAAGCAATTATTTTATTGAAAACGAAAACAATAAAAAATTTACAAAAGGCGTAGAAAACGGAGAATATGGGAACGAAGCTCAACAACTATTTCAAAACACCATAGATAAATTTAATTTATACAATAGACCCCCTATTGAGGAAGACCCCAACCCGTTTCAATTACCTGAGTTTATTCAAAATAAAATTCCTTTTATACCTAAACAACGTCAATTACAACGTGAATTAAATTCATACGGTTTTTCGGGGAGAGAACAATATCAAGATCCTTATGCAGTGCCTGCGGCAGTTACCGCACTGACAGAGCCATTTGCTTTAGTCGCAGCTAAAACTTTTGCAGGACAATTTAAAGATACAGGAAAAGATATAACTAAATCTGTTAGATTTTTAAGAAATTTTTATGATAGAAATTTAAACCCTGATGAATTAGAAAGACTGTTTATAAAAGCACGAGGGTATAAACCCGAAGAAGTAGACGCACAATACTTAGGAGGATCCGAAAACAAAAAAGCAGGACTAGTTATTAAAACTCCTGATACTAACGGTTACGAAGTATTTGACCAACCTTATCTAACAGGTTTAGATATTATAGAAACATTAGGTGTTGATACTCCTGCTTATTTTGGAGAATTTGTTGCAAGACGTTTAGGTGCGAAAAAAGGATTCGGTAAAAGCACTTTTGACACAGGAGTTACTAAAACTATTTTTGGAAGAGCACGAGAAGTAGGAGCTACAGGAATTCAATTTGGCGTTGGAGGAGCAACAGGAGAATTTGCTCGATTATTCACAGGAAGTATGTTAGATTTTAATGATTATAGCATGGGAGAAATATTAGACCGTTCAGCTATGACGGGTATTATTGCGACAGGTTCTGTAATAGCTGGAGATGTAGCATTAAGAATATTAACTAAAATAAAAGATATGCCTCGAGGCATAGTTCCTGATTCAGTTTTTAAAGATTTAAAAAGAAGTTTCGAAAACGCCTTTAACACAGGAAGAAAAAACAACAAGAAACCACCTGTGGTCATAGTACAAGGCGAAAACGGTGAGTGGATAATGGAAGAAGTAGCTCAAGAAACTTTAGATAATGTTGAATTGATTAACGCTGAAACAATAGCTGAAAAAATAACAACTAAAGATATTCAAGATGCTGTTAGTAAACTTTTACCAGAGGTTAATTACACCATTGAAGGTTCGGATAAAATCTTAAACCTTGGAGCAGCTCTTCCAAAAGATCAATTAATAAATGATATGGAACACGTTTTTCTTAAAAACGCCAAAGATCCTGCAATAAGAAAAGTATACAATGGGATGATAGCGGGGCAACAAGATGTTCTTCAACAATTTTTGTATGCGTTAAACGATGCGACAGGAGCAACGATTGATAGAAATATATCTGGTGCAGATTTAGCTGATGATTTTCAACAAATAGGAACTGATAGAACTCAAATCATTAGAAACGGACAAGAAGAAAGTTTAGGAAATGTTTTAGAAGCTTTAGGTGGGTTAGAAGATGATACAGGAAAAATAGGATCAGATTTAGCGGCTCAAGTCTCTTCTCCTCGTACAGGAGAGGGGTTTATGAAAAGAGATCAAATGCAAATCACTGCATTAAAAGATGAGTTTCTTAGACCTAGTTTCGATAACTTTAACAAAGCGGTAACTAATAAAAAATACGCTGACTTAACCACTAACGCAAGATTTCTTAAATTTCCTACAAAAGAATGGAAAGACATAGGTAAGCAGTTTGAATTTTTTCAAATGGAAGATGCTAAGGATGCTAAAAATAGTTTGTACAGTATTCTAGGTGCTGATTCGGCTAATAAATTAAGACGATTACAGGGGTTAGGTGAGGTTGGTACGGGCGGTTTTGTTAATCCTAATTTTACTATGGCAGAAATGAACGATATGCGTGTTGTTTTAAATAAATTTGCTACTGATACTAGTAATTCATCCGCAGAACTTGCTGCTAGAAAACTAGAACGAGGGTTAGAAAGTCAAATGTTTTATATGGTAAATTCTCAAGCTAGTGAGTTATCAGGGATTCCATTAAATTTAAAAGAAAACAGTAAAAATGCTTTAGCCTTAGAAGAATGGAAACGTAACAATGATTTTGGTGTTGATTTAGAAGACGCTTGGACGAATTTAAGACAAGATATATTTACTGCAAAAGTTATTAACGATACTCAAGGGTTACAAAGTAACCCTGAAAATTTTATCAATAATTTAGTTTCGAAAACTCCTGCTTTTAGTGAAACATATCAAAACGCTGAACAGTTAGCGTATGTTCTTGATAAAACAAGCAGTCCTTTATTAGATCAATTAAGAAGAAGTACTTCAGCATATATTCAAACTAATGTATTAGGTAAAGAGTTCGCTACTCCAACATTAAAAGCTAAAACGTTTAATGATTGGGCTAAAAAACATCAAGGATTATTAAAAGCTGTTTATCCTGATGATATTTTTAAAAAATTTACTAACTTTAAACAATTCCAAACAAATGTTATTCAACCGTTAGCCGCAGCCGATGAAAAAATAATAGAGATAGAACAAACTTTTGGAAATAATAGTTTTAGTAATGTTGTCACTAGTTATTTAGACGAGGGTTCTACTTTTAAACGAAGCGGTGAGTTTAAAAAACAACAAAAATTTTTCTTAGACACTATTAAAAAAGACCCTATCTTACAAAATAAAGTCAGTAGCATAACTAAAAGTTGGTTATTAAATACTGTAATGATTAGAGACCCAGAAAATGTTCCTATGTTAGATGTTGATGCATTGAATAATTTAATGACTGAAGGTTTCGGTTCTAAAAGAACAGGTAATACTTTTGAATCTTTTTTAGCTCCTTTAATAGGTAAAGAAGGTAAACAGTATGTTTATAATTTAGAAATTTTAAACAACATCTCTCAAAGACAAGCAGGTATGCGAGAATCAGAAACAGCATTAGCTGATAGAGAAATTACACTTCCTCAAACAGGTATTCTTGAAAGATTTTTTATTCCACCTTTAACTCAAACAGGAAGAAGAATAACTAATTTAAGAAACATGACAGGAGATAATTCTACAAAACTTTTAGCAGAAATGTTATTAGACCCTGAAAAATTTGATAAGGTTATGAAAGCAAGAAAAAGAGATTTAACCTTACAAGAATTTGCTAGGTATTTAATAACAAATAAAATTATTTCTGGGGTATCGCTCAACAGTAAATTAAGTGCATACGCTGATCCTGACGAAAATAAAAAATTTACTGAACCTTTTCTTCCTATTGAAGAAACAGTAGAAATTCTTGACTATATTTATGAATCAATATTAGGAGAGGGTTAATGGCTAGATTTAATAACAATATGTTTCAAGACGGATACGAAGATGTTGATACGACAGGAATTATGAACGCTGTGAATCTTCGTAAAGACGCGAATACTGCTAAAGCTGAATCTAATGATCAATACACCGCAGACGTTGCCGATTATAAAGACAACGAAGCAACGGCAGCTGAACAAGGTGTAGCGTCATTACCTGAAGCAACAAACAATCAGTTTACAAACAACTCTTTTGCTAATACAAAATTTCCTATAGGACCTAACGGTGAACCTATGTTTGTAGGTGAGGACATAGATTATACAGGTATGGGTGGAAGTCCTATCAATACAACATACACAGAACCCAATGTTCCTTTTGTTCCTGTGTCAACAAATCCTTATACAAATGTTTTGGCAAGTATTCCAGGAGAACCTGAACCTGTTTATGATCCATACATAGCGGAAGAATCCGTGTATGTTCCACCTGTTGAAACTGTAGCTCCTGTTAATACTGGATTACCTGAAGCAGAAGATTCGGTTACTTATGTACCTCCTGTTGAAACTGTAGCTCCTGTCTATCAAACACCTACGGCTAATTCTATCGATGATACTTCTATCTATATCCCACCTAGTACTAATTCGAGTAGTCCAGCGATTGGTGATATCGATTCTGAAACTGGTTTAGTTTGGGACGGGGGAACGTTTGTACGTCCTGAGTCATGGAACGGTACTATGGTTAACGACGATTATATATGGGACGGTCGTGATTGGGTTTTTGATATAGAGATTTCTAAAGCAGTTGTTGGTTTAGGTATGCCAAACGCAGATGGTTCATATCCTGATGGAACAGGAGGGGGTAGTGGACCTCAAGGAACTACTGGACCTACTAGACCTATGACACCTGCACCAACACCTGCACCAGTTATAAATTATTACACAGGACTAGAAGTTCAAAACCCTTACCAAGTTTTTGAACAGCCAACAACTCCTTCTAGCTATACAAGACCGATGACTGCTGATGTTTTTGGAGGATCTCCAGGAATAGCTACAGCTCCTTTAGCAACGTATGCAGGGTTAGATAGCACATCCTATGATGCTCCGACAGCCCCTCAATTAGCCGCATCTTTAGCACCTTTTTTACCCCCCGAAGATGATACAGCTACAACCCCTCCAGGAATGAATCAAGGCGGTAGAGTACCCATGGGAAACAACAATACATTAAATAGTGGGCTATCACGGTTGCCCATCAATCAACAAAACGATACACTAACTCAAGTGTTTCAATCAGGCTTTAGACCACGGAGATAAAATGGCAGGAATACAAGATATGCTAACAGACATAAGAACCACAGGACAAGGCGTTCCGATGGGCGGACAACCACCAATGGGTAGACCACCAATGGGGGGACCTCCTCCAGGACAACCACCAATGGGTAGACCACCAATGAACAGTGGAATAGCTTCAATGGGTGGCGGACAACCACCAATGGGACAACCACCAATAGGACAACCTCCAATGGGTGGCGGACAGCCTCCAATGGGTATGGAAGAACCTCCAAGGGAAGAACCTATGTCTGTTGAAAAAGATGCAGCAATGTTAGCTGAAGCAACGATGGGTAGAACAGGTGGAGATCCTGAAGCAGCAGCGGCTATTTTACAAACAGCAACTCAAATGATTATGTCTGTAGGTCAAGAAGATCCTATGATGATGGCAGGGGGTGGTGCATTAAATCCTGGATTACAAGCATTACAAAGAACAAACCCTGAAGTCGTTGATCAAATAATGAACAGAAATATGGGCGGACCAATGTACGCTAATATGGGTAGACCAATTTATGCTCAAGAAGGAAGGGCTATGTCTAATTTAGACACCGATACATTAAAACAAATGATTGCAGATAGTTTAAGTGGTAGAGGTATGTCTGATAGAGACATGAGTGGTAGAACTCTCTCTGATAGAGATAGTGGAAGAACTCTTTCTGATAGAGACTTAGAACCTTTGACACAAACAGGTAGAAGAATTCTTTCTGATAAAGATATGGATTATTTCATAGATCGTAGATTAAAAAACTAATCGATCCAGTCTTTCCATTTCTCATCACCTAGTACTTCTTGTGCTAGGTCAAGTTTATTTCTAAGGGCTTTAACAATCTTTTCATCAACAGTTCCTTTAGCTACTAAGTCAACATAAGTAACTTTATTTACTTGACCTATACGGTGAGCCCTATCTTCAGACTGTAAACGTTTTTCTAAATCGTAGTTATTTGAATAATAGATCACGGTACTTGCTTCGGTGAGCGTAATACCATAACCTCCTGTTTGTACATTACTAATTAAATAAGTAAGCGGTGAATCAGGATCCTGGAATTCTTTAATAATCGATTGACGTTCTTCATCAGGCGTTGCTCCGTAATACGTTGCTACACTTTCAGGTCCAACTGTTTCTTGTAACGTTTTTAAGATACGTTTAATATCGTATTGATAGTTAGCCCAGATAATAACTTTACCCTGAGCTTCAGATAAGACATCTAAGAGTTCATCTAAACGATTACTTTTAATCTCTACTTCTTCTCCTTGATCGTGTTTAACGAAGCCACAGACGACTTGGTGTAGCCTCAGAATCTGAGTTAATACCGAAGTAACACTTACTAATTCATGCGACGTTAGTTCTGCAATAGCATAATCTTTTAATTGTTTATACACTTTCTTTTGTTCAGGGGTAAGTTCTACTTCCCTGCGTTGATAGACCTTATCGGGTAAATCTAAGCATTCTTTCTTTAGCACTCTATAAGAGAACTCCTTTACATTGTCAGTAAGTTCTTCTATGTTTTGATAACCGACCACCTGTCTAAAGGTTCGTTGTCCCATACTTCTATTAATAACTTTTGCGTATCTGTTTTGAAATGAGTAATACGATGAGTAACCTAGTAGTTGTGTGGATAAGAATGCACTTTGGCTATATAAATCTAACGGTGATTGGGTAACGGGAAACCCTGTAAGGATTCTACGGTACTTTGTATTAATTGCTAACTTTAATAAGTTCTTAGTTCTTTGTGCTTTAGGGTTCTTAATAGTTGTAGACTCATCGACCGCGATCAGTGTGTTGTGAGCGAGTATAAATTTCTCAACAAAAGCTACGCCTTTTTTCGTACTAAAAGCTTCTACATTAATAACTAGTATTTTTAACTCAGGAGATACTTCGAACAGTTTTGTTAGTTCTACTTTTTGTTTCCTAGTTGGTGCAGGGTTCCAGACACCTACGTGCCGTTCCACATGGTCAGGCATATGGAAGGGGATCTCTTTCCCAGACCAGTTCCTATAGACTCCTTTAGGAGCTATAATAATAGCCGCGTTAATACCACCCTTGTCATAAAGGATAGCTATATTATCTATGAGTACTTTAGATTTACCAGTACCCATTTCCATGAAATAAGCATATTCTTTCTTATTCCATGATCTTTTTAACGCCTCAAGCTGATGCTCATAAGGCTCTGTTTTAAACTTATATTTCATATTACTTTCTAATTTCTAGTTCCCATTATATATTACAATTTAATTATAAAAAACACCAAAGTATTTAGTTTTCTCATGCCCTCTAATAGATTCATTAGTTTCTAATAGAATTAATGTTACAATCTAATAGACTGTAACACTCTTAAACATTGTGTTTGTTTAAAAATCTATTAGATTATTACCGATATTAGTAGTTTTCGTAAAGTTTTTCCGATAAACTTTTTAATTCTTAAAAACACTATATAACTAATAGCTTTACTTTGTCGTTATTGGTAGATATTATTTAAGTTCTAGAAATAAGAAAGGAGAAAAAAGTGACAGTTTATGTCGTACAGGAAGTTCCAGGACGAAATATTGCCTCAGCTAGAAGCTATGGTGATTTTGAAGTCTTGTTACCTTCTAATACACAAATAATGTTAAGTGCTGCTCCCTCTGTTCGTAGGATGAAAAAGATTCTACAGGACTTTAAAGAAGGAGATTACTTATTATTAATTGGCGATCCCGCCGCCATTGGAGTAGCGTGTTCTATCGCTGCATTTTATAATCGAGGTAGATATAGTATATTAAAGTGGGATCGACAGGAAGGTTTATACTACCCTGTTGATATCGATCTACACCAGAAAGGAGAAATAGATGAATAAACCAACCTTTGAGGACTTAATAGGTACAGAATCCGTTGAAGAATGGACTAATGATGTTACTGATGGAGAACTCTCAATAGTTTCTAGCTTAGCTAATAAACAAATCCAACTAGCTCGACAAGTAGCAACGTTGGAAGACGATTTAAAAGTTAAGAAAGAAGAACTTCGTTTGACTTCGGAGCAAGAGTTACCTGATGCGATGCAATCAGCAGGTCTAACTCAAATAACCCTCAGTACTGGAGAGAAAATCTCTATTAATGAGTTTTATAACGCTCATATATCGAAGGCAAACCAAGAAACGGCATACCAATGGTTGATAGAAAACGGTCACGAAGGCTTAATAAAGAACGAGGTTCTTTTAAAGTTCGGTCGTGAAGAGAGTGTAGTAGTTGAAGAAACAGTTTCAGCTCTACAATCTAGAGGACTATCACCAGAGGTACGCCAAAGTGTTCATCCGAGTACATTGAAAGCTTTTGTAAAAGAGCAATTCATATCGGGTAACGATATACCAACAGAACCATTTAGTATTTATATAGGTACTAAAGCAACCATTAAAAAGGATTAATATGACTGAGAAAAATGAAATAGCTGAGAAGAAAACAACTGCCCTTAGTGCTTTTGACGATACTTTATTGTCAGGCGGTACTGGGCTAGAAGAAACTACTACTGAGGATTTCGCAATCCCCTTTATTAGAGTTCTACAACCTATGTCTCCACAACTACAAAAACAAAACGGTAGTTATGTAGCAGGGGCTAGTGCAGGTGATTTATACAATACCGTAACAGGTGAAGCTCACGATGGTGAGAAAGGGATTCTTATAGTTCCATGTGCTTATAATAAAAAGTACATCGAATGGGTTCCTAGAGAGAAAGGTGGCGGACTTGTAAATGCTAACCACGATATCTCTATCTTATCTAAGTGTACTAAAGATCCTGAATCAAGAAGATCGTATACACCAGACGGTAACGAGATTGTAGAGACTGCACAGTTTTTTGTGTTAGTACTAGAAGGCGGTACACCTCAACAAGCAGTTGTAACGTTTACCTCTACACAATTAGGTGTGTCTAGAAAATGGTTAACCATGTTAAGAATGGCTAGAGTACAAAATAGTAAGGGAGATTCTGTAGAAGCTCCAAT
>Ga0209337_1004014_pt1 | contig 10259 bp, 11 predicted proteins | sample LinPmetageLP53_FD_184044 | JGI IMG/M metagenome (GOLD analysis project Ga0209337, IMG submission 184044) | Marine viral communities from the Pacific Ocean - LP-53 (SPAdes) (version 2) | ecosystem: Environmental > Aquatic > Marine > Oceanic | place: Pacific Ocean | collected 2010-02-08 | reverse complement strand
ACAAAGGAGACCAGTTGATCGAAGATGGTAGAGAAGCAGAAGGTATTAGTAGACTTAGTGGTGAAGATATTAACGCAGTTGCCGCTGTTTTTGCTCAACTGCTGACTATTATGGACGCTTCTGCACAGACAGCCGTAAACAAACCATGTGTTCGACCTTTGCTGTATAAATCACCGGATTGACTCTTGACTTATAGTTGAATGATGGTATACTAATTACATGCTAATACACAAACTTTATCCTAATGTAATTCGTCCCGAACGTCAAACCGAACTCTCGGCATGTTTTGATATTCATGCCCATCTGAGGGGTCCGTTAGTTTCGGAAGATAAAACTCCCGAGTTTAGGAAGGTCCGGATGATTGATAGGATGAATCATCCTACGGAGATCATGCCAGAAGTGACATGGGACAGTGATACGCCACACACAAAGTTGGTGATTCCTCCGAATAGTCGTGCATTGGTCCCGACAGGAATGGTGTTTGACATTGAGTCTGATTATTCAATTCGTCTCCATCCTCGTTCTGGACTTTCATGGAAGTATGGAATCACTCTTATCAATTGTGAGGGTGTGATCGATTCTGATTATAGAGAAGAGATTTTTGTTCCTCTTGTCAACACAACAGAAGTTCCGTATGCAATTGAGCATGGTGACAGAATTGCACAATTTGAAATTATTCGTTATAATGATACAATTACGTATCTAACAACTACTGAAGCAACGGCTAATAAGAAAGCAGATCGAGTCGGTGGATTCGGTTCAACTGGAGTATAAATTATGACCCGCGATGAATTGTTAGACTTTCACATCGAGGTATGTGAAGATGCTCGTGCTCTCATGAATCTTAAGAATCGTGATTATGCAGGTGGAGATGGAGAAGAACCCTTTGCAAACTTTACACGATGTGAAGCGATGGGTATTTGTGAAACAGAGGCAGGTTTTCTTGTTCGTGTAATTGACAAGGTGAGCCGCATGAGTTCTTTCCTTCGTGCAGGAAAGATGCATGTTGAAGATGAAAGTTTTTACGATGCAATTATCGATGTCGTTAATTATATGGTGCTTCTTGGTGCTTATGTGAAGGATAAGGACGAAGATTCGAATGAGTCTCTTGGTGAGACTGAGCGAAGAGAAACGGAATCTTCTGATTGGAATTTTTCTGAAAAAACTAATGTGATGCACCATCAGGTCTAAGATGAACTTCTATACTAATGTTTCGCTCGTGGGGGATGGAATTCTCTACAGATCAATTGAAAACGGAGTTTCCGTGAAGAGAGTTGTTCGTTATCAACCAACTCTCTTTGTTCCTTCTAATAAGGAATCTGATCACAAAACTCTTGACGGCCGGTATGTGGAATCCGTACAACCGGGAACCATATCTGACTGTCGTGATTTTGTCAAGCAGTATGAAGGCATTCCAAATTTTAAGATCTACGGGAACACGGACTATGTGTATCAGTACATCGGGGATGAGTTTCCTGATGAGGTAGATTATGATATGAGTAAGATTGTTGTTGCTCATATCGATATTGAAACACAATGTGAGCATGGATTTCCACAAGTTGATGATCCACAGGAATCAGTTATTGGTATTACTCTTTCTGTTAACGGAAAGAAGTATGTCCTTGGTCTTGGTAAATTCCATATCGAAGGTGTTGATTGTAGGAATTACGAATATGAAGAGGATCTTCTTGCTGATTTCCTAGACATTTGGAAAAGTGAACATCCAGATATTGTGACTGGTTGGAACATTAAGTTCTTTGATATTCCTTATCTTGTTCAGAGAATGAACAAGCTACTCACTCCAGTCGAGACATCACAGCTTTCTCCGTGGAAAAAGATTCGCGAAAAGTTCATCGAGCGTTCCAGTAAGAGGCACAGAACATTTCAAATTCTTGGCGTCTCGATTCTTGATTACTTGGATCTATATCGAACATTTACTTATACTAATCAGGAATCATATCGTCTAGACCATATTGCGTTTGTTGAACTCGGTGAACGTAAACTTGCTTATGGTAAGTATGAAACCATCCGAGACTTTTATCGTGGTGATTTCCAGAGGTTTATGGAATACAATGTCCGCGATGTTGAACTGATTGAACTTCTCGAAGATAAGATGAAACTCCTAGAACTCGCACTTGCACTCGCGTATTCTGCAAAGGTTAATTATGAGGATGTTTTCTCACAAGTGCGAACTTGGGATCAAATTATTTACCACCATCTTCGGAAGCAGAATATTGTAATTCCGCCGAAGAAAAGTGGAAAGAAAGATGAAAAGTATGCGGGAGCATACGTTAAAGATCCGATTACAGGGATGCATGACTGGATTGTATCGTTTGACTTGAACAGTCTATACCCCCATTTGATTATGCAGTATAATATTAGTCCAGAAACATTAATTAGAAGTGGACAGGATTCGTCTATCAATCCAGATGCAATATTGAAGTCTGATCCAGAAGCACTTGATAGCATTCAGCGAAATGTCGATAGGGGCTATTCTGTCGCTGCAAACGGGACATGTTATAGAAAAGACTCACTTGGATTTTTGCCCGAACTCATGCAGAAGATGTATGTGGAAAGAAAAGATTTTAAGACTAAGCTGATTGAGTGTCAAAAGCAAAGGGAATCACTTATCAAACAAGGTAAGTCTCAAAGTGAATTCAAGGATATTGATAATCTAATATCGAAATATAATAATTTCCAAATGGTTCGCAAGATTCAATTGAACTCTGCTTATGGTGCAATTGGTAATCAGTACTTTAGATATTATGCAACTGAGATGGCAGAGGCTATTACTGCATCTGGTCAACTTAGTATTCGTTGGATTGCTGATAAGCTAAATGCATTTTTGAATACCTCCCTAGAAACAGAGGGGTATGATTATGTGGTTGCATCAGATACAGACTCTGTTTATATTCGTTTAAATACTCTTGTTGATAAGTTCTTGGGTGATTGTGTTTCTGATAAAGATAGGATTATAAAATTCCTCGATAACTGCTCTACTCAGATTATTGAGCCATTTATTGATAAGCAATATGTAGAACTGGCAAAGTTGATGAATGCATATGACAACAAGATGCAGATGGGTAGGGAAGTTATTGCAGAGCGTGGTGTGTGGACCGCCAAGAAACGATATGCACTTAACGTATGGGATTCTGAAGGTGTTCGTTATGATACACCGAAGCTCAAGATCATGGGTATCGAAACCACTCGAAGTTCAACACCGGGAATCGTTCGTGAACAACTCAAGCAAGTCATTCGTCTTGTATTGACTACAGATGAAGAAACCATTCAGGAATTTGTTACCGATTTCCGAACAAAATTCTTTGCGTGTGAGCCAGAAGATATTGCATTTCCTAGAGGTGTTTCTAATCTAGCAGATTATTATTCTTCTTCTGATATTTACCAGAAGGGTACACCAATTGCTGTAAAGGGATCTTTGATCTATAATCATTATATCAAGAAGGCAAATCTTGAGAGTAAATATGAAAAGATCCAGCAAGGCGATAAGATAAAGTTCATCTACTTAAAGGAACCCAACCCCATTGGTGGGCCCAAAGGAGATATAGTTATATCTTTCCCGACAAAGATTCCAAAAGAACTTGATTTGCATAGGTTTATTGATTATGATAAGCAATTCGTGAAGAGCTTTCTTGATCCACTCGAAAATATTCTTGGTGTTGTTGGGTGGAAATCAAAAGAGATTGCTACCTTGGAAGGACTTTTTGTATGAGAATTGATATAGAATATACAGATATTGTTTTTTTACGCAATATTCTTAAGGATAAAGATGAGCTTTATAGGAAACAATTAGTTTCTGGTTATACCGATGATTCTACTCCAATAGATACCATCAGTGTTATAGAATCAGAACAAAAACGAGTTAGTAAACTTTTTCAAAAGCTAAATCAATACTAGGAGAATTATGAAGAACGAATTTTTGATTGACTTTGTAAAGGAATCTGGGAATGAATACGCAAATATTGTTTGTGATGGACTGGATGGTGCTGATGTTGGAGGATTCCTTGATACAGGATCTTATGCGTTTAACGCTTTGCTTTCTGGTTCTCTTTCAGGTGGAATCCCTAACAATAAAATTATCGCGCTCGCAGGCGAGTCTGCAACAGGCAAAACGTATTTCGCGCTCGGGATCGTTCATAAGTTTCTTGCTGACAATACTGACGGGGTGGTACTGTATTTTGATACTGAGCAGGCGGTAACATCAGATATGTTTACTGATCGTGGGGTTGATTCAACTCGTGTTGCGGTCTTCCCGGTTGCAACCATTGAGGATTTCCGTCATCAGGCAATTAAGATTGTTGACAAGTATCTTGAGCTACCACAATCAGAACGTAAGCCTATGCTTATCTGTTTAGACTCATTGGGTATGTTGAGCACGAGCAAGGAGATTGTGGATACCGCAGATGGTAAGGGAACCCGCGACATGACTCGCGCACAGATGATTAAGTCAACATTCCGTGTGTTAACTATCAAGCTCGGTAAGGCAGCAATTCCTCTTATCCTCACCAACCACACATATGATGTCATTGGTTCTATGTTCCCACAGAAAGAGATGGGTGGTGGGTCAGGACTCAAGTATGCTGCTTCCACTATTGTTTATCTCTCAAAGAAGAAGGTAAAGGAAGGAACTGATGTCATTGGAAATATTATTCATTGTAAGCTCTATAAGAGTAGGTTTACCAAAGAAAATTCAATGATTGATGTTATGCTCAATTATGACGAAGGACTAAATCCTTATTATGGATTGGTTGACATTGCACTCAAGTATGAAATTTTTAAGAAAGTGTCAACTCGAATTGAAGTTACTGACGGTACCAAGGTTTACGAGAAGCAACTGTACAAGCAACCAGAGAAGTACTTTACTCCTGATGTTATGATACAACTAGAAGCCGCCGTAGCGAAAGAATTTAAATATGGAAAACTGGAGATAGATGATGACTCAACCGAACCAACCACCTAAGTATCGATATGTAGATGAAGTGTCAGATGGAAATATACCGATTCAAATTATTGATGGAAAATTTGAAGGGATTATGGTAAGATATGATAAGGTTATTTTGGAGGAAAGAAATGAACACCTCTACTTTGATTATGACTATGATGTATTGAAAAATCCAGATGATATTGAAATTAGTGATGAACTTCATGATGTATTCACTTCAATTTTAGTTTCCGTTTTAGATGAGCAAATTACCAACATGCCCGATGATTTTGATCTTTTGAAAGAAGGCGATAGTGAAGAACATAGAGAGAGTAATACTTCAAAACCTCATATACAATGAGGAGTTCTCTCGGCGAGTTACTCCATTCCTGAAATCTGAATATTTTCATGATCCGGTAGAACGGATGGTGTTCTCTTCTACCCAAAATTTCATCATGGAATATACTGCGCTTCCTACCAAGGAAGCCATTATTATTGATCTAAACAAAAATACAAAGATCAATGAAGTTCAGTTTCGAGAACTTGGTGAACTAATGGATGATCTTACTTCAGAAGATATACCTGAGTTGTCGTGGTTGGTGAATGAGACAGAAGAATTCTGTAAAGATAAAGCTGTCTATAATGCGATTATGGAATCGATTCATATTATTGATGGTAAGTCTGATACAAAGACCGCCAATGCAATACCAGAAGTTTTATCTGATGCTCTGGCGGTTTCTTTTGATACACATATCGGTCATGATTACATCGAGGATGCTGAAGAAAGATATGATTTCTATCATAGAGTAGAAAAGAAAGTTCCGTTCGATCTTGAGTACTTCAACACGATTACTGGTGGTGGTACACCACAGAAAACTCTGAATATTGTCATGGCAGGAACTGGTGTTGGTAAGTCTCTTTTCCTTTGCCACCATGCTGCAAACTGCCTCACACAGAATCAAAATGTTCTTTACATTACATGTGAAATGGCAGAGGAGCGGATTGCAGAAAGAATTGATGCAAATCTTTTTGATATGACCATTGATGATGTTCAGGATTTGTCTCGCGCAATGTATGAGAAGAAAGTTGAAACTCTCAAGAATAAGATTAAGGGTAAGTTGATTGTTAAGGAATATCCAACTGCGACTGCGAATGTAAATCACTTTAATGCTTTATTGGATGAGCTTTGGATGAAGAAGAAGTTTAAGCCTGATATCATCTTTATTGACTATCTAAACATCTGTGCTTCTGCTCGACTTAAGAACGGAAGTAATGTAAACTCGTATACCTATATTAAAGCAATCGCAGAGGAGATACGTGGTATGGCAGTAGAGAGATCAGTTCCTGTATTCTCAGCAACACAGGTGAATCGTAATGGTTTTAACAATAGTGATGTTGGTCTAGAGGATACTTCCGAATCTTTTGGTCTCCCGGCAACTGCGGATTTTCTGGTTGCTTTGATTTCTACTGAGGAACTGGAAGCACTCAATCAGATTATGGTCAAGCAACTGAAGAATCGTTACAATGATGTTTCTTCTAATAAGAAGTTTATTTTGGGTATTAATCGCGGAAAGATGAAGTTGTACGATGTTGAGAAAAATGCACAGGTTGGGATTATACAAGCCAACCAAACGAAAGTCACTACGGCTGGATCTGGGCTTGATGGACGCAATTTCGATGAGAAGTTTTCTAAACGAACCTTTGAAAAGTGGGAGATTTAATGTCTTATTACATAGACAAAAAATTCATAAATCTAGTATCGGCTAGTCTTCCTCAGTTCAAATGGAAAAAGGAAGACCTTGCTAATTGCCGATGCCCTATTTGTGGTGACTCGAAGAGGAATAAAACAAAAACTCGTGGATATTTCTTTAAAAAGAATAATGACTTTTTTTATAAATGTCATAACTGCGGGGTTGGGTTATCACTATATCGATTTTTGGAAGAAGTGTCCCCATCTCTAGTTAAGGAGTATTCTCTAGAACGGTGGAAGGCTGGTGAGAATGGTAATTCAAACTATGTAAAGCCCAAAGAGAATACTATGTTTGGTGTTTCATTTACTCCCAAGTTTAAGCCAAAGGGAAAGTATCTGGAAGATTTAACTGCCATATCTAAATTACCCAAAGATCATGTTGCTTATAGGTTTTGTAGGCTCAGGCAGATTCCAGAGAAACACTATGGTATTCTTTATTATAGTGATGACTTTGGTTCTTTTATGGAAAAACTTGATCCCGACTGTTTAGCAGTTGGTAAAGAAGAGCGACTTGTAATTCCATTTTTCAACAAGCACGGAGATGTTGTTGGTGCTCAGGGTCGTCATCTTACACTCAAAGGTGAGGAAACAGCAAGAACATCTGCTCGGTATATTACTGTAAAGGCAGATAAGAGTATCGATAGGTTGTGGTATGGTCTATGGAGAACTGATCCTAAAAATAAAGTGTATGTCGTAGAAGGTCCGTTAGACAGTTTGTTCATACCAAACACAATTGCAATGGTTGGTGCTGGTGCAATTGAGAAGGTTCATCCACGACTCATGGAAAGTGAAGTTGTATATGCACTTGACAACGAGCCAAGAAATAAGCAGATTGTTAATTATGTTGATAGACTTATAAACAAGGGATGTAATGTGTGTGTTTGGCCAGCAAGTGTTCAGGAAAAAGATATCAACGACATGATATACACTAAAACACACAAGGAAATTAAGAAGATAATTGATGATAATACATATGCAGGGCTGGAAGCTCGTTTACATTTTAGAAATTGGAGAAAGGTATGACTGAGTTTGAATATGGTGATGATATCCCAGAAGAAGTTCTTCTTGAGATTGTCCTTGAATTTAATAAACATTTTGCTGGTTATGTGAGAGAAGTTGACGAGAACTTGTTTCAACGAGCAAAGGATTATGCTAGATCCTTTACTGAACTAGAAGGCTATGACATTTCATTCATAGATACAGAAGAGGATGAGAATGCAGACGATTAGTGTTCTAAACCAAGGATATGTTTCTCTTGTTGATCATATGGGCAATGACCTTACTGTAGTAAATGCTGCTCGTGTTTCTTTTGATAAAGAGAGCGAGTGGGATTATGATGCGGAAGCTCTCAAGAGAGTAACTGGACATAACTGGGAAGCAGAAAGGCTTCGTGCTGAGTTTAAAAGATTATCTGATAAAGATAATAAATTAATAAAGTATCTTGCAAAGCATAAACACTGGACTCCTTTTGCTCACCCCCAGATAACACTTAGAATTAAAGCTCCCATTTCTATTCGCACACAATTCTTTAAGCATAAGCAGGGATTTGTTGAGAATGAGATTTCTAGACGGTATGTGGACAACCCACCAGAATTTTATCTTCCACAGTGGAGAGGTAAGCCAGAGGGGAGTGCAAAGCAGGGCAGTGAAGATTTCATAGCCATACCAACAGATGCCATTCGATCATATAGTAGCGCCATGGAAGTGTGCAGATATGCATATGATGAGTTGATTAAAGCCGGTGTTGCAGCAGAACAGGCTCGATTTGTTCTACCACAAGCTATGTACACTGAATGGTATTGGACAGGCTCACTTGCTGCATATGCTAGATTCTACTCCCAGAGGTCTGACCCACATGCACAATGGGAAATACGGAAGTACGCAGACGCAATTGGTGAACTCATTGATCCCCTATTTCCTTCCTGTTGGAGCGTGCTGACAAACTATAAATAGTGAGGAAGGAACGTATCCATGGGCTTTAGCAACTATGATTTAAGAATGATTCAGGGTCAAAGTTTTACTCTCGAACTTGATTATCTTGATAATGCATCGAATTCGGTAGATCTAGATTCATCGTATGATGCCAAAATGAGCATCAGAAGATCACCAGCAACAAATAAGCTAGTGCTGACCGCAGATAGTGTTCGTTACCCCCAAGGAATCACTGGTGGAGACGAAAATAATCCACAATTTGGTGGTGATTTGCAATTTCAGGGTAGAACCGGAACAGGAGGAATTGTTCTTAATTATGGAGGAATTTCTGGTGCAGTTCGCATAGAAGTTGATCATGAAACTATGTCATATGTTCCTTCTGGTGTACACTTTTACGATGTCACAATTTATAACAAAACCACGAATTATAGAGACAAATTAGTTAGTGGAATTGTTGAGGTTCAGCCCGAAGTCACCCGTTAAAAATACTAAATATAATGTATGTTCTGCTAGATATGATAGGGATTAAACATGGCAGCGGGTTGCGGTAATAGAGGAGTAGTAGTACGAACAGGAACACAGGGGCCTCAGGGCCCACAGGGTGTTCCTGGCCCACAGGGCCCCGGGGGACCAACAGGTCCAACTGGGCATACAGGGCCCCTTGGCAATACAGGAAATACCGGACCTACCGGACCTACTGGTCCCGGTATCACTGGAGCAACCTTAGAGACGGTTGGACTTGAGCACCACTTAATTCTTTACTTTGAGTCTGCAACTGGTCATGGATATACGGTCGATGTTGGTGATGTTCGTGGACCTTCTGGTGCAGTTTCTGCGCGTGGTAATACTGGAGGCACAGGATCTACTGGTAATACTGGTAATACTGGTGGTGGATATACCGGGGTTTCTCTTGCTGGTTCGCCAGGCGGATACACATTGAGTTTCCGTGAGATTTTACCGGGAACAGGAGAACTGGGATTAACATTTGAGTTTAGTATTAGCGGCTTTACTGGTGGTACTGGATCTACTGGTAATACTGGAGCCACAGGATCTACTGGGAATACTGGTTCCACTGGTGGTGGATATACTGGAGTTTCTCTTGCTGGTGTGCCAGGTGGGTATACATTAAGTTTCCGTCAGATTTTACCGGGAACAGGAGCATTAGGAGCAACATTCGAATATAGAATTAGTGGATTTACTGGATCTACTGGTAATACTGGAGCCACAGGACATACTGGTGCCGGATATACCGCAGTCGGTATGTCGGGTCAGAACATCGTATTCCGTCAATTCTTTGAAGGTATGGCGGTCGAGCTTGGAACAACCATAGAATTTGGTCCAATCTTTGGTAATACGGGGGGTACTGGACCTACAGGTGGTACTGGTCCCACTGGTAATACAGGTGCCGGTATTACAATTGGACCGGGTGGTGGATTATCAGGAAACCCGGGTGGATATACCCTCATCTTTAGGGCATATAATCACACTAATGGTTCTCTAGGTGCCACGTTTGAAGTCGGACTTATCTCAGGGTTTACTGGAGCCACAGGAGCAACAGGTGCGACTGGAGGAACCGGAGCTACCGGAGCAACCGGATTTGGTCCCGGTGCTGGATTTAGATTTAAGACTCCTGCATCC
>Ga0209337_1004012_pt1 | contig 10263 bp, 12 predicted proteins | sample LinPmetageLP53_FD_184044 | JGI IMG/M metagenome (GOLD analysis project Ga0209337, IMG submission 184044) | Marine viral communities from the Pacific Ocean - LP-53 (SPAdes) (version 2) | ecosystem: Environmental > Aquatic > Marine > Oceanic | place: Pacific Ocean | collected 2010-02-08 | reverse complement strand
GAATACAGCTTGAACACATGGGCTAAGATACATCTCATTAGCCTTTGTAAATTCAACAGTATCAGAGTATACTAAGTATACAGTCATACTTCTCCTTATTGGTTTATGTAACATTAAAAGCAAGCGTAGGTATCATTCAACCTCCTAAGACTATACGACTGGTTACGCCTGTCTACTTGCTTTATGTGTGGTAAAATAGTATAATACACGCATCAACGGTTGTTGGAAAGATGCATAATAAAAAACAAATGCCTCCCATAAGGGAGACACTTGTTAATCTAACGCAGAAGACTTAGTCTTCTTGGATGCCATAATCCTCGATATCGAGGTCCACGGAGTCGCTTGACGCACTACCAAAGCAGGCTTCTGGTCCGATGACTATCGATGCTGATTGCATCTTACCATTGTAAAGCTCCGGGAACTGGTTGTAGATAGCAGCCCATCCGATTACGGACAGGTTGGCTTCTAAACCTGCTGGCATTACTGCGCCAGTGGCAATATCTACTCTTAAACCTTTTCCCGTAGGTTTATCCTTGGTATTCTTATTGAAGATTACGTCTTTATGCTTACCTGTGGTGGACACAGAAATAAGTGCAGTTAGTATTTCTTTGAACATAATATATGTCCTTTCTCTATTTATATTATAAGGTTAAAGTCGTCATATTCTATATGAAAACTCGCAGAGTTAGCAGGGGAGAGCGAGGGTGACTCCGTCACCGAGTGACTATCACCTCACAACGTTGGGTTCATAAGGGAAGCGGGAGGTCGACAGTACTTGCGTTGAACGTAGTGACGTCAGGAGAACTGACTCAACGTCAGTTTTCAACGGAATCGGCCCCCCGTGCACCCTTATTTCAACGGGGTGCGGTGTGTAGTATACCACGTAACCACATTCTAAATGAAATTTTTAGAAATCAACCTTTTATGCTCTTGATTGTTAAACCTTGTTAAGACCTGGGTACAGTAATCCTGTATTTTTTTTGTAATAAAAAAAGAAAGTTCTTGACTTACCCCCCACTTTGGGTGTAAATTTGGAGCACTGTATGGCGAGACAATAAGGCACATTTAAGCGGCCCGTTGTCATTAGGTTTTAAAAAGCATTTAATGATGGTGACAGTGCATTAGCAGCTGCTATGTGACAGTATTATATAAAGTACTTGTATTATAGGTGTCTATAGTTGTATATTTGGCTATGGATAATCTATATAATTACGTATTAAAGCATATCGGAGAACGGTATGGGCGGTCTGAAGACTTTTTAGAGGGCGTTATGGCTAGAATAGCATGGCATGAATCCAGAGGTGTAGTAGACTGCAAGCAAATAGGTGGAGGTCCCGGTAGGGGCCTTTTTCAGTTTGAAGAAGGGTATCAACAAGGTGGTGAGACTGCTATGAAACGGCTACTTAGGTGGTTTGTTAAGCATGAGATAGATACCCCTTCTTGGGCTAATATAGGCATAAAAGGTGTGGATGCATCAAAATTGACTAAAGAAGCTCAAAGTATGATGTTTTTGGGAAATGTACGATATCACCCTAAAGCAAGCTTTAAAGGCCTGACTATTAATAACTTACCTGAATGGTGGGCAGACTACCACTGGGCTGGCGCTGAAGCTGATAGAGTTCATCATATACGGTCTTTTGACCATAGTATGGAGCATTTTAAAGATGCCACTTAAGATAGCTATGATAATTATGCGACAGTTCCGTAAGGGCATGATAAAGGAGATGGCTGCTTCTGCAAGGCATCTAGGTATGAAGCCAAATGATATGTTAGATATAGCGAATAGGGTAGTTAGGGGCTCAAAGAAGGCGTTAAGGAAGGGTTCTGAGATATTTAACAAGAAAACTAGAAGCTGGGGACGTGACGACGTATTAGGCCTAACGGATGATATGTAATACGGTCTTTTGACCACAGCATGGAACATTTTAAAAAAGGATAAATATATGCCATACGGTAAAGGTACATACGGTAAAACAGTGGGACGACCACCTAAAAAGAAAACAGCTACTAAAAAGAAGAAGAAGAAGAAATAATGGCTACAGCCAAGGATAGTAAGTTAAAAAATGCAGGAGTCTCTGGTTATAACAAGCCTAAGAAAACACCTGGACATAAGACTAAATCCCATGTAGTTGTAGCTAAAGTAGGTGACGTTACTAAGACTATAAGATTTGGGCAACAAGGTGTCAAAACAGCGGGTAAACCTAAAGCAGGAGAACCTGCTAAGGAAAAGGCAAGACGTAAGTCATTTAAAGCTAGGCATGGTAAGAATATTAAAAAAGGTAAGATGTCTGCTGCCTACTGGGCTGATAAAGTTAAGTGGTAGTATTTGTACAGCGTTAATATACATCATAGGGGAGATAAGAACCCTACGACTTATAGCATATATAGAGAAGACGAAGCTAAAGAAAAGGGGATAGACTATGTCTACTGGAAAGATGCCGAGGCTAAGCAGTATGCGCTCTCTGATGATAAATACGTCGCATTGGTTATCTCTAAAAGACTGTATCCTAGCAATCATGACATTCCTAACACTTACCTGCGTTTTCCTTGGGGTTACACTTTTTTTAATCCTAAGTATAGTAGTAAGAAGCTTAATGTTAAGGGTCGTAAGACCAATGTCACATTTAGCGGGAAAAGTTATATTGAAGTTCAGTCGGGCCAAGACAAAATGAAGAACTTGGCGACTATGTTCGCTCTAAAACCAGACTATGACTTGGCTATAGAGTGGGCTATGGGTGCTGTAAATGATATGGAGCGCAGAAAATGGAAGCGCACAATGAAATCAGAGGTATTTAAGAGTATGGTAAGAGATGAATTACAAGGATTATTGTTAGAGCACGGGCTAACCGAGAAATATACCCTTGAATTGCTGGAAAAGACTATTGCTATGGCCAGTGACAAGAAGGATATCACAAATTTACTTAGAGCTGTTGATAACCTGCAGGATATGCATGGGATGAAGGATAAACACCTTATTAAAACAACAGACAAAATAGAAGCTTCTTCTTCAACTAAGCTCTTAGATGAGCTTATAGAGGAAGAGCAGCGTATTATTGCTACTAGAACTACTTTTGATGATGAGTCAGGAGAGGTCAAGTATAAAGAAGAATAATGGATTACGAAGAAGAGTATAGCAAGAAGAAGGTTTATGAGAAGCTCTATAGAAATATGGCGCTTTTTGGCCGCTCTTGCTTTCCTACCGCACTAAACAAGGAGATTCCTCCTTTCCATAAAGAAGTGTACCAAAATCTAGCTAATCCAGAAGAGCGAAGGGTGGCGATTGCTGCCCCTCGTGGAACTGCAAAATCAACAACAACATCGCTTATATTTCCATTGTGGAAAGCCGCATTCAAGCGGAGCGATGAAGACTTGTTTATTGTAATTATATCAGAGTCACAAGCACAGTCAATTAACTTCCTTAGTCGTATTAAATACCATTTAAATAACTCTACGCAGTATAAAGAGCTATTTGGAGATATGAGCTTTAATACAGCAAAACGTTGGACTAACACTGACATAGTACTAGCTAATGGTACAAGAATTGTCGCAGTTGGTACTGGGCAACGTGTACGGGGGTTTATTGAGGGTGATACACGGCCTAATCTGATAATTGTAGACGACTTCGAGTCTGAATTAAATGCGTTTACTCCTGAAGCCCGTATGAAGAACAGAAAATGGATGACAGAAGCTGTTATACCGTCTTTATCTGATGAAGGTAAGATTGTAATGATTGGCACTGTTATATCTGAGGATTGCTTCTTATATTGGGTAAAGGAGTCCTCCGCGTGGCGAGTATTATGGTATTCTATTATGGGAGATGGTGAGGGCAAGCTATTATGGCCTGCACGGTTCCCAATGTCTAGAATAGAAGCAATAAAGGAAGAATACTCTTCTGTGGGCAATCTTAATGGATTTTTCCAAGAGTATATGAATATAGCTCAAGACCCAGAGACGGCACCATTTAAGCCGGAATGGATGAAAAGACATCAATATGATTATGAGATTATTAATGGACAATCTTGTATTGTAAAGGAAACAGGTGAGGATAGGAAGGTTATACCAGTAGAGGTATATTGTGGGGTTGACCCAGCATCTTCATTATCTGCGCGAGCTGATTACTTCGTTATTGCTACTGTTGGTATAGATAATGAGAATAATAAGTACTTATTAGGGTTATATCGAGATAAGATAACGCCTGATAGACAGCCACAAACGATTATAGACGTCTACAAGAAATATAGGCCGAGGAGGATGAAAATTGAAACAGTGGGTTATCAAGAGGCTCTTAGAACAGCAGTTAGGCAGCTCATGCAAGAAGAAAGTTTATACATACCTGGACTCGAGCGAGGAGTTAAGCCACGAAACCGCAAATCTGAACGGCTTTTATCGTTGGTGCCTATGTTTGCTAGAGGACAGTTTTTCTTCAGACCAGAAGATATAGAGGCAGAAAAAGAGTTTCTGTCTTATCCTAAAGGTCAGCATGATGATGTAATGGACGCGATATATATGGCTTTAGACGGCGCAAAGCCCTGCAGACACAAAGAATTTGATGAAAATGCAGAAAAATCAACAAAAACAAAAATAGTTCTTGATTGGATGGTACTTTAAGTGGTAGATTATGGCTATGGCAGAACCTAATATTAAGGGTGTAGACCCTAAAAAGCTAGTTGATGAGACTCAGAGCCTATATCAACGGTATTCTACTCAACGAGACACTTGGGCAAGACACGTTAAAGAGGACCGAGAATTTCGGTTAGGACGACAATGGACTAAGGAGCAGGAAGATATCCTAAAGGGTAGAGGCCAAGCTGCTGTAGTTGTTAACCGTATCCACCCAGCTGTTGAATCAGCTAAGGCAATGATTACGGCTAATAGACCATCGTTTAGAGTGGCTCCTAGAGAAGATTCTGATAATAGAGTTGCACAAGTCATGTCTGCACTTCTTGCATATATGTACGATATATCAGATGGGCGTACAGTTATTAGAACAGCAGTAGATGACTACTATGTAGCTGGTATGGGGCTTATTCAGGTTTATCAAGACCCTCTAGCTGATATGGGTAAGGGAGAGGTCAAGATTAAAGACATTGACCCGATGGATGTTTATATAGACCCAAACTCAAGAGATAGGTTGTTTGATGACGCAGAGAATATTATCGTTTCGCGTCTTTTTACTAAGAGTCAGGCAAAACGCCTATATCCGATGTATAAGGATGCTATTGAGAACGCAAGCTCTGATATTGATTTTAACGCACCAGAGACTGGCAGGTCGAATGATAACTATTCTGCACAATTTCCTGAAGATGTTGGCACGGTAAGCGAACAAGATTACATACGAGGATATGAACGCTATTATAAGCTACGTATCCCGAAACGCCGCGTATATGAATCATTTAGTGGTGATGAAAAGTTATTAGATGAGTCAGAATGGGAACAATATATACAGCAACCTGCATGGATTGTTAATGGTGAACAGATTTTAACAGACGAAGAGCAGGTGCAGCAATTATTGCAGCAAATGCAACAACAGTATGAACAACAAAAAATGATGCAGGTTCAACAATTAGTTGAGCAAGGCGGAGACCCTAATACAGCTATACAGGCTCCTCCCCCAAAGCCTCCTATTGAGCAAGTTACATTTGAATACTTGATAGACAAAAAGGTTATTCAAGTTGTTAAGATTACAGTTGAGCGAGTCAAGATGTGTGCAATGATGGGAGATGCTTATCTCTATTCACGTATCCTACCTACGGATAAGTATCCTATAGTCCCTATGGTAAATATGCACACCAGAACTCCTTATCCTACCTCAGACGTACGCATGGTAAAAGGAATGCAGGAGTATATAAACAAGACTCGCTCTTTAATTATAGCTCATGCGACGACAAGTACTAATACTAAGATACTTGTTCCAGAAGGTTCGGTTGATATGACTGAGTTTGAGGCTAAATGGGCTCAACCAGGGGTTGCAATACCTTATGACCCTACAGATGGTGCTCCAGTTACAGTACAGCCTAGTCCATTACCTAATGAATTATATAGTAATGAACAATCAGCTAAGAATGATATTGACCATCAATTAGGCTTATATGAGATGATGATGGGTAATTCTTCAGTAGCCCCACAGACATACAAGGCTACTATATCCTTAGATGAATTTGGACAAAGAAAAATTAAATCAAAGCTAGCAGACGTAGAAGCAGCACTTACTCGTGTTGCTCAAGTCGCTATACCTATGATGCAGCAACTATTTACTGGAGAGAAAGTATTTAGGGTAATACAACCTAATAACTCTCTTTCTGAATATGTATTAAATAAAAAGCTTGTTGATGATAAAACTGGCGAAATTGAGATATTTAATGACATAACGGTAGGCATGTATGATGTAGTATATATATCAGGCAGCACTCTACCTACTAATAGATACGCTGAATTAGAGTTTTACATGGATGCATATCAAAAAGGTCTCATTGACAGAGTTGAAGTTCTTAAGAAAACTGAAGTCTTTGATATCGAAGGTGTTATGCAACGTCAAGATGAGATTGCTCAATTGCAACAAGCACTTCAGCAAGCTCAAGAACAGATTAAAGAGCTTAGTGGCGACTTACAAACTCGCGATAGAGAAGCTGTTAGTCTGCGTAAAAAGGTGGAAGTTGAGAAGTTTAAATCAGACTTGGATGGTGTCAGTAATAAAGCGAAAGCTGCTGGTACCCTGTTTGGAAAACGGCTTGATGACACACTTGCCTCAGAAAAGCGCGATATTTCGTCACGCTTGAAAGAAATGTCACTTACCCCGGGAGGCAAATCGGGCAGTGAATAGTAAAGGATAGTAAACGATGGAAGAAATGAATCAGGATACCCAACAATCAGCTAATCCCGCATTAAATGTTGATGAAAGAGCATTTGGCGCACCAGTTGATGAAGGCTCCTTAGATAATAGTCTTACCGTTGCAGAGGCTTTTTCAAGCTCTGAAGAGGTAAATGGAACTCCAGCTCCCGTAGAGGGAACACCTGAAGCTCCAGTGGAAGCAGGTCAAACAGGCGAGGCTTATGAGGCCAAGAATGATGACCGAAGATTTGAGTATTGGCAGTCACAAGCAGCCAGACGGGAAAATGAACTATCAGTTCTACAGCAACAGCTTAAGACAGCGCAAGCTGCACCTCAAGCGCCCGCTGCAGTACCAACGCCGCCGACTGAACCAGAAGTTCAAGAATTTCCACCCGCCCCTCCTAAGCCAGAAAAACCACGAGCATTCTCTCGGGATGAAGCTTACACTGACCCCCAATCAGAAAGTGCTCAATATTTAGACTCAGTAGAGTCATGGAGAGATGACATGGTTCAGTATTCTGAACTTAAAGGTCAATATGAAGTCGCGGTTATTCAAGAGCGCCTAGATGGGCAAGAGAAGAACCGTAAAAACGCAATGAAACGTCAAAGAATCCAACAAGATAACCAAAGACAGTCTCAAGAAGTATATGAGCATGTTACTGGTCACTATGGGTTTAATGATGCGGATGCGCGTGAGTTCATAACTACCATGAGTAAACCTGAGTCCATTACAATGGATAACTTGGTGAATCTATACAGAATGCAAAAGAGTCAACCAACACAAGCTCCTGCAGTTAATGCTGGTCCTAGTGCTACATTTACTCAAACTCAGAATGCTCAATCTATACCATCACCTATGGGTGTTGTGACTGGAGAGAGTGGACATGATACGCGTTCTGAAGGGTCACAAGTTATGGATGATTTGATAACTTCATTTAATTCCAAGAATCCTTGGACTTAATAATTTCTTTTAGGAGAATATAATGGCAAATGTACTTAGTACATCTTCTGGTGCCGCAGTAACTGGCATTGGTATAGATAACAACCGAAGAATATTTAACTTCGGAGAAAGAGTAGCAGAACTTGCTCCTCAACAATCACCTTTCTTTGTGTACCTTTCTAAGGTAGCAAAAAAAGCAACTGACGACCCAGTCTTTAAGTTTTTAGAGCAAAGACATCAATGGCAACGACGCAATTTCGCAGTCGATGGTGCAGCATCTGGAACTATTACGAATGCTATGGTAATCACAAATGGTGTGTTTGCTCCTGCCGCTGCTGGTGGCGATGTTACCTTGGTATTAGATTGTGGATATGATAGCAATGGTAGCATACTTGCAGAGCAACCATGTAATTTTATCGTACCTGGTTCAGTTATTGCAATTAAAACAGCTACTGGTGGTGTAAATGGTGTTGTTAATATCAAATTAAATAGCGATTGCCCTATTACTCATAGCGCAAGCGGAACAACTATTAAATTATTTGATGATACCGCAAGTCCTGATGTTACATATGGCTCAGTCATAGGAATCCCATTAACTGATAGTACTAATATAACTTTAGCTGATGATGCTAAAGGTCAAGTAATTGGCTCATCATGGGGTGAAGCAACATTATCGCCAACTGGTTGGGAAGACTCATTAAAAGACAGAGAAGGCTATTGTCAAATCTTTAAGACTGGCATGAATATCTTTTCTGGTACTGCAATGGCAACTCGCTATCGTGGTATTGCTGACGAGTACAAACGTGTATGGCAAGAAAAGCTAATGGAACATAAGATGGACTTAGAACAAGCATTTTTGTTTGGTATGGGTGACATGGTATCTCCAGCTGATGATTCTTCTACTCGTTATACTTGGGGTGTAGTACCTTATGCTGAAAAATATGGTAAAGTGTATAACTTTTCATATGCTTCATCTGGGTATGATGCTTTCTTAGATGCAATGGAAGACTTCTTTGCACCTGAGTCTGGTAATTCTGGTAATAAACTTGTATTAGCTTCACGTAAGGTAATCACTTATCTTAACAAGCTTGGTGCTGGTTCATTCATGAATAACTCAGTAGGCTCTTCACAATACAGTCTTGATATCAATAGCATCCCTGGTGCATTTGGTCATCAAGTAACTGTGGTAAATACAATATTTGGTAGCTTACATTTTGTAGCTGAACCTCTATTGCGTGGACCTTGGGAAGACTATGCAGTTGCAGTAGATATGAAGAATGTTGCTTATCGACCATTGGTTGGTAACGGTGTTTCTCGTGATACTTTCATCGAAACTAACGTGCAAGCGAATGACATGGACGGAAGAAAAGACCAAATCATAACTGAAGCTGGTCTTGAGATTTCACTTCCTGAAACTCACGCTGTACTTAAGTTTAGTTAGGGGGCTGAGATGGCTTGGACTAAATCAAAAGCTGGGGGCTATACTAAGTATACGCAAACCCTAGATTCGACAGCATCTGACGTCATTACATTGGCAGGAGCAGGAGCACTTATTGTTCCTGTTGAAGATGTTAAGATTCATACAGCTAGCAATGAACTAGATGCTTCAGATGCATATACATATGAACTAGTATCTACTACAGCAGCTGCAGAAGAATGTTCTATTCCTAAAGGTGTTCACATGCTTAAGGTTGAGGATGTTACTGGTGGAGGCGTTGTTACTGTATATGTTGAAAATACAGCTACAGGGCAAGACACTGTTACAGTTGGTGGTATAGGCGCTGACCCATCATAAGGTTAGTTAATAAACTGGTTATGAGCCCTTCGGGGCTCTTAACCTATAAGAGAGGCAAGACATGGCATTAACAGGATATCCAAAGACATATGACCACCCTAAGATTACTAGGCTTGAATACCATGCTTCAAATGCTAATATAAATACAGCTACTGGTGGGAATTATATGCTTATTAAAGCTTTGGGTGATGACGCAACAGATTGGATTGAATATGAGGTAAAATATCCTAATTCAGCTTCACCTAGCACCACTGTATCTATTAAATGCTTAGTAGGGACATCATTATCAGGTCCCTTTAGTTATATAAAACATAGCAGTGAAGGGGCATCTGGCGATACCCTTAATACTGCACAAGCCTGTTACACACTAGTATACGACGTAGAGGATTAAATTATGGCAATAGTAGAAAAGACCTTTTATTCACCTTATGTAACAACTTATAGGAATATACTTAATCCAGCTCCAGTATCAGGAGTTATAGTAGATTCTATACAATTTGTTGCCCCATTAGCTGCAGATACTATAGCACTATCGGTTACCCCGCTTGGTTCAGTGGCAGTAAGTGTAAATATGTCGGCTGGAGACACATTGTATGGGCCATTTACAGCTTATGACCTAGGTGCAATCGAAGCGGATGAAACAGTGATAGTACATGAGCGTGATAAAACAATAACAACTTAAACAAAAAAGGATTAATA
>Ga0209337_1004010_pt1 | contig 10266 bp, 1 predicted proteins | sample LinPmetageLP53_FD_184044 | JGI IMG/M metagenome (GOLD analysis project Ga0209337, IMG submission 184044) | Marine viral communities from the Pacific Ocean - LP-53 (SPAdes) (version 2) | ecosystem: Environmental > Aquatic > Marine > Oceanic | place: Pacific Ocean | collected 2010-02-08 | reverse complement strand
TGAAACAACTGAAACAACTGGAACAGATGGAACAGATGGAACAGATGGAGTTAAAACTGAAGGTAATCAGGATGATAGTACATTTAGAAGTAACACTGGCATGGGATTTGACAGAGAGATAGATCCTAATACAGTAGAAAACCCCGAAGGACCTTCAGAAGTTAAGTTAACTGCAGAAGAAACAGTAGCTAAACTAGAAAAAGTTGAGAGATCCCTGTCTATGTTTGATTCACTTACAGGTGTATCAGATGTGGAAGCTCAGGCTGGTAGGCTCGATACCTTAAAAGCTTATAATTTTAAAAGCATGGATGGGCTTAAGGTACTAAAGGGTATAAAAAATGCTGGTTTAGAAGGGTATACGTTTGACCCTGCTGGAGAGGCTAAACCTTTAGATATAGATCCTGAGACGTACAATCTATTAGGTAGTAGAGGGCAAGTAAGAGCGCTTGCTTTAGCTACAGCTGTTAGTAATTACAATGTAACTGCAGATCTTATTAACCCAGAAAGTAACCCTTTTAATGCTCTTATAGACCAAATGAATAATACTGCAGACGGTATCGCAGAAGTTGGTGAAGATACTGCAGGAATAGGGCAAGCTATGAAAAATAATAGAATCATAGATGATTTTCTTGTATCTGACGCTGGAGTTACAAAAAATTTGACCCCAGGTACCTCGTATAAAATAGAACGGTCTTACCTTGACAATAGAAATACAAAAGTATCAGGCAGTAGTGCACATGAAAAAGTAAGTAAATTTTCTGGTAGTAAATTAGGCAAAAGACTTGTAGAACGCCCTGATTTAAACGCAGAATTTAAACAAGACCCTCAAGCGTTTATCTTAAAATATGCTAATGATAAAAACGCTTTGTATGGACCTCCTAAAAATAAAAAAGACATAAATTCTAATGCAAAAATAGCAGCTGGAACAGACCAAGGGGGTTTAATACAGGGTATATCAGAAGGAGATCCTGATGCAGTTGAAGAAGCATTAGGAAAAACTAATAATATTAATTCGGCTGATGAGGCTCGTATAGCAACACAACTAGCAGATCCTAATACTGCAGGTAGGTATACTAGCCCAGAAAGAGTAAATTATATAGCTGGAATGTTGTCTTCTTTAGACCCAGATTCGTTTTTGTTTAAAGCTTTTGTAGGAAGTGATGGTGCGGGACTAAGAAGTTTTATTACTTCTGGTAAACTAGATTTTACGCAAGAAACGTTAGATATAAGACGTGCAGAACTAGCAGAAAGACACAACACTGCTTACCGAACTTGGAAACAAAAACAAGAAACGGCTGAGAAGCCAAAAGAGTTTGCGTTTGTTGGAGGTTGGACGGGTAATGAAACTGAGGATTTGTATACAATAGATCCCTATACTAAAGAGAGAATACTTGGAGGTGTGGTACATAGAGAGTCAACTAACAGAATGGCCTCCACTCTATTTAATTCTATACTAAAAACAGGAAGAGATCGTGGTTACCTTATGCAAAACGAACAAGCTACCATAGATTCTATACAAGATTTTCGTATAGGACAGGCCAAAACTGTAGTGCAACTTGAGCAGGAGAGAAACCGAGGTATTTTAGACAACGTTTTAATTACTCTTGGGTTTAAAGCGGAAGAAGGCAGAACAATATTTGAAATAAATCCCAACCTGCGATTTTTTACCAGCGATAATAAGCCAATAACAACAAAAGAGCAGCTGTTAGCTATGTCACCGAATGATATGAAGTTTATGAAAGCTAAAACACGGGGCAACCGAGAAGATGTTAGCCTTAATAGTCTAAACTCAAAACTTGGTTACAATATTGTTTACGACGTAGCCCTCGACAGTCTACCTTTTGGTCAATAAGAAAAGACTAATGGCGGACAATGAAACTTTAACCGAAGATCCCACCCCAACTCCTACTAGAGAACCTAGGGGGATGGTTGCACAAGCGCTATCTACAGCAGGTCCAGCGGCACTTAGAAATATGGGGGCTATAAGCAAAGAAGACCGAGAAAGCATTTACGGTGTGTCTATAGAAGTACCTGATGTAGATAGATATACACCTGTAGGCTTTAAAGAAAGAATGGACTTTGCTGTAACAGGGGGAGTGCAACAGTTAAGAGGGGATGTACAAAGATTTGGAGCTATTGCATCTTTTTTATCAGGTGATGATGAAAACGCACAAAAACGGTTAAATGCCGCAGCAATATATGATGATGCCTCGGCGGAACTAATGGGGGCTTTTACACCCTTTGGAGATTTTCTAGATAACCCTACTCCTTCAGGAATGATTGAACAAGTAACTAAAGCTATGGGACAAGTTACGCCTATGATGATGACTTCTTTAATTAGTGGTTTTACAGGAGCAGGTATTCAAGCCCTAGGAGCAAACATAATATCTGCAGCTTCTAAGAAAGTCACTAAAGATGTTATGAACGATATAATAAAGAAAAAGCTACAGGGTAAAGTTTTAGATGCTAACGAAAATGCTATATTAAACTCTGCCTATAAAACCTTACAGAATGCAGGTAGTAGAGTTAAAAATGTAGGGTATGGAAATCTTGCAAAAGTACGAGGGGCGGGCACAAAAGCAACGCAAGATTTAAGATATGGAGCTTTTGCTGGTTCAGGATCTCAAGAATTTGTAGTAGGTTCATCCCAAGCATTAGCTGAGTTTGAGGATGGGGGAATTGAACTTACTAAAAAAGAAGCATTGGCAGCTTTAGGCTTAGGTATACCTCAAACTGCACTAGGTTTAATTGGGGACAGTGCTATAGTAGGACCTTTATTTAAGCGTTTTAGTAAAAATTATGTAAAAGCTGTTGCAGCAGGTGATAAAGCAGGCGCAGCTAAGTTTGCAGGGTGGTTAAAAGAAGCGGCTAAAGGATTTGCTATAGGGTCTGTTACAGAAAGCGCTACAGAACTCGCCCAAGAAGAATTATTTATACAGCAACGTTTTGCTATTGACCCTACGTATACACAAGAAGAGGCTAATCTAAGACGGGCTGAATCAGCTTTTGCCGGAGCGGTTGCAGGTGGAGCTCCAAGAGCTGGTATTAGTGTAGCAGCTAAAGTAATAGATGAGTCTAGAGCTATGGCTCAAGATGTGCGTGAACAAAGAGATATACAAACCCAAATACGACAAGTAACTAATAAAAACATAGGTCCTAATACTGAACCTTTCGCACATGGAGTAGCTCAATTAGAAGCTGTAGTTAACCCTAATTTTACTCGTAAAGAAGCAGCAATATTTGAATTGGATGGTACTGATAGAAACTCAGCAAAATTTAAAGAAAGAATAGATAGTTTAGTAAACTCATTACCTGCTAAAGATAGAAAAAAACTACTTGTACAAGTATTACCAGATGGTAATGACATTGTAGTGTTTAGAAAAGATAATAAAAATGTAGCTGCAAAAATTGCAAATCTACCAAACTTTGATTACGCAGCTAAAGCAAATGTTTTAAATCTTACAGAGGCCATTGAAAAAGGTAATAGTCAAGAACGGACTGTTGTCATACGGAACAAAGCTGGACTTCCAGTAATGTATCAAGCTGTTAGTTCGCCTGAAATGGAACAAGCTACGTTAGATCAATTTAATATTGATTTACCTGAAGGACATACAGTATCAGCAATTGATACAGAAACGTTTATGAAAGCTCGTTTTAAAGCTCTTCGAAAAGAAGTAATAAAAGAAGGGACTAAAAAAATAAATGATGAGGTAGAAGAAGAAGAAGAAAATTTACAAACTGCACCTGAGCAAACTGCACCTGAGCAAATTATACCTGAACAAACTGCACCTGAAGAAAATACTTTTCAATTAAGTACTGCACCTAAAAGTATGTCTGCTACTTCGAAGTTAGAAAATTTTCTACAGAATGAAAGTGCTACTGGAAGGATATTTACTAAAGACATTGTAGAACTTGTAGGTATAACACAGGGTCAAGCTAGACGTGCAGTAAAGACGCTACGTGAAAAAAACATAATAGAGCTGTCTGAAAAACGCAATCAAATACGTTTAAAACCCCCCGAACAAAAAACATCTGTAGCACAATCTCTTACAAAGAAAAAACAAACGGCTAAAAAACCTAAAACAGTTGTATCAAAAGGAAAACAACCACAAGAAGAAGAACAATTAAAACAAAACCAACAACAACAAGCTGCTAGTGATGCACAAGTATTTGATATGTCTGTGCAAGACAACGCAGATGTTTTGTATGAAGGTACACCAGATGGCTCTATTTCGAATGCAGAACTAGATTCTCAACAGGCTGCAACTACTGGGGAAAACTTATATGATTGGGAAGCTGACCAAGTTGTACAAAAAGATATGTTTGTTAAAGCGCCTTTGTTGGTAAAACAAAAACGTTTCTTGTCTGTGTCTGATGCTCAAAAAACGCAAGCTGATCAACCTGACATTAGTAGACCCCCAAAAATTGCAGACGGAGTACAAGAATTTACATCAACTGCTTCTGAACCTAGTAAAATATTAAGTCGTGCTAAGTATCGTTTGCAAAATGAGAAAACTGTAGCAAGCCATTTAGCTTCTGTATATGGAATTAGTAGGTTAGACAACCCTAGAACTTTTAGTAAACCTGCAACAGTAGGGCCTAAACCAGTTGAATCTTTACAAGAATATGTAGCTAATGCAGAAGGAACAAGGTTAGAAGTTGGCGACAAACTTCATTTAGGGGAATATAAAAAATTATTTTCAGATCAAATAATTAAAGTTTTACCTGTTCAACTATTAGCAGCAATGAACGAACTTATAAGTAATTACCCTGCAAATTCATTTATACCAGAACAACAATCAGACGGTACTTGGAAAATAAAAGCGGATGATTCAGATTTTTTTGGTACTACTGAACATACAAGAGACAAAGTCGAAGAAGCTATAATTAAAGCCCAAGATAGTAGAGAGTTTAAAACTCCTAATTTTTACGTAAAACTTAACGAAGAATCAGATACAGCTGCACCATCTGCACCATCTGCACCAACAAAAGTAATTTCTGGAGGGCAAACAGGAGCTGATATTATATTTAGTAAAGTAGCTAAAGCGGCAGGTTTAGAAATAGGGGGGTTATTACCTAAAGGATTTAGGACGCTAGAAGGAAATAAACCAGGATATGCTCAAGAGTTTAATATGGAAGAGGATTCTAGTCGTGATTACCCACCGAGAACTAGCAAAAATGTAGCAAATTCTGACGGGACAATTATCTTGGTAAAAGACCCTAAAAATTTAGGAAGAGGGTCTAATTTAACTAAAAATGCTGCTATGCGACAGGATAAACCTTATTTAATAATAACCCCTAATACTTCAGCATCAGTTATAGGAAATTGGATTAATACAAATAATATTAAAACTTTGAATGGCGCGGGAAATAGAGATCTTACAAATCAAGACACGCAAACTATATCGAATACTTTAAAAGAAGTGTTTGGTTTACCCCCAACTGCACCATCTGCGCCTACTGTAGAAAGAGTAAATATACTTAGTCCAGAATTAGCAAAAGCTAACCCAGATAAAATATACTTGTTTGGTGATAACGACCAACGTAAAGGTACTGGACCTAGGTCAGGACAAGCAGTAATACGAAATGAAAAAAACTCGTTAGGTATCCGTACAAAAAAAGCACCTAATAATAATCCTACTTCTTTTTATACAGATGCAGAGTATGCTGAAAACATACAAAAAATAGACGAAGATTTTGCTAAAATACCTTTAGGAAAAACTATTGTAATACCAACAGACGGGTTTGGTACCGGCAGAGCGGGACTAAAAAAACGGGCTCCAAAAACACTAGCCTACATAAATAGCAAAATAGCGGAGTTAGAAACAAAAGCCCCTACACCATCTGCACCTACTGACGCTACAAAATACCAACAAGTGCAACTAGACACTCTGCTCTATTATGGTAATGCTTACACAGTACTTGAAAACACTGATTCTAAAGATAGATTTGTTCCTAAAACTGACTTAGTAAAACGTGGTTTTCCTGCAGCTTTAACATTACTTGATGCTGCTAACTATGGTTTGCATTACAGTCAGAATGGAAGAACGTTTGAATCGGTTTTAACCCAACCTACAACAAGTCCAATGTATAAAGAAGATGTAGCTATAAATAAGGGTAAAAAAATTACATTAGCCAAAGGACTTCAAGGTTATCAAAAAAGTAACATACCTATTAGAAAGTTTATTGGCTCTGATTCATTTACAAAGAATTTCTCTAAAAGTTTTTATTTAGTACCAAAACAGGAACAAAATGCTAAGTTTGATGGGGTCATTGTTATGTCTCCAAAAACTACGGTAACAGCTAGTGTACCTAGTAAACCATCTGGAACTAAGATTAAGTCAGAATTTAATAGAAAGATTGCGTTGTCTCCTTTAGATAGTAATTTTAACCAGCTACAAGACCTAATAGCAACTGTGGAAAACCCGCAATTTGCACGTGAAAATAAGTTTAAACCTAACGAAACCCCCGCAATACTTATAATGACTGACTCCACTACTCCTCAAGAAATAAGAGCTTGGATAGATAGCAATAAAATTTACAACCTAAAGATAGAGCAAGCTGGCGTGAGCGTAGGCGTAAATGCTTTAAATACAACTTATTTATATGCAGAAAAAATTAGAGATTCTTTTAATGAAGTTAACACTTTAACAATGTTTGGAGGTAAAAAAGTTCTAGCTAATAGGGAGCAAACGTTAGACTTAGAACAACTTAAAGCAGACTACTATGAACGTGAAGAAGCTACAACATTAGAATTAGAAAGGGTTGATGTTGACGAAATGACAATTACAGCTAATCCTATAGGAGGAGCAGACGTTAGTACAGAAGTTAAAATATTAACTTTTGATGAAGGTACTAAAGCTTATTTTGCAGAAAACAATCCTGATAAGTTATATTCTCAAATAGTTATTAATAACGACCTAGAACGAGTAACCGATATACAAATGTTTTCTCAACAAAGAAAAAGAGAACTTCCACAAGGACCTCCAAAAAAGTTTGTACGGTCAGATTCTTCTGCTATTGCAAAAGGCTCAGCCAATGAAAGAAGAAGAATAGCAGAACTAGAAAACCCCTCTTCAGTTATACCAAATTCAAATTTTGGTATAAATGTTAAGACCGCCGCTAAAGTTGATAGAGTAATTAAAGCATTTGATCAAATATTAAAACAAAATGTTAAAGGGGGAGTCTCTGAAAATATAACTAGGACTGTTATTAATATAAATGAGCTTCTTAATCCTGAACTAACTGAAAATAAATTAGCTTTAAAACTAGCTGCTATGGGCATAACGCGAAATGCGGGGGCTTTGTTATTACCTTCTATAACTATAGCAGAAGGTACACGTAAAATAAGCCCTTTAAATCTTCTTAAAAACCAAGCCTATGATATGCGGGACAATAAAAAACTAGGTAAATTTATAGCTTACGCAGATCAAGAAGTCATATTTATAGATATAAAAGACAACATGTCAAATGCACAAATATCTAATGCTGTAGCTGCTTATGCGCACGAACTTGGGCATGGAATAATGACTAACGAGCTTAATAAAACATTACTTAACGAAGACGGTAGAGGTATAAAAAAACGATTGTTAGATGAATGGAATAAAGACAGAGCAAAACTAGATGCTGATCACGTGTGGAATAACCCTGAGTATGGATTCCAAGAATATTTTGCGGACAAAGTAGGAAGAGTTCTTTTAGATCTTTTTACTGGGCAGCTAAAATCCAAAGGTAAAAAGAATGGAGCTACTGCTTTTATAAAACGTGTTGCAAAAATGATCCAACAAGCTTGGAAAGATATGAACATAGTTTTAAAACGAAGACTTGGAGTTAGAAATGAAGTGTTTACTGAGTACGTTACAAAAACAATAAAAAGCTATAAAGATAGTAGTAAAAATAGTATGGGGTATACAAAACAAGCTGTGATCTACGATATGGTATTAAAAGACGTATCTAAAGTTAAAAAAATAGTTAAAAACGTAGCTCCACTACGTAGGCTTAAACAACAAGCACTTCAAGTAATAAGAGAAAACCCCGATTTATTCCCGAGAGATTGGACTAAAGCTACAAGTCATTTCTTATGGACTGCTGATAATAGGCTACGTAAGCTTTTTGCAGGCACTAAAGATAAGCTTCCTCAACAAATGTACAATCAGTCAAATAGTCGAGAGGCTAAATCACACTTAAACGCTAGAGGAGATTTAATACGTAAAAGACAAAATGCGTTTTTAGACCTGTTTACTGAGGATGGAATTACTGATGAAAATGCTATCCGTGAAATACTTAAAGATGCAGAACAAGAGATAGACCCTACTAAGTTAAAAACTTCTACAGCTAGAAAAGTTAAAAAGTTTTTTAACGATTTTTACAATGACGTTATAAAAGGGTCTGGGGACAATGATCTTACAACTAATAGAATTAATTTTAGAAACTTCTTTTACCCTCGTATTATTGCTATAGCTACATTACGAGAAAGCCCTAAGCTACAAGAGGACTTAGCTAACTTATTACAAGCTAAAAACCCAGGCAAAGAGCCCACACCAAATATAGAAATTAATGAGCAAGGGCTACCAATCGCAATCCCGCAAACGTGGCTGCAAGTTGTAGAAACTATTGTAGCAGAAGAAGAAACCAATCCAGACAACCATATTGATGGAGCTGATGCTATGGCAGTTGGTATGGCTAAAAATCGTGGAGAGTTGTTTAAATCTGTAAAAACTCAGGAGTTACGTAATATAGGTGTTCTAGAAGATCCAGGAGTAGCAGCTTTAAAATATATAGAAGATATGACCAAACGTATGGATTACTTAGAAAAAGTACGAACTGATTTTTTACCAACAGATTTTAAAATGCTAGAAAAACGATTTGATGATAAAGAAATATCTGAAACCATGTTTAATGCCCTCGTTACTAATAGAAACGCGGCTGCTTTAGGAAAACCTGTAAAAGGTTGGCATGCGTCTGAACTTATGATCCAAAGGTTAAAAACTCGTGAACAACGTGATGAAGCTAGGGATATACTAAGGGGCATGTTAGGTAAAACTGGACTTAAAATGTCTGATGGAGTACGTACAGCAAGTAGTTTACTTTTAGCCTTAAACGTAATTACTTATTTGAGTCTAGCTACTTTAGCTTCGTTGCCTGATTTAGCAGGAGGAGTTTTAAGGTCAAAAGATTTATCTGCTTTTAGAACAGCTTTCCAAGAAATGAAGTATTACTTTAATAACAGGGAAGAAATGCAACAATATGCTAGAGATGTTGGAATTACTTCTTTAGAAGCTATGAGTGAAATGTCTGTTAATGCAGGGGAGATGGCATACATGTCTCCAGGTATAGAAAAAGTAACAAACAAATTTTTTCATGTAATCGGACTTGAAGCTTTTACTAAATTTACTAGAGTATTTGCCCTAGGAATGGGAGAAAGATTTTTAATTAATGAAGCGAACAAAGCAAATAACCCTAAGCTGGACCAAGTTTCAAAAGATAGAGCTATAAGATATCTAGACGAATTAGGAGTAACAGCAGAAGATGTAACAACTTGGCAAGATAGCCAACCAAAAGATGGTAGCAGACGTACTTTCGCAGGCGCATCAGGCACAAAAATAGAAAGCGCTTTAGGGCAATTTGTTAATGAATCTATTGTTAGACCTAATTCAGCAGAACGACCAGGGTGGGCTTCAAACCCATACGCAGCAGTAATCTGGCAATTAAAATCTTTCTTTTACGCTTACGGTAAAAATTTAGTAGGTGGGGCAATTAGAGAAACTAATGCTAGATATGCTGAAACTGGTAAAGTAGCAGATGCGGCAGTGCCTATGTTAATTATGGCAACTGCTTTCATACCTATGACTATGTTAGGATTAGAATTACGTGAGTGGTTAAAGTATGCGTTTAGGGGCGGAGATGAGACTGCATTTGCAACTGATAGTATGAGTTATCCAGAGTATGCAGGTGATGTAACTGATAGATCAGGATTACTTGGACCTTATGGATTAATAATTCCAATGTTAGAAGCAGGACAATTTGGGGGGTCATGGTGGATTCCACCTCTTGGTCCTACAGCAGAACGAATTGAAGACTTAGCTAAAGGGGATGTAGATTGGAGTACGTATCTACCATTTGTAAGTTCCATTGGCGGGTCTTCATTCAGGTAATATATAATAATTTAAGGTAGAAAAGTATGGCATATTCATCAACAATAAAATTAGTAGTAGGGGATACACTTCCTGAGTTAACTTTTACTCTAAAAGACAGTAACACAGCGGC
>Ga0209337_1004009_pt1 | contig 10266 bp, 13 predicted proteins | sample LinPmetageLP53_FD_184044 | JGI IMG/M metagenome (GOLD analysis project Ga0209337, IMG submission 184044) | Marine viral communities from the Pacific Ocean - LP-53 (SPAdes) (version 2) | ecosystem: Environmental > Aquatic > Marine > Oceanic | place: Pacific Ocean | collected 2010-02-08 | reverse complement strand
AATTGGCTTAATGAGTCGTACTTGCAAATTGTGCAATTGCGCCCTGACTCCAACGCTAAGACCGGTACTTTTACTTGTGCAGCCGGAACTAGGCAATCTATAACTACTGGGTTCTCCAGTGCTTTACGTTTAATAGATATAGTAAGAAACCTTGCAGCTACTTCTGATAAAAAAGTAGTCCGCCTTATTAATAGGAGTGTCTTAGACGATCAACGTCCAGCTTGGCATAATGATACCGCTACGGTAAATATCCAAAACTACACGTTTGATGTTAGACAACCTAAAGAATTTTTTGTGTTCCCCCCAGCTACTACTGCTGCTCAAATTGAAGTAGTGTACGCTGACTTACCTACGTCACATGCATTGTCAGAAGCTAACTTAAATCCAGCGAGTAGTAGTACTGATGTTATACTTGTTGACGATACTTATATAAGTGCTATTATTGATTGGATACTTTATAGAGCGTTTTCTAAAGACGCTGAGTTTGCAGCAAATGCTGCTAGAGCCGGCGCTCATTACCAAACCTTTATGTCAAGCATAGGTACTAAAACGCAGAGCGATGTCGCATCTGCACCTACGGAGGCAGTGTAAATGGCTACTACTACATGGACAAGTTTTTTTCCTTACGTGCAACCTTACTTACCTGGTTGCCCTGAAATTGTTATAGAAGCACACTTGCAGGAAATTGCTGCTGATTTTTGTGCTGACAGTGAAGTATGGCGTTACACTATTGACACAGATTTTACTAGTGCCAATGAGCCAGAGTACGAAATTGATGTTCCTTCGGGAAGTCTTTTAGAAAGCGTATTGTATCTAAACGTAGAAGGAATTCCTATAACACATGTGTCGGAACGACACTTTAATGCACCTATAAATGCAGATGGCACTGCCATTAAAGGAACTCCCACAACTTTTTCTCTTGTAGACGACGCTAGCATTCGGTTTTATCCAACTCCAGATGCTAAACTTAATTTCAATGGAGTAGTAGTACTTAAACCAACATTATCCGCTACGGGAGTAGAGGGTTTTATTTTTGACGCGCACAGTCGTGCTATTGCATCTGGTGCAATTGCTAAACTTGCGGAGATTCCAGGTAAAGAATGGAGTAGCCCAGAGTTAGCAATGCAACACCGTTCAATGTACGAGCGCTGTATTGCTAAAGCTAAAGGACGGGATACTAGAAGAGTTAATCTTCGTGTAGCGTCAATAGGCTTTGCTGATTAGGAGGACAAATGGCAGAAACTTTTAAATACGTTCAAGGAGATACTGGCCCACAGCTGCAGTTTACTCTAACGGACGACGCAACAGGCCTTGCTACGGATTTAACTAGTGGTACAGTTGACCTTCATTTCCGCGCTGCGGGAGCAGAAACTATATTATTTACTAGAAGACTGCAGATTAATAGTCCACCTACAGCAGGAATAGCAGTTTTAGCATGGGCTGCTAGTGATTTAGATCAACCTGCAGGGTCGTACCGAGGAGAGCTAGAAATAGTACGAGGGTCAGGTGTGCGAGAAACTTTGTATGATGTATATAAATTTAAAATTAGGGAAGACTTTGCGTGAGTACAAAAGATAAATCTAAATCATCAAACAGTATAAGTGCCTCAGTTAAAGCATTAGCGATAAGCGCTCTTGCCGAATTAGGTTACTTCCTAGAGCATATTGAAAAGTTTGATTCGGTATTTGCTAGTGATGTTGAAATACTGGACTTTATAAAAATTCTTACTGAAAACATTGAAGCTGGAGATGATGCAGCTATAGCGTTTACTATGGGTACGTTAGTAGAAAATGTAAACGTGGCAGATACGTTTGCTAAAGTAGTAGCGTACAACCGTAGCTTTACTGATGGAGTTGCTTTAGACGATTTTGCAAGCATTCCTAATGGAGTCCTTGCTAAAAATAATGTTGCTTTTGCGTCTGATGAGTTAGGTATGGACTTAGCTAAACCTGGATTAACTGATTCTGTTACCGCAAGTGACATAATTGGGTTGTTCTACAGTAAACAACTTGCTGATGCTATAGCTTTAGATGACGCAGTTGTTTTACCTAGTTCAGTACTTACTAAAGGTAATGTTGCTACAATGAGTGATGTAATGTCACTATCTCACGATTTTGGTAGGTTCTTTACCGACTCTGTATCTTTAGACGATACAGTTATTCTCCCTGATGGAATATTTAGTAAAGGTAATGTTGTTGCAATGAGTGATTTACTGTCAATATCTTATGGCTATGGTAGAGCTTTTAATGACACTATCGTACTATCAGATGTTGAAACTAACCCTATAGGAACGAATAGGCTTAACACTAGACAACTTAACACAGGAAACTCAAATTTTCTATTAACTAAAGGTAACGACGCAGTAGACAACTTCGGTGTTACAGACGTAGCCTCAGTAGGGCCAGGTAAAAATTTAGCAGACTCGTTTACCTTTGGTACGGACACTAATTACTATGGTGTAGGTAAAGGCGTACCTGAAACAATCAACTTAACAGAGGAACTTTATTTTTCCCTCAAAACTCCTATGGATACAATAAACATAGCAGAAGTAGCGGCCAATAATTTTTCTAAATTACTAAACGAAAGTGCTGATATAATAAATATATCTGATACAATTAATTTAGTTCGTGTCACCGGCGGAGTTATGAATATGATTCCATTGAATAGAGTACAATTAAACTAGGAGTTTAACATGATTAATGATAACTTAGCACTGACTGGTGCGTTAACAATTGAAGTAAATGATGTAGTAGTTCAAAAAGCAGAAAATCTAGTAGTAACAGCAGGTAAAAACTGGGTTGCTGATAGAATGAACAATGCAAACACAGTAATGACATATATGGCGTTAGGTACAGGTACAACTGCAGCAGCAGCTGGCAACACTACTTTAGTTACTGAATTAGACAGAAACGCTCTAACAAGCACTACTGTTTTAAATAACACTATTGCTTATGCAGCCACTTGGGCAGCAGGCGATGCAACTGGCGCAATTACTGAAGCGGGTATCTTTGATGCTGCTTCGGGTGGTGACATGTTGGCAAGAACTGTGTTTTCAGTAGTTAATAAAGGATCTTCTGACTCAATTACGATTACGTGGACTATAACTATATCTTAATAATTCATCGTATTAACTAAAGGAGTAGTATATGGGCGTCAAGTTTTCCAATAATGCATTTACGACTTTATCGAGTAGTGTAAATGCAGGAGCTACTAGCTTAAGCGTAGCTTCCGTTTCAACATTTCCTTCTTTAGGTGGTGGAGACTATATGTATGTCTCCTTAACTGATGAAGTAGTTAAAGTTACCGCAATTAGCGGAACTACGTTAACCTGCGATGCCACTTCTGGTGGGCACAGTGCCGGTATTAGCGTCGAGTTAAGAATGACAGCAGAGCTTTTAAACGACTTTGCTGAAGATGCCGAAGCTTTGCCTCTCGCGGGTGGAGCAATGACTGGCAATATTACTATGGCTGGTTCCCAAACAGTGGACGGTAGAGATTTATCAGTAGATGGAACTAAGCTAGATGGTATTGAAACAAGTGCCACAGCAGATCAAACAGCAGCACAGATTAAAACTGCCTTAGAAAACGGCATTGATAGTGTTCATTACGTAGATGGAAGCATTGACGCAGAACACATAGCAGCAGATGCAGTTACAGAAGCTAAATTAAACTTAATATCTACATCTAGTGTTCCTTCTTTAGAGGCAAAAGGTGATGGTAGTTCACAGGATGGTTACATACAATTAAACTGTTCACAGAATTCACATGGCATTAAACTAAAGAGTCCACCACATTCAGCCAATGCTAGTTACACGCTAACATTCCCTAATGATGATGGATCGGCTAATGAGGTGTTACTTACAAATGGTTCAGGAGTTTTAGATTGGACTACAGTAGGTACAGCTTCGCTAACAGCAGATGCAGTTACAGGCGCTAAAATTGCAGACGATGCTATTGATAGTGAACACATTGCAGCCGACTCAATTGATGCTGAACACTACGCTGCTGGTTCTGTAGACACTACAGCTTTAGGTGCAGATGCAGTTACAGGCGCTAAAATTGCAGACGATGCTATTAATAGTGAACATATAGCGGCAGATTCGATAGATGCCGAGCACTATGCTGCTGGCTCAGTTGATACTACAGCTTTAGGTGCAGATTCAGTAACAACTGCTAAGATTGCTGACAATGTAACTCTTGGTGGTAATGTTACAGTATCAGGCAACCTAACAGTTGCAGGAACTGAGACTGCTGTCTCTTCTACTACGATTACTGTAGCCGATCCATTGCTTGCATTAGCTACAAACAATAATTCATCTGATGCTGTTGACGTTGGTTTATATGGTTTAATGGATACAACTGGTTCACAGGATGTATATTCAGGTATATTCAGGGATGCTAGTGATTCAGGCAAGTGGAAAATATTTAAAAATCTACAAGCCGAACCTACTACAACAGTTAATGTATCTGGTACAGGATATGCAGTTGGAACATTAGTTTCAAACCTTGAAGGTGCTGTAACAGGTGATTTAACTGGTCAAGCTGCTACTGCAACTAAACTTCATACTGCAAGAGCATTTACTACTTCAGGTGATGTTGTAGTTACATCAACTAACTTTGATGGTAGTGCAAACTTTACAGCAGCGGCAACAATTCAAACTGGAGCCGTAGAACATGCGATGCTTGCAGCGGATTGTGTTGATGGTGATAACATTGGAGATGATGTTATTAATAGTGAACACATTGCAGCAGACAGTATTGATGCTGAACATTTAGCACCAAACTCTGTAAACACAGATGCTATTATTGACGATTCAGTAACTTCAGCTCACATTGCGGCTGGTGCAGTAGATACTACAGCTTTAGGTGCTGATGCAGTAACAGGCGCTAAGATAGCAGATGATGCTGTAGATGAAGAACATTTAGCAGCAAGTGCAGTAGTCACAGCAGCAATTAATGATGCAGCAGTAACAACAGCAAAGATTAATGCAGATGCAGTAACAGGCGCTAAGATAGCTGATAACGCTATTAATAGTGAACATTACACAGATGGCTCTATTGATACAGCACACATTGGTAACGACCAAGTAACTCAATCTAAAATAGGTGATACAGCAGTTGGAACTGCACAACTTGTAGATGCTAATGTTACAACTGGAAAATTAGCTAATGATGCAGTAACAGGAGCTAAGATAGCAGATAATGCAATTGACTCTGAGCATTACGCTGACGGAAGTATTGACAATGCACATATAGCTAACGATGCTATAAATGGTGCAAAGTTAGTAGACAATGCAATTAACTCTGAGCATTACACAGATGACTCAATTGACAATGCTCACTTATCAGAATCACTAGGTGACTTGAGAAAAGGTGTTACGCACATTGGTAGAGATAGTAATGACTTTATAAATTTAGATACTACTATTATTGGTTTTCATTTAGATGGTGCTGAAGATATGAGACTTACTAACGCTGGAGTCTTGCATGTTGAAAATGATGTTATTGCTTTCTCAACTACTATATCAGACGAAAGATTAAAGCACGACATACAGCCAATTACAGATGCTTTATCTAAGGTTAGTCAGCTAAATGGTGTAACTTTTACTTACAACAAAGATGACAAGAAATCTGCTGGACTTATTGCACAAGACGTTGAAAAAGTAATGCCTTCGGCAGTATCAGAAACAGAACTACCTTTACAACATGATGATGGCATAGCTTACAAAACTGTTCAGTATGATCAAACAATTGGTTTATTAGTTGAAGCAATTAAGGAGCTAACTGCTAAAGTAGAAAAACTGGAGAAGAAATAATGGCTGTACCTACAGGACAAGTTAGTATGCAAGATATTGTTGATGAGTATGGTGGCTCTGCGCCACATGCTATAAGCGAATATTACAGCAAAGGTAATGCACCAGGTAGTGGTGAAATTCAAATTCACGCTGACTTTCAAGGCACAAGTAATACTTTTACGTTAACTATTTCATCTAATCAACAACAATTGAATTTAGCAACATATGCTTCTAACAATAGTTGGGATGGATCAACAGCTGCTATTATTACTATTGCTAGTGGTGTTCACATAACAACAGGCGATACAACAGCCGCTTTGTCAACAGGCAGTTTTCCTGGTGGTTTGACTATATTAAATAGTGGAAACATTCATGGGGATGGTGGTAATGGAGGAAATGCAGCTAATGGTGCAGGCCCAGGCGCAAATGGCTCTGCAGCAGGTCACGCTATAGCAGTCACAAATTCAACTTCGCTATCTATAACAAATAACTCAGGTGGAGTTATTGCAGGTGGAGGTGGCGGTGGGGGTGCAGGTTCAGGTCGACATCCAAACCACGGTGGTTTCCAAGCTGGTGGTGGAGGCGGTGGAGGTCGTTGTGGAAATGGTCACTCTACATCAGGTGGTACTGGCTATCAAGGTCGAAATGGTAGTGGTGGTTCTTACTCAAGTGCAGGTGGAGGACATAGTAATGGCGCTGGTGGTGGTAATTGGGGCGCTGGTGGTGGAACTGGTCAAAATTTAACTTGGTCTGGTGGTAGTGGTGGTGCAGGTGGCGATCCTGTAAGTGGCTCTTATACACTTACAGCGAATAATGGTTCAATGCACGGGTAAATATTATGGATATGACAGTAACAAAAAATGCAACTAATCAAACTATTGACGTAGTTATTAACAACGATGGAACTGAAAGAGCTATTTTTCATAGTATCGAAAAAGTTTCGGGTGTAGACGTTACTAGTGGTGGTTCTGATGCAACGACATGGCTAAGATATGTAGATGTTATTGATGGTACAACACAAACATCTAATTTAAATGTTAAGGCAACAGCAGATGGTGAAGCTGTTATAAAAGTAAAAGCACATGCTTATGTAGCATCGGAGTTAAATGCTTTTCATGCAGCTTTAACTGCTCTTTGGGCAGACAATACTGCTGATGAAATAGCAGCTATGTCAGCTAGTGAGGACTTATCAGATTCTGAGCCAACACCAGTAGAATTTACATCATCTAACATTACGTTAGTTTTTGACGATTCTAAAGGTGTACATCAATTTGCGTAACACTACAATTTATGATATGCTTTTACCTTAAAAGGTAACTTTTACTAAATAAGGAGAGCAAGTGGATGCATTAGACTTTGTTACAGTCGAAAATGTAATGCCTATGGATTTTTGTAAAGAATTTCTTACAAAATCTAACAAAGAACAATATAGTAAACACCAATGGTCTTATAACGATCTTAATGAAGCTAAAGATGCTTCAATAGATGAAAACAAAGACTGTGATGTGCAACATTTAAATCTAGAATTACAAGATTTATTAATCCCACCTATAAATAAAGCTCTTGAGATATATTCAAATAAATTTACTACAGACAACATAGGTGTCTTAGTTACAAAATTTTCAACACCTCGATTAAACAGATACCAAGTTGGTCAAGGAATGGAAAAACATTATGACCATATACATTCTTTATTTGCAGATAACGAAGGAATACCAGTATTAAGTTTAGTAGGTGTCTTTAATGATAATTACGAGGGTGGTAATTTCGTTGTTAGAAATAAACAGGTTTCTTTAAAAACTGGCGATATATTAATAATGCCATCAATTTTTATTTACCCTCACAAAGTAACAGAAGTTACTAAAGGTGTAAGATATTCATTTGTAAGTTGGGCATATTAATGTTAACTTTTCAGACTCATACAAATTTTTTACCTTCAGATGCTTTTAAAGACATTAAAAGTGCAATTCTAGGTGGTGAATTTCCGTGGAGAAGAAGAGATACTATGGCAAATGACAAAGACGATCAAATATATTTTAGTTACGGTTTTTACAATGAAATGTCCTCTTTATCAGAATTATATGATATTTTTATAATTCCTGTTTTAAAAAAATTAAACGCTGTTGCTCCAATTCAAGTTAGAGCAAATATGTTTATTAGTAAATTATTTGATAAATCAAGTTGGCATATTGATTATCCTTTTAAATGTAAAACAGCAATTCTATATTTAAATGATTGTGATGGTGGAACGGAACTACAGATCAATAATAAAGTTACGTTTATAAAAGCAGAGGCTAATAAGATGTTAATTTTTGATACTGCTATCTTGCATAGAGCTATTACATCTAAAAAACAACCTATACGGTACATTATAAATTTTAATTATTTTACTGAAGGAGATCAAGACAAATGATTCAAAGTTTGTTTCCTATACCTCTTGGTGTTTATGATCTTGACAGAGAAATTAAGAGTAATGAAATTTCTGCTATAAAATCACTAAAGTATTATGCTAATCAAGGCAATCAGACAAGTGAGAATACTTCTATTTTTGATTTAAATGCACTTCGTTTTATTCGAGAGTTTGCTGAACAATCTATTGCAGATTACTGTAAAGAGGCTTATTCAATAACTAATAAAGTTGAGATGTACATTACACAGTCTTGGGCAAATCACACAAAACCTACGGAATGGCATCATGCTCATAAACATTCAAACTCTATTGTATCAGGTGTGTTTTATATCGAAACAAATGATGATGATAAGATTTCTTTTTTACAAGCAAATTCAATGAACCCAATCGTAACTTATTACCATCTTCCGTTCCAAGATTATACTGCTTATAATGGCGCTACATGGTGGATGCCTTCAATTAAAGGTCGATTGTATTTATTTCCATCTATTCTTGAGCATGAAGTTGCAAAAGTTGAAGGAAACAAAGATAGATGGTCTATTTCATTTAACACATTTATGCGTGGGGAACTTGGCGAAAAAATGTCTTTAACACACTTAGTAATATGATACAAAGAACTACAACACCAGTTTTTGGAAGTGCAATATATTGTAGTGAAATAGATATAGATGAAGAAAAGATTGTATCTTTAATAGATGCACCTATTAAATCTTCTCAGGTTGGTACAGAATATAAAGGTAAAGATTCTTATTATGTATTAGAACAGAAAAAGTTTAAGAGTTTAAAAAACGCAATACTAAAAGAGTTTCAATATTATGCGTCTGAAGTTTTGCAATACAGCAATAAATTCAAAATAACCACCTCTTGGTTTACACAATTAGACAAAGGTGAACAAGGTCAACCACACAACCACAATAATTGTTTTATAAGTGGAGTGTTGTATCTTAAAACTTATGAAAATAGTGGTGACATCGTTTTTAAAGATTACAGAGATAGTAGATTTATGCTGTTTCCAAAACAATACAATTTATACAACAGTAAAGACTGGGTTTACAAACCAACAAATAAAATGATTTTATTTTTTCCAAGTAGTTTGTATCACGAAATCGAAGAAAACAAATCGGAATACACAAGACATTCTTTAGCATTTAATTTTATTCCAACAGGTACTTTAGGCGATATAACTTCAGATAGTCATCTTGTTTCTAAATATTAATTATGAAAAAAAGTAAATATGAAATTGTAGACAATGCGTTACCGAATAATGTTTTTCAAGGGATGCAAGATTATATTATGAGTAATAATTTTCCGTGGTTTTTTCAAGACTCTATAGCTTACGCACCTGAAATAGAAACTAACGAAGGTTACCCCGAATCAAAAAAGAATAAAGATTTAGTAGCTAATCCTTTAACTAGTGAACAAAAACATTGGAACTCTTATATGACACATAAATGTTATGATTCAAATTTTCTTTTAAGTACACCAAATGTTTGGGTAACATTAGAACCAATAATAAAACTTCTTAAAGCAAAGGCTCTTATTAGAATTAAATGTAATATGTACCCAAAAACTCCTAAAATAATACATCATAAAGACCACATTGATTTTTCATACGCACACAAAGGTGCTTTGTTTTATATGAATACTAATAATGGTCTAACTGTATTAGAAGATGGAACTAAAATTAAAAGTGTTGCAAATAGGTTGTTGTTGTTTGATTCAAGTAAACCACATCACAGCACAACAACTTCAAATGAAAACAGAAGAGTCAATATAAATTTTAATTATTTATAAATGATACAAAAAAATTAACAACACAATAGCCTGAGGGTAAACTTATGAGCACTTGGTGGGAAAAGCAAGAAGGTTTAGAACGTTTAGTAAAAATTTTCAAAGAAACCGAAAATGAATATATAATGGAAGACATGTCAGAAAGACATTCGCCTAAACCGCCTATGTCTCCTTTTGGCGACAAACGGAAGGAGTCTGATGGAAAAAAGAATGAACAGAGTTGAGAGCCAAACGGCTAGAACATTTGCAGATATTAGTAGTATAGATAAA
>Ga0209337_1004007_pt1 | contig 10268 bp, 17 predicted proteins | sample LinPmetageLP53_FD_184044 | JGI IMG/M metagenome (GOLD analysis project Ga0209337, IMG submission 184044) | Marine viral communities from the Pacific Ocean - LP-53 (SPAdes) (version 2) | ecosystem: Environmental > Aquatic > Marine > Oceanic | place: Pacific Ocean | collected 2010-02-08 | reverse complement strand
AAAGCGCAGGATTCTCTAGAGGGCGTTGGCTCTGGCGACGGGTATGAGATAATCCTTCACGAAGAGCAAAAGGTTCTTGCTGAAGCACAAAAAGATTGCCTAGCGTGCGGCTTTGAACTTACACTTGCGCAAGCGATGCTCGTTGAGCATGGTGGCACCGATGGCTACTGCGCGGGCTGTGTCGAGAACGGGTACTTGGGATGTGCAGATACACAAGAAGGAGGCACACAATGAACGTATTTCAACAAATGAAGGAACTTCTCAACACTGGCGAATGCACAGTGGTGTTCACGAAGAAAGATGGCACGCAGCGAATGATGACGTGCACCCGTGATCTCAACCGTATACCGGAAGAGAGTCACCCAAAAGGCACCGGCCGCAAAGAGAGCACAGAGGCTCTACCTGTGTGGGACATCCGAAAGAAAGCTTGGCGAAGTTTCCGGGCAGACTCTATCAAGAAAGTTACACAACGTATTACACTAAAGGAGGAAATACTATGAGTGGTTACGAACAACTAATAGGTAAAGAGGTAGCGTTCTTTATCTCAGATGCTACTGGGCGACGATCCGGTTACTTTGGCCGCAGGCAAGGCACGGTCGTCAGCGTAGACGCAGGACCCCGAAAGGGTTTCCGCTCGGTACGCGTACGAATCGGCAGCGACACGTTTATCCAACATGGGTGGATGCATCCAGTACGATTGAAAGTGCAGCGTAAAGAACTATCACTTCTCAACCATACGACTGGCGTTGTTGAAGGTTCGACTGTAGTTCCGCTCGCAGCGTGGTTTGTCAAGAACGGTATAGAACGATTAGGAGTCAAGTAATGAATCCAGAAGACTTACAACTTATTGACACCGCGCTTGGATGGCTGGCGAAACGCCGGGTAGAGTTCGATGGCACGGATGGTGTTCGCTTACCCAGCGCCCAGCATCTTCGTCCCAGCCAGGCCCAACAACTAAAGAATGCTATCTACGACTGCACGCGCTGCTTCCACAGTGACGAGGTATGGGGTGAGCCCTACCACGTAAAGATGATAGAAAACGCATTTGTAAACTTACGTAATACACTGGTAGAGATCAGTGGCATCAAAGAGGTAACACTATGAAAGAACGAGAACGTATATTCAACTACAAAGAGATTATTGAAGGCGCACATAAGTATGCTCGCAACGTGGTCAAAGCATCGGGCGTAACCGCTCATCCCTTTGGCTGCGGTTGGGGTTGGCTACAGATACCTGACGCTCCGCGTGGAGTGAAGGGTGGCTTGGCTGCTTGGATGCGATACCGAACGAAGGAGAGTCGTGACTGGGGCATGGGCTACGGTCCAGATGGTGGCTACAGTATCATGATCCGTAGTTATGGACAGAGTGCTGATCTAGCGCGTGTCCACGCCAACGCAATGGCAGACTACGTAAATGATAAACTAGCCAAGGACCCGCGAACGCCGCAGGTATTCGGTTGGAGTAAGTTGGATTAACCATGAATAAAAAAACAAACAAACATCACAGGGACATAATTACGTTGAGCCCTGAAGCGAAACGAATACTAAACGAGATAAAGCAAATACAACTCGTTGCAGCAGAACTACAGAACAACAAACGTACTAACGAATCTATATCTAAAAAAGGAGATAACAAATGATTACCATAAGTACTATTCTACGTGACAAGAAAGTCACACCAAAGCAGATCGTAAAGACCTGCCAAGTTTCCCACGTAACCGCATGCAGTTGGATACGAGGTGCAACGGTTCCTAACCGCAAGCACATCCGCGACCTAGCGGCACTTTCCCACACGCAATACGGTCGATTCTCAAAGGCTCGCGAAGCGTCTTGCGATACACCGCGTGCAAAGAGTACTCAACGTCCTCGCGGCAAGTCTGTAGTTGCAAAGGAACTAGCGCAACACACTCCCAAATGGGCAGCCGAGCGTCGTTGTTACCTAATGAAGGCCGCGGCAATGTATGCAACGCTTAACTCTGACGAAAAGATTGTAGTCGCCATGATGGCGGACGCGCTCGCCCTCTTGCCAGGGGGTGACGCGTGACAGTATCGAGCGATACAATTTCCCCAAATGAATACTTTGATATTGATGCGGTAAACCAGACATTGATAAAGCATGTACTCCGCTCACCGGCGCACGCAAAGGCGTACCTCGCCGGAGACAAGCCGCCGACACCGGCAATGCAGTTTGGCACAGCGGTGCACGCTAGTATTCTAAACAGCGACAACTTTTCTAACGAAGTCGCGGTTAAGCCTGACATAAACAGGCGCACCGCCGCTGGAAAAGTGCAGCACGAAAAGTTCTTGAACACTAGCAAGGGCCTTGCGGTAATTACATCGCAGCAAGCAGCGGATTGCATTAACATCGCGATGTCCATAAGGAACAGCGAGACGGCTAGCCGACTGTTGAACAGTAGCCACAAGGAGCAGTCTTACTTATGGGAAGACCCCTTGACGAGGATAGTATGCAAGGCTCGGGTTGACGTCTGTCACCCTGCGAGTAAGCAAGTCGTAGATCTTAAGACGACTACCGACGCAAGTGAACAGGGATTCGCCCGAACAATCGCTAAGTTTGGATACCACATACAGGCGGCGTTTTACTTACGCGCTGCTTCGGGTTTCGACACAGCTGTTGAAGCATACAATGACGGGTGGCGATTCTATATCGTCGCGGTTGAAACCGCATCGCCATTCTCAGTCGCTAGTTATAAATTAGACCAACGTGCAATCATCGAGGGCGACAAGATGGTGTACAAGGGATTGGTGGCATGGGCAGAAAGTCAACTGCTTGACACCTTTCCGGGATACGACGATCGGATAATATCAATTTCTTTGCCCAGGTGGGCATTGACTGAACCAGAAGATACAGGATTATTAGGAGCATAATATGGCTACTGCAAAAAAAACAACGGCTAAGAAGGTTGCCGAGAAACCTTCAGTATGGTCAGTACTATCTAAGATAGACTGCAGCGAGCACGTTCAAAAGAAGGGTAGGTTCAATTATCTTTCCTGGACTTGGGCTTGGGCGATACTCATGGAGAATTACCCAGAGGCCACGTTCGTGAATCACTACAACGAGAATGGCTACCCTGTGTTCTTGGACCCCTCGGGCTACGCTATGGTTCGAGTCACTGTTACCATCAACGGTGTGCAGCGCACAGAGGACTTTGCTGTGACTAACAACAACAATAAATCCATTGAACTGCCATCGTCATCGGATGTCAACACTGCTCTTAAACGCTGCATGGTTAAATGCCTTGCCTACTTCGGTCTTGGACATTACATATACGCTGGCGAAGATCTTCCCCAGGACGCGCAGGTCACGGAAGAACCTTCAGTTGCCTTCGTGCAGAAGCCTGCGGCAGCCACATCAGAGCAAGTAGAATCAATTCTAGCGGCGATTAGGGCTGACGATAATCCATCAACTGCCTTGAAGAAAACACTAGCGTGGGCCGGTGTCAAGCACATAAAAGATATTTCAGCCATTAAGGCTGCAAAGTTATTGGATGCACAAGATAAATGACTGATATAATTTACATTATGCAAGATGACTCGATGGATGATTGGGATCGCCTATTCGTACGACTGGGAACCCTACGTTTGGTGGGTGGGGTTCCCGCGTTACGATTAGAACTAGACAAGCTTACTGACGAGGCCCTGGATGTCTTGAATGAAGCGGCAATCAACACCGTGATACACGTTAACATAGAAACACTAGAGCAAGTTGCGGCATTCGAGATCGCAGCGCTCATAAATGACCTTCAACAAGATAGGAAAAACGAAAATGGCTGAAAAGAAAATGGCAGAAAAGTGGGTATCCGCAGAACTCATTACAATAGAAACAAAAAAAAGTAAGGCAGGAGATGCGGCGATACAACTGGTCTATAAATCAACAGATGGCGATTGGATACGAGACTGGTTCGGGCTAGACAAGGCACCAGACTTTGTATGGGAACGTGCTGCAAAAGCTCTGTGCCTGGAAGAAACAGGCGCGGATTATGCGCGGTCAGTTCTCACGGATGCCCGAGACGCAGCGGAACACCTTGGCAAAACGGTACTGCTTGGTGTGTTTGAAGAAGAGTTCAACGGGCGCAGCAGTTGGAAGGTAGCGGATCTAAAGCAAGAAGATTATGTACCATCAGACAGCGAAACCAAAACCGAGGCACCGGCGGACGAGCCAGTAGCTATGCCGGCATTCCCAAAGAAGAAGGTCACACATGACGACCTCCCATTCTAAGGAAGAGTTAAACCACATCTTCATGACCATCGACGACGTTCGTGGATACCTAAGGATTAAATCCAACAAGACTATATACCGTTGGATAAAAGACAAGGGATTCCCGCCATCCATTAAAATGGGTGGAGTCGTCAGGTGGGACATGCAAAAAGTAGCCGAGTGGGTTTCCACTCAAAACAGTAAGTAACATTAACGTCTAAGGAGGACAACTATGTGCCCATTATATTGGAACGCTCTGTACGTGATATTAGGATACGAAGCACTACGTCGAGCAGTATGCTTGTTAGGTGGCCTGTCATGACAAAGGTCAAGGCATGGATGCCTTTTTATGTAGGAGACTTCTTGCTAGGGACGATGGGATGGCGGCCGGAACAGGTCGGTCATTACATTCGACTCCTTTGTGTGAATTGGGATAAAGGAACAATACCCGTATTGCCCAGTGATTGGGACTACATATCTCCAGGTGCTTCTGCGTACGCGGAAGCGTTGAGCGAGAAGTTCCCGCTGGTTGACGGTGTTCGGAGCAACCCGCGAGTGCGTATTGAAAAGGAGAAAGCGCAAGAGAAGTATTCCAGGCGATGCGAAGCAGGCAAACGAGGCGCAGAAAAGCGGTGGGGTGAAGGTTCTTCTCCTTCGCCGACTATCGGTGTAGAGCCAAACCCCACTGCAGCCCCCGTTATAGATCGAGGAGCCAGGGATGCCCGCAAAGCGTGGGAGTATGTCCCGACGTTTCGGCAGCAGGGATTCAAGAGGTTCCTTCGCGTGTGGGAAGAATACGTAGTACGGCAAGCGATAGACCCTGCGGAAGTTGTCAAATCGTTCCGGGACTATTACGCTTCGCCGCAAGGTAAGGGTCAGTACTGCAAGGGACCAATAAAACTTATCGAAGGCGGCGTGTGGGAAGAAAGCGCTGAATCGTGGGGACATATAGAACAAAGCAATAAAGCAGATGCACAATCAATGCTAGATAAAATCATGGAGGAAAAGTAATGACCGACGAAGAGTACCGAGATTTCTGGAACAAGCTACTGGAACGATACCCCGAGTACAATCCAACGATGCAACAAACGAAAGACTGGCGCCGCGAGTTCCAACACAAAGACGTTTACATAGTAGAGGCCGCAGTTGCAACTGTCGTATCCGAGTACTCCTCTTCGATACCAAAGTTAGCGTGGTTTGTAAAAGCCTTTTTTAAGGTAGTAAAAAGTCGCGCAAGGGAGTCTAGCAATAAACGTATAGAAGCGCTGCACAGCCAAGAGGATGTGGACTACAAAGAGATACTCAAGGAACGAGAAGCGAACATGAAGCAGTTGCAGGCAGTCGACTTGGACACACTTCGGTCAGCGTGCAGGGTTGTGCTTGATAAATACTCAAAGGTGCTCAAAGCACCAAAAGACGCCGACGTAAAATCTTGGGACAGGAACTTTAGGGCGTGCGTATGGGTGGAGTTGTTTGGCAATGTGTAACAAACGTATAGGTAACCACGCGGATCTAAGCCGCGTATCGGACTTGGATGCCGATGTAGTTTTCGTGCCCGCCAAGGAAACTCCAAACAACCAGTTGATTCTAATAAACACGCTGCTAGCTTTTATAAATGGAATAAGGCTATCGAGCAATGATAAAAGCACACGACTCGCCTGCGAGCGACGCCTGCAAGCAAGCGGAGTGTTGGAGCCGGACCACCGAGAATGAATATAACAATAACAACCGAGTTACCCGCCGCGCCATTGTCGCCCAATAGCCGGTCCCACTGGAGAGTAAAGCATGCCGCTTCAAAGAAGCTAAAGGGAGCAACAGCGGCGGCAACTGAAACCGCATTGGCCCTGGATAGTAACTCTTCGCTTCAGCCACCGTATCATGAAGTGTCGTTACTTGCGACGTACTACCACACATGCAGGCGCAGGCGTGACCCCGATAATCATATAGCTAAATTAAAGTACGCCATAGATGGACTTGTTGATGGTGGATTACTTATTGACGATGACAAGATAACACTGAAGCCCGTACAGTTTGCTATAGACAAGGCTCACCCAAGGTTGGAATTACATATCACTCTTGGTTAACGGTTGCCAGTGAAGTATTGAAACAGTGGGTATCGCGATAACATAATCGTATGTATCCTTGCCAGTACATCCGGCCTCTCCTTTAACAGCGCCTGCTATCACTACATGATCTGGTCCTGCGCGAAGCAGCACGCCATAGGATTCTATGTCCTGCGGCACAGGCAACTCGAATATCTCAACCTCGGAGTTTTCTTGTGGTTCACAGGAGTCTATCCATCGAACCATAACAACTTCGCCTACGGTATCTTCTAGTCTAGGCTTATCAGTTCCGCTTCCCATGATCGTCCTTCTTTCCAGTTTACTAAATCTGCCTCGGCTACTAAACATGCTCTACCCCAATTCTCTGTTGACTTTCGTTCCATGTATGTCGGCTTAATATCAAACGCTGTCATGCCGACGTTTGCAACATGCCACGGCAACTTGATCTTGCCGCGGGAACACTGCTTAATGTTTAGCGGCTGGTGTGTATGTCCGCGAGTTATCAAACGGTGCGCAAAACCTCCGCACATGTAGGCCATCTCGAGGCCCTCTAACTCATCACTGTTGTTGCCGCACTTAAAACCATGCAGGTATATCAGTGGACCAATCTCAAGACAAGAATCTTTACCGTGAATGTAGGGAATCTGTTTCCACTTACGAAACTCTTTCTTAACAACAGGGACATTGTTCCAGTCACACAGCTGCCGAAGCTCTCTCGGTATTCTCTTTGGATTCTTTTGTTGTATGTTCGCGTCATGATTGCCAAGCAGCCAGTGAAAGTTGCATCGTGGACCTAAGACACCACGTATGCTTTCTAGCAAATCAGCGGCAGCATGAAACTCATCCAGTAACGAATGTTCTGGCGCATCCTCTAAATGCACGGAGCCAGCTTGTGCTTCAAACAAATCGCCATGATGGACGAAGTCAGTAAACGGTTTCTCGTCATTCAGCGTAGACAGTAAATTAAGTAACGTGTCTATCGCTGATTCGGACTGGTGTGGTACGTGACTGCAACTTATAGATGCAACTCTTGCTTTCTTTCCCATGAATCTACTCCCTACTTGTTTCTGTTTCGCTTCTCGTCACGCAGCTTACGCAGCGCTTGTGCCTCTTCCCTGTCTTTTATTATCTTAAGCCTGGCTATTGCCCTCTCGCTCAAGAGCTCTCTTTCTGTACCCAGGAACTTGTCTATCGGGCTCTCTCGCTCTATAGATCGCTTCGCTTTCTTTAGATCATCATAGTCTGGTTCTATAAGCGCCATAGCCTTTCTTGCATCTCTTTGTGGCAGGACGGTTATGTCGCCCAATAAGAGCCGCACTTCTTCCATTACTTCTTTGAATATATCCAAGAGCTCCTCTGCTGTTGCCTCTTCATCAGAGGACTTTTGTACTAACTGTGTTGTCTTGTCACCAAACTTCTGTACAGTTCCTGTCCAAAGCATAGGTGCGTCCACGCCGTACCCCTCGCCTGCGGCCATGAACCATGACGCAACCATTCCTGGATAGCCAAGCTGTCCAACTATGTCCCTAGCTGCGCCCGACTTGGCGGACTTCTCTGCCTTCTTAGCGTGAGCGCGATCAACGATAGCAAAAGCTTCTTTCCGCAGCTTGTCTTCCTCGTCTTCCCTGAACATACTAGCAATAAGCTTGAACATCATTGCGTAACCATAGGTCACACCAACATTGATTGCAATCGCTGCGGTGAATCCCTGCACGGCCAGAACACGTTCCCCGGCAGTTCCAAATCGTATCGCTCTATAGACCGTGTTTGCTTTTGTCAGAGGGTCACTACCAAACGGGAACCACGATCGGTTAGACGTGTTGTTAACCGCGTCGTTTGAATCCAAGACAGTAGCGTCTACTGCTGATGATGTATTCTGTGTCTGCCTGATTATACGCTCGGTCGCCTTGGCTGCAGCGTCTATCAAGTCTTGTCCAGACAATCCTTTTGACTTGTACTGGCTAAGCATTCCACCATACGCAATCGCAACGACAAAGTTATCCCACATCTGTAACACCTGTATGGAATCTGGCAAGCGGTGTATCTCTTTTAGCACGTCGCCCATTGATTCTTTCCACGCGGTGAAGTTCCCCCGCATCATGAAGTTGACACCATGAGCTAACGATAGGGCAACCTTTTCAGCGGAAGCCATTAAGTGATCAGCGTCAGCAATTTTACCAGCGGATTGTTCAGACTCTTGTGTCTGCCGTCGGGTCGCTCCTGACTTTGATCTACCAAACAAGTAGCCGTTTGAAGACCACGCGTCATTGAGGTTGCTCTTCATGCTCACTAGAGAAGATACACCTATTACTATCTGGTGTATGTGCATCTGCAAAGTAAGGTTCGCTACGCCACCACCAAGGATTCGCATCCACGTCTGTGGCCGCAGTGTCAACACGGCTCGTGCAACACCACCCGTAATAAACCCTATGACACCTGACTTACTGCGAGATGTCACGCCAGACGCGTGCATGATTCTGTTATGCATATCTTGTATAAACTCTGAGCCCATACTTATGTTAAGAGCATCCCTGACTTCCCTGGACATTACCACCGAGATAGCGTCCCTGGTAGCAACAGCTATATGTGCAAGTTTACTTAGTGCTTCAGTAGAAGTTATGTAGTCAGCTAAGAATCCGCCAATAACAACCGCCCCACCTTCGGTATCCTGCGAGTCGTAGCCACTCTCTTCTAGGTACGTCTCTGTAAGAGTGTGCGTGTTTAATTTTAGTCCACGGGTGTCCCGCGGCAGGTCTTCCCTGCTTACTGGTTCTTGACCAGCTTTGTGACGCGGCTCTGTTCCGTGTACGGCAAAGTGAGCATCGTGTGAAAGGGCGCGTATTGAGTCCCTCTCTTCTTTGGCTGTCTCAACCAGTAACTTAAGACCGGACGGAAGCTGGCTCAAGGCAACTTCCAGTTCTGCTCGCGTGATTCCTTGTATAGGCATGACATTTCTGCCTGCGCCTAACTGTATACCAACACCACGAGTGACAACTGATCCACTAGAGTCTACCTCATCTACAATTGACGAGACAACTTCTTCGTCAAGCGCTTGCAGCTTCATTAACTCGTCGAGCGTTAACTCGACTTCCCTGTTTCCAAGAGTTACTTTTACTTTTTTCGTAACGGCGTGGACACCTGTAGTCCCAGCGGCATCTAGCAACCTATCAAAGTTTTTGTATCCGGCGGCCACTGCAGCTTTGTCCAGCATAGCCATTACGCCACGAATCTCTGACAAATGGTTAGACTCTGCATCCGCAAGTGCGTGGTGCAGCAACTCCATTATCTGTTCACGCTCTTCGCGAGTAGCGCCGACCATCATTTCATCAATCATGGTCATCATTGTCTTTGAACGCCTGAACAATTTCTTACTCGATCTGTCCGCGTGCTCTCCACGTCTAGGAACAGGCCTGCTCTTTTTACGAGATGAGACGTCAACTATAAGGTTGGCCAACGTCGCTAGTCGACTGCTTCGGTTCTCCCTGGATAGTCTCATCGAGTCTAGTACATCCTCTTTGATAGAGGAGACAAGCGCGTCAATAGACTTGTTGGCTTTGTCTATTGTATCTGCATCAGATGTGTCGCCCAGCTCGGACTGTATCCCTGAAAGTGAAGCTTCCGCTGCAGACATCTTGTCTGCGTAGTCACCAATAAGCAACTTCGTTAACCTTCTGCGAAGGGAACGTAGTCGTTTAGAGACAACCTTGTGACGGTACTCCAAAGAACTGTTGATCAACTCCGATACTATTGAAACAGTCTCCGACTTTGTAGGTGATGCCGACAGTTTCGCCATTGCATCTCCGCGAAGGCTAGAAGGAAGCAAGTCAGCGAGGGTTATCGCAGACTCTATCACTGCTGCATAATCTAGCGTTCCGTTTTTAATACGGTCCATCTTCCTTTGCACCAATTCGACGTGGTTTCCTAGTCGCTCCGATATGCGCTTCGCCATACGAGAGTCGTCATCTTCGACTCTGTATTTCTGTTCATCCT
>Ga0209337_1004004_pt1 | contig 10273 bp, 4 predicted proteins | sample LinPmetageLP53_FD_184044 | JGI IMG/M metagenome (GOLD analysis project Ga0209337, IMG submission 184044) | Marine viral communities from the Pacific Ocean - LP-53 (SPAdes) (version 2) | ecosystem: Environmental > Aquatic > Marine > Oceanic | place: Pacific Ocean | collected 2010-02-08 | reverse complement strand
ACAGCTATTAATCAATCAAATGTAACATGGCGCAGACAACTTAATACTGCAAACACAGCAGGAGAAAACTCAGTTAACCAAGCCAATGCTATGAATGCTTTTAATATGTCTAACCAAGCTCTTACACTGATGTGGCAAGAACAAAGAGATGCAGCAGACTGGGCAACTAAAATGGCAATGACTGACGAAGATTCAAAAACTAGATTAGCAATTGCAGCGTTAGGTAATGAGGCTGCTACAGATGCAACTAAAGTATCTAACATAAAAAGTTTAGGTGAATTAGCCATATCACTATATAATACTTGGCAAACATAGGAGACAGTAATGGGATGGTTTAGTAAAATAGGTAAAAAAATAAAAAAAGTCTTTAAGAAAGTTACAAAGGTAGTTAAAAAAATAGTTAAAGGCGTAGGCAAAGTAGCTAAAAAAGTTTGGAACGGTGTTAAAAAAGTAGCTAAGAAAGGCGTAGATTTTTTTACCAAGCTTGGTCCTGTTGCTAATATAGCAATGAGTTTTATTCCCGGCTTTGGTCAGCTTTGGCAAGCATATGGAGTATGGGGTAAGATGGCTAAGGGTGCTATAACTGGATATTTAAGCAGCGGCGGAAATGTTAAAGGTGCTTTGTTAGGGGCAGCTGGAGCTTATGCTGGAGATTGGTATAGTAAACTTCCGGGCAAAGGTGTTGGAGAAAAGATAATGAATAGGTTTAGTGGCGAAATGTCTTTTGATAAATCTTATTCACAATTATCTAAAGGCTATACAGGAAGAATAGGAATAGATACAACTAAAAGCATACCACCTTCTATGAGAGGACAGTATGCTTATTCAGCTCCTTCGATATCTTCTATTCAAGGTGCTTATGATGCTAACATGGCTTCAGGCATGACTAGTGAAGCGGCAATAGCAGGTTTAAATGCACAAGGAGCTAGAGACGCACAATATTGGATGGCTAATCCTCCACCAAAAAAGAAAAAAGATTTAAGTAATTTAAGCAGTATACTAAGTAGTCAATCTGAATCTGGAGGTATAGATTTTATTCCTGATACTTCTGCCTTAACTGATTATAGTGGAGGCGTTATGGCAAAAGCTGGAGTAGAAACAGGAACAGGAATAGATACTTATGATGTAAGAACACTAGGACTTATGGACGCAATAGAAAGAACTAGAAGAGGTAAATTGCAATTTTCAACGTAGGATAATATATTATGGTAGATGAAAACAATATGAATATAAACATGGCAGAGTCTTATGAAGAATCTGGTGTAGACCCTTTTGATGCGCCAACACCCGGAGCTTCTTTAACAAACGACCCGCAAAACCCATATCCTTGGGAAAGCCCACCTGACTTTACTAACCAAGAAAAAGCTTTACACGCTATATTTCAAAATATAACTGATGAAGAAAGACATGAGCAGTTATTAAATACTATGAGAGACGGTGTTGATATTGAATCTATTGTACAAGTTCTTTTGTTTAAAGGTTTTCAAGATGGCAAGTGGTCTCCTGATTTAATGTTATTGTTAGTTGAACCTACTATTTATATAATTATGTGGTTAGCTGACAAAGCTGGTATAGAAGCACAAATATCTGCTGACGGAGATGATTGGGAAGATGAAGACGCAACAATGAATAGACAAGCAATGGAAAATGATATACAAAGAATGAAACCAAAGACGGATTCTTTACCACAATCTTTATTATCTAAGATGGATGGGTTTTCTACAGGAGAAAAATAATGGCAGTAGGAGCAGGACAAGCACTTTTAGCATTTTTAACTGGTGTTAAAGAAGGCGGAGATAAAATTGATGCTGAAAAAGCTACAAGGATGAAAGAGTTAATAGACTCTAATCCAGATGAATCTTTAAAATCTAAATACGCAGAAGAATATAAAAAATTTGAAGCGGATAAAGAATTAATTCAAAGCATAGAATCTGCTGGTGGGCTAGGAAGATTAAAAGGTATGCAACTTGCTGGAGGTTATGAAAGCTTTGCAGAATTTAAAGAAGCATTAGACCTTGACCCTACTTTAATAAACTCAATAAAAATGCCAGTAATAGGCAAAGAACCTATTTATACTCCTTCTACTTATGGAGTAACTAATGTCAGAGAAGATGGCAAAACAAGAACAACAGTAAGCAAAGCATTTAATGAATTGTTTAGACCTGAAGTGTTTGACGCTAACCAAACTTATGAAGATTCTCAAACAGCAAACAAAGGAACTGCTACTACTTATAGAAGAGATAAAGGAGCTGATATAACTTCAGCACAAGAAAAAAATATAAGGGCATCTTTACAAAAATTACGCAACAAAAATAAACCACAACAATTAAATAAAAAAATACAAACAGAAGATGGCGGTTGGGAAGAAGTAACTTTTACTCGTAACGAAGACGGAACAACAGGTACTAAAGCTAAAGAATTAGGCGGCACATATAGTCTTTATTCTGGATATAGTGTAACTAATACTCAGCCTTGGCAAGACCCTACAAAACAAAAAGACGGCACTCCGTTAGATTATACAATGATGTTTGCGGTTGATAGCGATGGAAACTTTGTTGCTCCAAACGAGAATACAAGGTCAGATATGAAACAAGTTCCTGTTAATGTTAAAGCTATTAAAACTGGAAACCCTGAAGATAAAATAGAAATACAAGGTGGAATGTTAGAAGGTTACAAGTACTTACAGCGTGACATTATTTCAGCTGAAAAAGAAACAGACGAAAGAACAGCCGACATGCAAAATTTAGATAGTAGAGTAACAGACATGCTAGCTGATTATAAGATACCGGGAAGAAAAGATATGTATGATGCTAATTTAAAACGTCTAGGGTACACTGAAATGAATGAAACATCTGCTAAAGGTTTAATAATGAATTATGATAGCATGGTACAGAACGCTAACACAGGCAATGTTTTAAACATGGATGATTATTTTATGAATAATGCAGACAGTAATTCAAGACAGTCTACTTTTGTTTCAGTACAACCGGCAGCTGTTGCGGCAATTACAGTAGAGTATCTTCCTTCTCAAGCATACTTTAATGACCTTTCAGATAGCAGCGCTTATGAAACTTTTATTAATGGTCAAGCACAATATTTTGCTAACAGCAATAGGATTTCTATACCAGAAGCTGTAGATGCAGTAGAAACTATGGCAAAATTAGGCATTACAAATACAGGTAACGCATTAGAGGAAGGGTTAGCTAAAATAAATTTTGCTAATGTTTATGAGTTTGATAGAAAGGCAATACTTTACACAGAAGAAAACGAAGCAGGACAAGAAATAGGATATACTGTTGCAGATTTAATAAAGAAAATGACTAAGCTACAAAAAGAAACTAAACTACCGTGGTCTAAGGTATCTCGTTATATGGTTAAAGAGGTTAATAAACAAACACCAGTTGACCAAACTTTATTTCCTACAATAGTTTTTGAATAATGGGCTTTAATGCAGAGTCGCTTCTTGCTGAAGAGTCGGAAGTTCCAACAACAAACAAAAACATACCTACATCATTAAATGCAGTAGATTTGCTAGCCAGCGAAGAAGCTGTCACGTCTAGCGGTTTTTCTGCGGAAGCTCTTATAGCAGATTCTGAAGCTTCTTATACAGCTACTTACAATGAACCTAAAGAATATAAAATTGATAATAGTAAAACTGACAACCCTAATTTTATTTTTGCTAAAGGTGGTGATTTCTGGAAGGGCTTTGATAAACAAAAATCAGATGTTCAAAATTGGTCAATAATATTAGAAAGTAAAAATCCCATGCCTAGCTGGCACAATAGATACTCTAAGCCTTTACCAGAAAATGCTGGAAAGCTAGAAATTTTTAGCGCACAAGAACTATATGGTTATGATGACCCTGATATGCCTAAATGGGCAGATATGAGTCCAGACGCTAGACGTATTAGATTGTTAGAGCTTTTTAATAATAACTTAGAAACTCAATATCCTAATATAAATAACCTTGACAGAGAAAAAACTAAAGCAGAGATAGGTGGTAGTATGCTTGGTGCATTAACAACTCCAACATCTTTATTTCCTGTAGGTAAAAGTTATAAAGCAATGATAGGTATAGGAGCTGCTCTTGGTTTTGAATGGGGAGTAGCCGAAGGACTTGCTGACGAAGGAGAAATAAACTGGAAAGATACAGCTCAGTACACAGCTTTAGGAGCATTTGCTGCTCCATTATTAATAGCTTCAGGAAGAGGTTCTGTTAAGGCATATAAAAAACACAAAATAAATAAAAATATAAAGCTTCAGCTAAGGTCTGCACAAGACATCTTAGATGATTATGACAGAATGATGTTTGAGGCTATCAGGGCTGGAGAAAAACCTGCGGACATACCTACTAAAATTAATTCTATTCTTGGCATTAATGTAAAAACTTTACGAGAGTATCAAAAACTAACGGGAAGAAAAACAAAAATGCCTACTAAACAAGACGTTGAAGATTACTATGAAATGGAAAGATATAAAGCAGGACTAGACCCATTAAAAACAGGCGGTTGGATAGAAGATTTTTTTGGTCTTATGAGTACAAGAATTAGAAAATATGATGAAGCTTTATTACATAGGCTAAGAAAAATAGATTTTAATCAACACATTAGAATAGGAGAAAATACTGAAGCTGTTGCTCCTTTTTTAAAAGGCTTAAAAAAATTAAGAAAAAAAGACAGGGAGCAAGTTACCTTGTCTCTTTTTAATGGTGACTTTAATACAGTGACAGCTATATTAGATAGACAAAAAAATAAAAACTTACTAGAAATATTTGAGGATACAAGAATTGTTTTAAATACTTTACATAAAGAAGCACAAGAAGTAGGACTAAACTTAGGGTACTTAGAAAATTATTTTCCTCGTGAACTTAAAAATGGCAAGAACGGTTATCCAGCACTGCTAAAATTTTTAGGTCGTAAAGAAATAGATACAAGTACTGTTGAAAAATTACTAGCGGCGGCAGAGTCTAAAGCAGGAAAGCCTCTTACTCTAGCAGAAAGAGGTGAGATAGTTAATAAATTTTTATTGTCAAACATGCCTAGTAAATTTAGAAGTAAAAAAATACAAAGTAAAAGAATAATTGATACTTTAGGTTTAGAGTTACTACAGTTTTATAAACCTCCAGCAGCTTCTTTAAATTCTTATATAAGCAGAGTAGTTACTGAAACTGAAAAAATTAAATTTTTTGGTACAGCTTGGAATCGTAATGCATTAAAAAATGGCACAGACGTAGAAAAATCTATAGGTGTTGTTATAGATGATTTGTTATATCGTGGTAAAATATCTGGCTCTGAACAAATAGAAGAAGTTAAAAGTCTTTTACAGGCTCGTTTTACTACTGGAGAACAACCACCTAGTGTAGCAGTTCAAAGATATAAAAATTTAACTAATGCTGCTCTTTTAGGTAATCCTCTTTCTGCAGCTACTCAGTTAGGAGATATTTTTCTTTCGGCTTACAGAGTAAAAGACATTCTTGGTACACTAAAAACTTTGTTTACTCAGTCAGCAAATCCCTTAACAAATAAAAAAATAACTTTAAAGCAAATGGGCTATACCCAAGTAGCAGAAGAGTTAACTTCCGAAGGTTTATCAGCATCATATATGAGAGCTGCTTTTAAATGGAGTGGTTTTAGGGGAGTTGACAGGCTTGGTAAAGAAACTTTAATTAACCGCGCTTTTACAAACTACACTAAAGCTATTAAAACTAAAAAAGGGTTAGCAGAGTTTAGAAAAAAATGGACACCTTCTTTTGGTGATGATATGCCAGACTTAATAGATGCTTTAAAAAAAGGAGACATGGAAAGTAATGATGTTAAACTTTTGTTGTGGCATGAGTTATCTGACATGCAGCCTGTGTCATTGTCTGAGATGCCTTTAAAATATTTAGAAAATCCTAATGGCAGACTTTTTTATATGTTAAAAACATTTACTCTTAAACAGTTTGATGTAATGAGAAGAGACGGTTTACAATTAATGAAAGCAATGAAACCAAAAAGAGACTCAATGCAAAAAATTATGTTAGATGATAGGGGAATGCCTATTCTTGAACGAGATTTTGCAAAGAGAACAGAAGGTCTTAAAAATTTAACTGCCTATGCTGCTTATTTTACAGCCGGTGGAGTTTCTGCAGACGTTATTAAAGATGCATTAGCAGGAAAAGAAATTTCTTTGGATGATATTGAAGACTCTTCTGTTGACAAATTGTGGAATCTTATAGGTTTAAATAAATATAGCGCAGATAAAATAAATACTTCAAGCAATTTAGCTCAAACTTTATATGATACTGGAAAGTCGTTAGTCGGAATACCTACTTCGCCATGGATTAGTTTAATTGATGAGTCGTTAAAAGCAGGTTCATATTATTTTGGAGTGTCTAATAAAAACGAGGCAACGGGTGAATTTATAAAGTCTCTTCCGTTTGGTAATATAGTTTACCTTCATTTTATGGGCGGTAAAAGAGAAGACGAATTAAAAGACAGAAAACGAAAAAAGAAAGAACGCGCAAACAAAGGAAATACTTTATCCTCTCAACTATCAAATTTAAATTTTTAAATGATAAATCCTAACGACAAACCAAGCTGGCAAGAAGAAGCAGGCAATACAATCTTGTCTGGTCTAAGACAAAAAAGCAGGGACGCTAAAGCAAAGCCATTAGTAATACCTGATGTTGCTGTTGCTGAACCTGTTGAACCTGTTATAGAACAAGAAGAAAGAGCTAAAACTTTTAAAGGTTCTGGTCGTAACATAGTTGACACAGCCAAGCAAGCATATAAAGGAGTGCTTAATGTTATTGAAGAATCTCCTATACCTTTGTTCGGTAAGAACTCTTTAGGCACAGACACTTTAGGTAAAGTATCTGATGCTATACCTTTATTTAAAAAAGTCCTATCCCCTGAAGACAGCGTAGAAAAAAGAACAGAAGAAATTAAAAAACTTTCTTTAGACATAGAAGAAAGAACTCCTGAAAACTTAACACTTACTCAGCAAGGATTTAGAGCCGCGCTTGAGAGCGCTCCTCTTACTGCTGTTGCTATGGTAACAAGTATCTTTGGAACTCCCGCGGCTGGTCTAAGTATTATGGGAGGCTATACAGGAGCTTTAGAATACAACGAAGCTAGAGAAAAAGGTAGGACATTTGCTCAGTCATTAACTTATGGTACAGTACAAGGAAGTATTGAGGCATTTACAGAGCGTCTTGGTCTTGGTCCATTAATGAGAATGTTTAAGAATAAAGGCAATGGGTTTATGCAAGATGCTATTGCTTATGGTACTAAAGAACTAATAGGTGAGAACGCTGCAGAGTTTGGTCAGTCTATGACTGCTTGGTATGCTGGGTTAGATGAAGCACTAATGAACCCTGACTTATCTAAAACAGACAAGTTAATGTTACAGGCACAGCGACAGTATGTTGCTAGTGTTGCCGCGTTGTCTATGTCTGGTACTACTACTACAGCTACTGCCGGTGTTAAAGGAGTTGTTGCGCAAATAGAAGAAAACAATTTGCCAAAAAGAAGTGAGGGTTGGGTTAAAACTAGGGCTACTTACAAAAGAAAAGATAAAGACGGAAACGTAATAGAAAAAGAAACCGGTGCTGATGTATATACAAGAATTGTTTATGACAATGGTGCAATTGTACCTCCTGAAAAAATTGAAAGAACAAAGAGTGTTAAACAAGATGACACTAAAAAATCTCCTGCTAATAAAGACGGAATGTATTCTAAGTTGCAAGAAGCTTTAATGAATATGAAGTTAGAAATGAACAACCCTCAAGATGTTATGAACTATTTTAAAAATAGAGCTGTTGTTTGGGATGAGATGAGAGATTCAGGGATGCTTACATTTTTACAGGAAAGTATAAAAGAAGGCAAGCCTGTAACTAGAACAGAATTAATGAAACAGTTTAACGATAACTCTCTTATGAAAAGTTATAGAAGAGAAACATTAACTTCTAGTTCTGAAAAACCCACAAGCGTTTTTGATTTACTTCCTGAGTCAGACATAATAGCTATAAACGAATATGGTTTAGATGATGAAGCTAACAGAGACAGAGCAAACGGAAGAGCTTTAAACGAGCAAGAAATAGAAGACAGAGTTGCAGGAAGTTCTAACGATATGTATTCTGAAATTGTAGGTGATGCAATAACCATCCTTGGCACTGATAGTGTTGCTAGTACATTCGATAATGACAGGGTGCGTGGTCCAGAAATATTAACAGAAAATCTTTCTAGCAATTATAGTCAAGAAAAAATACAGACCTTGATTATGAGCGCAACACAAAAAGCTAATCAAGAGTTATTAACCAACCCTACTACTGTGTCTGATGTAGTAACCACTGAAGAAGAAGGAAAGAAAGCATTAAATAATTTAGTTACTGCGGGAAAAGAACAGGGGTACATTACTTATTCAGAAATGGTTAGAATTTTACCAGCGGATTATTTAGTTCCTAAACAACTTGAAGGAATTATAGATGTTTTATATGAACTAGATATAGTTGTCCCGGATAAAAAAGATATTCCTAAAACTGAATTGCCTTTACTTAGAAAAAATAAATTAGCTCAGATAGAATATATAGAAAAATATTTACCCGAAGATTTAAAAAATGATTTAGATACTTCTACTAAAGAACAAGCAAGAAAATTTTTAGAAGAGAACCCTGAGTATGTTTGGGACGTAGAGACTGAGGAGTTTGCTTATAATGTTGTGGGTTATGATGGAGCTTATACACTAACTGTAACAGGCAAAGCTTATGGAAACCAGCCTGCTAAAACGATGCTTGTTGAAGATATTAATGGCTCACTTGCAGAAGTCGAAGTACGAATGAAAAGATATGACTCAAGTAATTCCCTTGAGCCTGTTACTTTAACAAACGCCGTTTGGGCAAAACAAAAGTATAATTCGTCTAACCTTGATACAAAAACTTATAAAGAAACTATAATAGTCATGGACAGTCCTGACGGAGGTATACTTAAAGGAGGTTATCCTTATAATCATTACTCAGCAATAAACAATACTGTTTTACATTTGAGAACCTCAGAAAGAATAGATGAAAGAGGCGAGAAAATTTTATATATTGAAGAGATGCAATCTGATTGGTTAGAGGCTGGCGAAAGAGTTATAACTGACGCGTCATCTCCGAACTACGGAATGCCTGAGTTTGGTTGGAGAGACCCAGAAAAATTTAGAAAAGCTCTTACTCAAGCTTCGGAAAATTCCACAAGAGATTTAGATATTACTAAAGAATCTATTGCTGATATTAAAAAAAGTTTAAAAAAATCTTTTCCTTCTGAAGAAGCTTTTAATAATTTTTTGATTAAGTTTGCTGATGGCTCTAAAACAAACAAACAAGTAGAGACAACATTAAAAAGTATTTATTTTGATGAGGAAGTTTCGTTACAAGACCTTGCTAATATCTCTGGAGTCGGAGTGACTGTTGATAACAAGAGGAATAAGAGCTATGCCTTAAATGGTTTATGGTTAGTTATTCAAAATGCTGATGCAGAACTGTATAATAGTTCTAATTTTTATGCAGACGTTTCTCTTTATGACCCTGATGAGCCTAACACACATGGGCAATTAACAAAACTAATAATGGGAGAAGAGCAACGGCTGAAATTAAAAGATGCTTCTAACAACCAAAGAACAGAAAGAATAGAAATGGAAAACCTATTAAAATCTGTTCCTACGATGCCGATGAAAGAAAAATGGCACGAGTTTGGAATGAGAGTGGCAGTAAACATGGCTATTGAAGGCGGCTTTGATAGAGTAGCTTGGTCAAATTCTGATGAACAAGTGAGGCGTTGGAACGCAGGTCGTACTGAATCCGCTAGGTATAATGAATCCGCGGGAAGAGTAATAAAAACCCCAGTTCCTGAAGGCGTTAATAAAAAAATGTTTGTTAGTCTCTATGATAAAAAACTACCAAGCTATGCACAACGTCTAGCTAACCAATATAACTCTAAGTCAGGTAAAACTATAATTGATTTTAATAAAGAGTTTAACGAAGCGGGAATAGATAAGCATGGAATCTCTAGAAGAGAGGTTAGAGAAGCAATAGAATCTTATAATAACCCAGACAAATATCAAAATTCTTACTTAGACATAAGCCCTGAAATGATTGAAGCTTTTAAATCAGGAAGGGTTAAGTTCTATAGAAGAGGTGGGTTAGTATCTAACAATAAAAAATACCGCCGTAAGTTTGCAGAGGGTGGAAACGTTGAAGCTCCATTTAGTAATGTAAAAGATTTTATAATTGATAAAATAGAAAACGGTAAGT
>Ga0209337_1004003_pt1 | contig 10275 bp, 15 predicted proteins | sample LinPmetageLP53_FD_184044 | JGI IMG/M metagenome (GOLD analysis project Ga0209337, IMG submission 184044) | Marine viral communities from the Pacific Ocean - LP-53 (SPAdes) (version 2) | ecosystem: Environmental > Aquatic > Marine > Oceanic | place: Pacific Ocean | collected 2010-02-08 | reverse complement strand
GCGTCACTAGCTTGTACTTTCAATATCTCACTTTCTTCTACTACAAGAGGATGAGTTAAAAGTTCGGTTGTTGTATTTGTATCTATTGCCTTTGTTTTAAATAAGCTAAACACATTACCAGAAGCATTAGTTAACGTAACATCAAGATTACAGCTAGATCCAGAATCATTTGATATTAGTAAAGATTTAACTAAAGCAACATTAGCACTTGGAGTTGTGTACAACGTTGTGTTGTCAGTTGTTGTTAAATCTACTTTTGCGTTTATAAAACTATTTGACATTAATTTATAAAGAAGTTTTGAGCGTCAACTTCATCCTTTAGTTCTTGTTGATATGTTGTGTTTAATTTTTGTATTATACTATCAAGATCTCTAACCTGTGCGTCAGCAACATCTTGTTTATATTCTCTACTAGGTCGTGTTAATATCTGTACTATCTTTGCCATTATCTTCTTCCGTCTGGTTGTATATCTAATCTAAATCCACCAAGTTTCCAATTCTGTTGAGCAGCTGTGTTAGCAATTTTTAAAGATATAGCTCTGGCTCTAGCTCGTGTGTCAACTTTAGTTGTTGAAGAACTTATTGTAAAAGGTCCAAGAGCAGAACTTGCTTGTGAATCATTGGAATAATTTCTTAATTGTAATGTAATTTGTGTATTACCAGTTTGAGATACAAAGTCTGGTATAAATCTTCTAATCTTTGCAAAGAACTCACCATCTCCACCTTGAGCAATATCAAAATCTCCAGATTCAATGTTAGAAGTTATTGCTGTTGTAGCAGTTGATGTTACTTGATCTGTGCCGGTTTCGTGCTCGTAATAAATTGTGCATCCGTCTGTATTTCCAACAACATCATAGGAATTGTCAGAACCAGCATCATAATCTGTAGCATGAGGTTTACCAAATACAGCAGAGTCTTGCCACGTCGTTCTATCTAATGTGCTTGTAGTCCAAACAGGTCTTTCACCTGTAGATTCAACATAATTAAAAGTTACACATCTATCTATTACTGTTGCACCAGAAGAACAATAGAACCAATTAATCTCACCAAACAAATTATTTAATCCTGCATTTATAAGTTGATTAGCTGTAGTATTTAAATCATCAAAAACAAAATCTTCTACTAAACAAGGTAATGATTGAAGAGCACCTGCATACCTAAAGAAACCATTTTCTGAAAACCAATACGCAGAACCATCTACTTCTACTGCAGCGTTTTGACCGATCAAACCACAGTTAGTTCCTACTTGTGCAAAACCAAATGTAAAAGGCGGTCCAATAAATCTTTGCGTAAATAAAGCAGTGTCCGTCCAAACATAAATTGCATCTCTACCTCTAACAGCTCCTATAATTCTAGATCCATCTGCAAGTCTCTGTGTACCAGCAGTGTTAGTTGCTGTGGGCGTGTATGAATTAATATTTTCTTGATCAGAAAATCTAATAAACATTTCGTCTTGTGTTGATTGATCTCCAATTGTTGTTTCTGTTCCAAAAAATACTAAGTGTCTATCAGGTGTAGATACAATCATGTCTCTTGAGGAAGTTGGTGCACCAGAAATAATTGTAGCTCTTGTTGCTGTTGCATTTGATAAATTTGAATTCCATTCAAAAACTTGTCCGTTGTGTATCAGTGCAATAATTTTATTACCAAAATTATCAATAGACCAAAGGCCTGGATCAATAGTTAAATCGCCTGATGCAGCCTCGCCCCACGCTACGAAGTCAGAGGTATTTGTAATTGTAGCACTGTTAGAGTGTGATGCAGCTGTTGTGCCTCTCACTCCTCGCGTCACGCCTGTTAGCGTGTTTGTAGATATACCGGTATAAGACATTTCTTCTGTGCCTATTTTTATAAAGTTTGTACCTGTTGATGGAAAGTTAACAACGCTTGTTAAAACTATAGTTGTTGTGGAAGCATCTATTCCACCATTTAAAGTTGTCGTTAAGGGATTAGCTGCTTCACCTCCCCAAGATCCAAGTCCATAACCAAATCCAGGTAATTGTTCTGCTGGTCCTACGGAATAATAAATTTGAACTCTAATACCTCCAGATGTTGTAGCGCCAGCTCCAGATTCATTTGAAGGCATTGTGATAGTTATAGTTCTATTGGTTGGCGTTGAAGTCACCATAAATTTTTTATCATCAAAGTCTGATGCAGAATAATTAGATCCAGTTATTGCTGTAAAGTTATCTAATAAAATTATATCTCCAGGCGCAAGAGCATGACCAGTAGCAAAAGTTATAGTTACTGTAGCTGAACCATTTGTTGTACTAAACGCACTTGTAAGTGTTGTTGTAGATTTAATAGGATGTATGTCGTAAAATACACCACCTGAGTAAGCGTACAATATTCTATTAGTTCCAATAATTGAAAATTTAATTCCTGACCTATTGACAATATGATGCATAGCTCTTGCAGACCCTGTTAGTTTACCAGGTCCAAGTTGTTGCCATCCACCTATTTTTTCAGGTGTACCATATCTAAATCTTACGTTATCACCATTAACCCATTGGCCTTCAGCTTGAGTATCTGTAACCTGTTTGTTGAAGCCTGGTAAAAATTGTACTTTTTTGAGCATCTGTCTATTATACCGATTTTTAGCTGTAAATATAGTTTATTATATCCGTGAGATCAAGCGTGCTTTTTAGGGATTATTATAGTCCAATCTGTGTTTGTTATTAAATCATTTAGGTGAACTTTTAATATGTGATTACTTATCAAATATTTAGAGAGCTCCTCCATGTCAACTATAATCCATTTTTCTTTTGTCTCGAAAACCATCTTATCAAGGTTATCAAAGAGATTTCCAAATCTACCCTCCATGCCATTTTCTAATGCTTTAAAATCTTGAACATCAAATCTATCCACTCGGTTAGACTTTTTTAGTCTGCCTTTTATATTCCAAGCTGCTTTTCTTTTAGGGTAGCTTGGATTAACCAATAATTTAGAAAATCTTTTTACTATACTATTTTTATTCATTAAATATTCTACCTTTCTGCCACTGCCATAGCTGCTCAGATTGTTGAGCTGTTTCATATAGTTTCATATCTGGCATTAGAAAAGGTTTTATTTTATCCATATTCTTGTAAACAAATTCTTTAACCTGTTCTTTTATCTTATTAGATCCTTTATTATCTTTTATGTCTTTATTAAAATGCATCTTTAAAAATATACTTAAATCTTTCAAGTCAACATACCAATCTATTTTAGTATTGTACAGATAATATATTTGTAAAGAAGTATGAGATACATAATGAAACTCTTTAACAATAGAGTGCATATTAGAGTAAAACAAAGAGTCTATGGAAATATCTTTTAAGGATAATTTTTGTAAACTAAGATCATAAGCTAGCCCAGATATTAATCTATCAATAGGTTTTCTTATAACTGTCCATCTAACTTTGTTAGATAAGTTTCTTTTTACAACATGAGGAGTTTTTTCAAAACATTTTAAAACAGAGGTACTACCGTTTTTAGGTATAAGAAGATATTGAAAATTTCTAGTTTCATAAAACTCTATGTTTTGTAATAACATTATTTTACTCCCATCTAAAGTTACTAGACACAGATATTCTTTCTGCATCTGCTTTATAAGGTTGAACAAAATGATAAAGATTTTTTGGAAAAATATAAAAGTCTCCTTCATTAGGAAAAAAATGTGCTTCGGAAATGCAGTCTGTTGCTTGATTACCATATAAAAAATTTAATGAACCAGGTCCTTGAGAAAGACCAACATATGAATTATTTTCTTCTTTTAATTTTTTATCTATTTTTAAAAAAACAACACTAGAAAAATCACAATTTAAATGAGTGTGAACTGGATTAAAATCACCTGGGCCCATTCTATTTATCCAAGTTCTATGTGACTTTAATTTACCGGGTGGTTTTCTACTATACCAATGTTTATAACAGTCATAAAAATAAGGTAAGTATTTTTCTATAATTTTAAAAAATTTAGGTGATGACAACGAGTGTTCCTTTTCTATAACTCCCGCTAGTTTATGTTGAATAGACTTCATTGTTTTTAATTTTAAAATTTTTTCTTTATCTTCGTTAGATATTTTTGTTTTAAATAAAACAGGTCCCCAATAATAATAACTATATTTATTCATATTTTTTAAAATTAATTGATATACAAACTCTTGGCTGTTTGCTAGTATTGGGAGCAACAGCATGATCTAGTCCAGAATCAAAAATAATAAACTTATTAGTTTCTGGAGGAAAATACCATTTTGAAATATCTAACTCATGTTTTTTATACTTTAAAATTAAATCTCCACTATTTTTTGGTATACTAACATAATAGACTCCGACCACATCAACATTAACGTCATAATGATTGTGATACTGTGTGCTTTCTCTTTCAAGATGAACTTGAGCCCAATAATCATTATTTTTTCCAGAGTTGGCTATTTTTAATTTTTTGTTAAAATGTTTATAATAAACTTTAGACATTTTAGTTGCTATGTTTTTTATTTCTTTGTTTAATGGAATTATAATATCTTCTGATCTTGTTGTATTTTTATTTTTATTCATTCTATTTTTATAATTTTTAATGGATAATTTTTTTAAATAATTATTATCTATATTTTTAAAAAAACCATATATAAAACCATGAGTATACATAGTTACATACGAACTACTCATTTTTGTTCTCTCTAATTTTCGTAGCTGAAATACTTTCTACTTTCGCTGGTAGCTTTATCTCTTCAATTTTATAGCCAACATCTCTACCATAACAAATGCTAGTAATGTTTGGAACACGAACAACCTCAAACATGCCTCTGTATTCTCTTAGCCTACGTATAATTTTTCTTCTTACCGTGCCATAGTTATAAGGATTGTTTTCTCCATCACAGTTCCTAACCATGATTACAACCTGTCCTGTCTTCTCTAATATTTTTTTAAATAGTTCAAAATGACCTTCATGAAAAGGTTGAAATCTACCTAACATTTGAGCTGTGGGTTTCTTATAATTTATCACGTATCTCCTTTATTATATTTTGATAATCAAAATTTGTAATTTCAAAATTGCAGTGCGCTGGTTTTTCAAACATCTTATTTGTGTCATCAAACCTACCTTTTTTAATTGTATTCATCCAAACCTTAACATCATACTCATGTCTGTCTTCATCAAAAGGACAAACAAAATCTACAACACAAGGTCCATCAACCAAAGAAGATAAGCATCCCATTCTTTGCGCTTGTCTTGTTCTGCCTTCTTCAGAAAAATTCCAATCATTAAACATTTTTCTAACTTCGTCAGCGTTAAAATAAGCGTAGCCCGCAGACAGCTGCCTTGCAAAAGTTGTCTTCCCTGATCCTGGTAAACCAAATACTAATATTCTCATTTTTTAAAAAAACAAGGTAGACCTAAATGAGGTCTTCTATCGTATAAATTTTTTTCTGCATTTTTAGATTTCTTATTGTTGTAATGTAAAAATACTTGACAACAATGATCACCTTCAAATTTTTTTCTCCAGTGATCTAACACGGTGCCCTGATAAATTAACATATCTCCAGGTTTTAAATCTACTTTAATATTTTTTTTTCCGTCGTTTAAATAAATAGGCCAAGGGTCTCCACCAAGATTTAAAGTAGTAGATATCTCACAACTAAATCTATCTTTATGCCTTTTTAAAATATCTCCATCTTTATATATTCTTGCATAAGAATAAGTAGGCTGTAATTTTAATCCAGTTTTCTTTTCCATAACAGGCAAAGCTCCAGCAAGTAATGTTTCCATGGCTATATCTGCATAATGAGAATAAGTATTTGGAACCTGTTCGTCTGTCCATGTTCCCCATTCTTCTGCAAATTTAGATATGTATCTTGCATCAAGCATAGTCTTAGTAACTTGTCTTTTAAGCATAAAATAATTATAGACAAATTCTTCTAGTTCTTTTGTCAAAATATTTTTAATGACACAGTATTTGTTTTTTTTAAAACTCATATTAAAAATAATTAAAATTAATTAACATCCTGTTGGTACAGTTAGTAGAGTTAGTTCCGTAATGTTTTATCTTTGAGTTCATTAAAAGCATTCTATTAGCTTTGCTTTCTACTTTTCTATCACCAACCATGGTATAGCCATTATTATCATTTAGATAATAAATTGCAACCTTACAATCAAAACTTTGATCATTGTGAAAAGCACATTTAACAAGTTTTTGTGATATGGGATTTAAATTTGCTTTAATTCTTATTAAAGCTTTTGGTTGAAGTTTAATTAAAATAGGTTTCAGTATGTTAAAAAAACTAGAATTAATAGTATTGTCTTTATAAAAAACGTGAACAAATTGATAATTGTATTTATCTTTTATGTCTAAGTCTATCTTTTCGCTGAAAAACCAAGGAAAGGTATCTAGATCAATTGTTTTTTTAATATTTAAATAAAGATCATTTTTTAAATAATTGTCTATTATTTTAATACTCATTTAAGTATACCCTGCATATTCCAATGTATAAATCTAAAAGGCTCTCCTGTAAGATCAAGAACAAATTGATGTGGTAGATAAGATGGAAATATAATCATAGTGCCTGGTTTTACTTTGTGGTGAATAATATTACTTGCAGTGGTTGCTTTAGTTGGATCTTTTTGTGGAAGCTTTGTCATTAAAGCACCTGCCTTAGGTTCATGAAATAATGGATAAGAAGATTTGTCAGAAGCCTTTAAAAAATAAAATCCTGATACATGATTGTTCCAATGTATGTGTTGATCGTGCTGACCTGCACGACTACCAAATTCTTGTACCCAAAATTCTGTAAAATTTAAATTAATTAAATTAGTGTTAACCCCTGTCCAATTTAAAAAATCAAGACTAGCTTGACCTGCTAGTCTAACAAGAGAAAATAAATCCATGTCATTATGGATATCTCCTGAATGAAAAACATGACCAAAATCTTTTATATTTTTTTTATATGATTTATCTCTTTTAAGTAAAATATCTTTATCTCTTTTCTTTGCATCTGTAATGTACTTGTTACAAACCTTGTTTGTTTTATGAACGTGCTCTGGAAACTCTTGTTTCCAAATTGGTGTTTCAAAATAAGAATAAGCGTTAAATTTAGTTGTCATACTATTTAAATGGATAACCTACGTTCCAAATCACTAGGCTGTTCCTTTCTCCTTTTGTTACAGGTTTAACTCTATGCCATACAAAAGATGGAAACACTACTAAAGAACCTTTTGGTAATATTTCAATGCATGTTTTTATATTACGTTTTTTACCAGGATCTGTATTTCTAAAGTCAAATTCTAATTCGCCTCCAGCATATTCTTTTGGATCTGTTAAAGTTACTGTAACAGAAAGTTTTCGTACTTTGCCTTTCGTTGGCCCTTCATTTTCATAAGGCTTTTTCCAACTATCACAATGCCAATCATAATATTGACCTTTTCTATATATTGTAAATTGACAAGACTCTGACCAGTCCCATTCAAAATTCCAACCTGCGTTTCGATTTGCCGCTCTAACGTAAGGTAGAATTTCTTTATATACCCACTCATCATTCATCCAAACAATATTTGAATCTCTTTTCTTTTTTAAATCTTTAATTTGTTTTTTATTTAATTTTTGATTGTGAGATAGTCCTCCCGTAAGAGCTCTTAACTCTTTTTCTTTTGTTTCTTTTGCGTGTTTAACAATTAAATCACATATTCTTGAAGGTATAACAGATTTAAAATACCAGTAATAATAATTAAGTTGCATATTTATAAGTAATAGTTAACAAAACATTTAAATCATCACTTTTGTTTTTATTTATTTTATAAAGTAAGTGTGATGGAAAAAATATAAATTGGTTATTTCTTAAAGGTAAAATATATTCTCTATCTTTTGCTCTCTTGTTATCAAAGTGAAAAGTTATTGTGGCTTTAGGATCATTAATATTTACTCCATATATCATGACAAAATCAGGGCTATTCCTTAAATCCATCGGATCTACGTCTTTGCTTAAATCTAATTGTTCATTAGGAAAAATACTGTTTCCCCATATATCTAAATTAAAAATTCTTATTTTATGTTTTAAAAAAATTTGTTCAATAATATAAATGTTTAACATGTCTAACGCTCTTGAAAAGGGCACTTTATACCTAGGCCGTGGAAGATAGTATGTATTTAAGGGAGCTTTTTGTTTTGATAATAAACTTGAATAAACTATTCCTTCTTTTAGAATCTGCCTATTAATTTCAAAGTTCTTAGGCATTTTAACTAAATCATGTAAAATGAAACTTTCTGTTAGTATTGTCTTATGCATTCTATCTTTCTTATAGCATATTTTAATTTATTTAAAACATGAATTATAGGGAAGGATAATCTGTTGGTCCTTTGATCCAAGTTTGATTAATTTCATCCCAATCGTAAAAATCTGGTATTTCTCTACCATCAATTGTAGTAGTAGTTTGAGGTGGTGCAATTGGAGGTTCCCAATTGTGAGAAGAGCTATTAAAAACCCATGACGCATAAGGTTTTTTTGGTTTAAACATTTCATTTTCAGAATCCCATATAAAACCTGTTGCAGGATAAGTTCCTCTAAAAGGAGTTCCGCCTAAAAGGTGCTCTCCATTAATTGTATTGTAAGAACATTTTTTCCAAAGATGCGCTGGCCAATTGTTATGTTTTTCTAAATAAGCTTGTCCAATAGACTCAACAGCTTCTCCTGCTTCGTTTTTTTCATCTTTATCAGCTAATGTTAAAACTGTTAGAACTTCATTGTTTTCAGATAATTTTGCGTAATGTGCCATAATAAATTCCTATGCCGTATATGTTCCTGGACTATTGAAAAGGTGAATTGTGTCAGAGCCAGACGTTGATTCAGTGCCTCCAGATCCGCAAGAATCTGCAGTTACACGTCTTATAATTACAACACCTGATCCTCCAGTTGCTCCTGCATTTTGTTGGTTTCCGGGACTAGCTCCGCCACCAGCACCGCCGCCGCCTCCTCCAGTATTAGCAGTTCCATTAGTTCCTCCGCCACCTGCGTTTCTAGCACCCGCGGCTCCACCACCACCAGATCCGCCTGATCCAGGGCTTCCGCCAGGAGCATCGCCATAACCTCCAGCTCCGCCTCCGCCGCCAGCTCTTGTGACAGACGCTCCGCTAATACAAGAAGCTGTACCAGCTCCTCCAGGGCCTCCGGTTTTACCACTTCCATCAGTTCCTGCACCGCTAGCTCCACCGCCACCTCCTGCACTTACCGTGCCTGATGTGATGTGTCCGCCTGCGCCTGGATTTCCTTGTGAAGGTGTTGTTGGTGGAGTATTTCCTGCTCCGCCAGTTGATGAAGGTCCTCCGACAGATCCTCCGCCAGAACCTCCAGTGTTACCAACATCATTACTTGGATAAGGAAAACCAGGGGCTTGGTTTTTTCCGCCACCGCCTCCTCCTCCAGTTGATGTTATTGTTGAAAAAATTGAATTTGCTCCTGAAGCACACACAACAGGAACTGCTCCAGTTTGTGCTCCTCCCGCTCCTACTGTTATTGGAATAGCGTCACCTGCTGTAACACAAAATGTTTTAGAACAAATTATACGAAAACCGCCTGCTCCTCCGCCGGCTCCACCATAATTTGTTGATCTACCACCAGCGCCACCGCCAGCTACGACTAAAAATTGAACTTGATATGAAGCTTTACCGCCTCCAGATCCAAAACCTAATACTTGATATCCAAACATATTTTATTCTCCTTACGCGTCGTTAGCCGCATCTGTAGTAAAGAATAATTTAATACCTAGAACTCTACATTCACCAGTAAAAGTATCACTACCGTCTGCTGCATCTCTGTATAATTGAAAGTAAGATTGCTCACCTGCTGCAGGAGAACCCGCAACTGTCATAGCACTACTTTCACTTGTAATTTGTTGATCTTCAACTGTTCCTATACCAGCGTCAGTAACTTCTATAGCTGTTCCATATGCAACGTCGATAGTATCATTATCAGCACATGCAACACCTTGTAAACCAAAAATAGCATTTCCTGTATTAGTCGTGCTAGGTGCCCAATAAACTTGATAAGTTAAAGTACCTTCGTTCCATGACTTAGGCATTGCTATTGTAAATTGTGTATATTGTTTTGTACTTGCATCAAAATCAAATACTTTCATATCTGGTCTTGTAGCTGTTGTTTCAACTTGTTCTGCATCAGCTCCATTAGTTGTTGCTGCGTACATAGCTGCAGCTGGAATCCATATAGTTTCTTTACCTGCAATTTTAATTGCAGCTGTTGCTGATTTAAGAACACCTGTTCCTTTAGGATTTAAATTTAAATCAACGTTTGT
>Ga0209337_1004002_pt1 | contig 10276 bp, 16 predicted proteins | sample LinPmetageLP53_FD_184044 | JGI IMG/M metagenome (GOLD analysis project Ga0209337, IMG submission 184044) | Marine viral communities from the Pacific Ocean - LP-53 (SPAdes) (version 2) | ecosystem: Environmental > Aquatic > Marine > Oceanic | place: Pacific Ocean | collected 2010-02-08 | reverse complement strand
TCTTCAAAGACTTCAAGGCTGACGCCTTGATAATCTTATTGTAAAAATCTCCAGCCGTTTTTGTCTTATAGTTCTCGGCTATCTTATCTTCTTTATATTTATTTAAGTCTATTATATTACTCATAGTTTCTCCTAATGTATTGTAAAGTTAAGGGTATCAAGTAGCACTCGCAACTCATACTCAAAGTCTTGAAGAAGAAATGGTATCTCTCCGTCAAACTCATGATGAATTACGAATGCTATATCGACCAGCTCACTGATGCCTTTAGCATCTATCTTGCTTTGCTTTGTGTCTTTTATATTCCCCATACCACCGACACAAGTAATCGTATAGGAAAGTAGGAAGCAATGACAAGTAATGCTATCACACACCACCCGTCTTTACTTATGTATCTTGCTTTCTTTTTCTTCATAGTATACCTCCAGTTATATATCTAAAAGAATAGATTAGTAAACAAACATAGCCTATAAATAGTATGGCTAGTACATAATCTAAGTTTATCATATGCTCACCATTGCTAAAACAAATAGGCATACAATTATAGTACATGTGTATAGTATTAATAATGGCATTATAATAACCCTCTCTTTCTAAAGTCTTTAGGTTCTACTGGCGTATTATTAAAAGCCCTGTAAAATTCTTTAGCTACTTGATCTAAGCCTAAAGGTTCTGATTGAGTACAGCTCGGACAATTTGACTGTACTTTTTCATGTGAAACTTCTGTATCACCCGTACTATTGTTGGCTACTCGTGTTGATTGCATTTTAGTAATGTAGTGATTGCCACCACATTGTTTACATTGGTCGTTCATATAACCCTCCTACTGGTTAAGTTTATAAAGGATAGTTTTCAATGATCAATATAATAGCACTAGCTACTAACCATATTGCATCACCAGTGATAAGATATTCTATCATGTGTAATTCTCCTTTGTTATCAATGCCTTATGATAACATGAAGCTATGGCTGTGTCAATAAATAATTGTTAATCAAATAGTAGTATGATAGGAACTCCAACAAAAATGAATAAAAAAAGTAAATTCATTAATGATACAAAATAACTACCAAGTCTAATATTTTTTAATTTTGTTTTCATAATGTACATATTCTAGTACACATGTATTTATAAGTCAAGCCAATTAAAAATTGGCAACTCCATGTTCGGCTGTAAATTTTATCTAAATTTGGAATGGTAGATTTAGTGGTACCTATATCAGAATGATATATATAAAGTTGAAAGCTAGTAAATAAAGGGTATTGAAAACATTAGATAATTTAGGGAATTAATTCCTTGATTTATCCAATGAAATCAATGACTTAGATTTATTGACTTAGGTGTCTATATGCTTATAATCATGGGTAATTGATTCGCAATTATGCAGATCAAAATTTAATAAAAGGATAATAAAAATATGACTACAATTAAATCAGACTTAAAAACATTATTAATTAATAATTTAAAAGATATTAATAATGCAAGTTCTCCACTAACAATTAATAATTTAGTGTTAGCAATGCAAAATGAAACCAATGATGTATTCAAAAAAGAAATTTTTGATGCTGAAAAGGTGAGGGATTATTGTTGGAATTTGGCAAGTTATGCAGGTCAGCAAAAAGATAAACTTGGCTTCATTACTTCTGACAGAAATAAATTATTTGAAGATAATGTGCTTAGAGCAATCTCAGTATATAGAGAAAAAATAATAAAAGGTGGTGAAAGTAAAATACAATTCAAAGAAAAATCTTTTATCGTTCCACTTGCTGATTATAAGCCCGATCATAAGGACTTAAAAAAATCACCTAATAAAATGGTTAAGTTGCCACTTAGTGAATTAGTAAATTTTGCTGATGAATCAATTAGTGGTGTTAAAAAAACTAAGGGTACAGTTATTAAACCCTTATTTAATGAAGTTGTGTTTAATGCTGTCGAACAGTTTAAAGCATCAATATGTAAAGGAACACAATTAATTAAATATCATAAAGATGCTAACACTTATGGATTTAATTATGATTCTTTCATTGATAAATTTGATGATGAAGTTGTTAAAGAATTAAACAGTATGAAAGATTTTATTTATTTAATGTTAGAAGTAAATGAAACCGCACACTCTGAGCTAGATGTTGAAGGCAATGTGAAAGTAGATAAAGAAATATCAGACGCACACATAGTTGAATTCAAGCCTTTCTCTAAAATGTTTAAAGTAAGTTAAGACACTACAACAAAACAATCAAAGCCCTTTCATTAATTTGTTAGGGCTTTTTTTGTGCCTAGATTTTAAACGCCACCCCACCAAAGACACCACCATATATATTTTAATAGTTGCCATAGGTGGTTGTCATAGTTCCCATAAGATACGCAATCAAGGTTGCCATAGTTTTATTTTTAATTGAAACCATAAAAGATTTTTTATAGTTTTCTTTTATAAAATATTTATAGCTGTACCTGAAAAAAAATTATAGTCATAAAAAAATAACTTTATGTAAATTTATCAAGGGGATAGGCAGGGGGCTAGGGGGGTACCCTATATATCCTATACGCCATAGTTGGAAAATCAGTAGAAAACAATGGTAACCACTTAGGCGGCCACATTAGTATGGTACTTGTAGGGGTCCACACCCATAGATGAGTCCCTAATAGTACATTTAGGTAATACATATAGGGGCCTGGGGGGAGGCCTTAATACCATTATACACCCTAATACCGATTTTGTCAATAACAAAATAAATAATCTAAATAAAACAAATAAATGTATTGACAGAATCGTGATATTGTGTATAATAGATAGATATACAGTAGTTACCAACGGGTCACACAGATATGTATAAGAAATAAACACGGACATTCACGGAAACTACTGGTTTATAAGGAAAAACTACATGGCAATCAGAGAAATATACGGATCTATCGGCAAAGAAATGATCAATGGCAAGTTTTATAGCATGTCAGAGGCACGCCATGCAGAGATATTCGGCAAAAAAAAGGGAAAAACAAATGAAATCAATGAACTATCCAAAAAAAAATCAAAAAAAAGCTAAAGGTACTAAGAAAAAAACTAAAAAACCTATGAGTGCTGGTAAAAAAATGGGCGGTATGGGTTACTAACCACATGACTATACCCTTTGCAGAGCTAGTAGATATAATAAATAAGAAAGCAGAAGCTCAAAAGCGTAGTAATAAGAATAGATATGGCCAAAACAAAAAGTACCGTAAACAAAGCAGGGAATTACACCCAACCAGGTAAGAGAAAAAAGATCTTTAATCGTATTAAAGCTCAAGCCTCTCATGGTACAGGTGCAGGACAGTGGTCAGCCCGTAAAGCACAGGCTTTAGCCAAGGCCTATAAAAAAGCAGGTGGAGGATATAAGTAATGCTTAAAGGTAAACAAAAGAAATTAGATAAGAATAGAGATGGTAAGATCTCAAAAGTAGACTTTAAATTATTAAAGAAAAAGAAAAATAATGGCACTAGCAAAAAGTCAAAGAAGTTTAAAGTCTTGGGGTAAACAGGATTGGCGAACTAAATCAGGGAAGAAATCTTCTGTAACTGGTGAACGTTACCTTCCAGCCAAAGCAATTAAAGCATTATCTGCCTCAGAGTATGCTACAACTACCAAGGCTAAGCGTAAAGCTAAAGCTAAAGGTAAACAAGTTTCAAAGCAACCAAAAAATATTGCAAAAAAAGTAAAAAAATATAGAAAGATATCATAATGAAAGGCGTAAAGCACTACACAAAAGACGGTAAAGAATGGAAAGGTGCTACGCACAAAATGCCTAATGGTAAGTTGCATACAGGCAAAGGCCATAGTAAAAATAGTAAACCTTTAGTACATAAAAAAGATATTAAAAAGAAAAAAACTAAGAAGGCATAAGGCATGGCTAAGTCAGCAGCATGGACTAGAAAAGAAGGTAAGAATCCAGAGGGTGGATTAAATGCTAAAGGGCGTGCAAGTTATAATAAAGGCAAGACTAAGACAGGCAAAAAAAGAAACCTTAAAGCACCAAGTAAAGTAAAAGGTAATCCAAGAAGAGCCTCATTCTGTGCAAGAATGAAAGGGATGAAAAAGAAATTGACCTCTGCTAAAACTGCAAGAGATCCTGATTCAAGAATAAACAAATCATTAAGAGCATGGAATTGCTAAAGGAGATAATATGGATAAACTATTAAAGATTAAAGATAAAATTATAGCTATGCCAAAGCATAAACAAATTGCTTTAGCTATTGCCGTAGTTGCAGTAATAATTGTTGTATGCTTCTAGACAAGAAAGAAACAACAGAATTAACTGAGAAACAAAAGATATTTCTGTCTGCTCTATTTGGAGAAGCAAATGGTGAGCCTAGAGCAGCCGCAGAAATTGCAGGCTATGCTCCCACCTCATATCCGAAAGTGGTACAAGGTTTAAAAGACCAAATCCTAGAACGTGCCGAGACGGTATTGGCAGCACACTCACCAAAAGCTGCACTAAGCATAGCCAATGCAATAGATGATGATGGCTCTATACCAGGAGCAAGCATTAGAATGGAAGCGGCTAAACAGATACTAGATAGAGTAGGTTTAGTTAAACGAGAGAAAATAGATATTAATGCCAAAATAGCCCATGGTATTTTTATATTACCAGCCAAAGAAGCATAATGAAAAGTATAGTATATAAGATATTTATTTGGTCAGGAAAAATACATAGTTGGTCGTGGACAATGTTATATGGGAAACGAAACAATGAGTCTAGGTCATAGAAAAAGAATTGCAAGAACTGTTCCATTTGGGTACAAAGTAAGTGAACAAGACGAGAAATTATTAGAGCCGATCCAAGAGGAACTCGAAGCTATAGAGCAAGCAAAACAATATATTAAAAGTTGTTCCTATCGAGAAGTTGCTGGTTGGATGGAAAGAAAAACGGGTAGATACATATCTGCTCCTGGCTTACGGAAGGTGCTATCAAGAAGTGAATGATATACCACCACCTAAAAAGAAAAAGAAAACTATAGCCAAAGCTAAACGATCAGCTAAAGCTAGCATTAGTGATATAGCTAAACAAGTACAGAAAGCTAAAGATAACTACCATAATGCACAAAAGAAACTAAAGAATAAAAAAGAAACTATTAAAAAAGTTGACAATATTCTAGAGAATAAAGAAAATATAGTTATTGAAGATGACTTAGATGACTTATCGCCAAATATAAAAGAAGCAGTTAAAGAACAAGAAATTATATTTGAACCTAACGAAGGACCTCAAACACAATTCTTAGCTGCATCAGAACGAGAAGTATTTTATGGTGGGGCAAGAGGCGGAGGTAAATCCTACGCTATGCTTATTGATCCACTTCGTTATTGTGATAAAGCAAAACATAGATGTTTATTATTAAGACGTTCTATGCCAGAGCTAAGAGATTTAATTAATCACTCACAGCAACTATACCCTAAAGCATATCCTGGTGCTAAATGGAGAGAACAAGAAAAAGAATGGAGATTTCCATCAGGAGCAAAAATAGAATTTGGATATGCTGAAAATACTACTGACGTACTTAGATATCAAGGTCAGTCTTATACATGGATTGGAGTCGATGAGCTACCACAATATCCCAATCCAGATATATATAATTTTCTAAGATCATCACTTAGATCAGTAGATCCTGAGATACCAGTATATATGAGAGCCACTGGTAATCCAGGAAACGTAGGATCAACATGGGTAAAAGAAATGTTTGTCGATCCAGCTGTACCCAATACAAGGTTCTCTATAGATATTCAAACACCAGTTGGTAATAGGTCTATAACCAGAAGATTTATACCAGCTAAGTTACAAGATAATCCTTATCTAATGCAAACTGAGGATTATTATATTATGCTAGCGTCTTTGCCTGAAGTGCAAAGAAAACAATTTTTAGAAGGAGACTGGGGAGCGTACGAAGATGCTGCTTTTCCAGAGTTCAATAGAGCAGTACATGTAGTTGAACCATTTGAAGTTCCTAGAAATTGGAATAGATTTAGATCTTGTGACTGGGGATATTCATCTCCTGCATGTGTACTTTGGTTTGCTATTGACTTTGATAATAATCTTTGGATTTACAGAGAATTATATACACAAAAAGTTGTAGCAGATATATTTGCAAGAAAAGTACTAGAGATGGAACACGGTGAGTATATTCGTTATGGAATATTAGATTCCAGTACTTGGGCACGAAGAGGAGATGTAGGTCCAAGTATAGCAGAAACAATGATAACTGCAGGATGCAGATGGCGACCATCTGATAGATCTCCTCGAAGCCGTATAAATGGTAAACTAGAATTACATAAACGTTTATCAGTTAGAGACAAAGGAGATAAGAAACAGCCATCTCTTTTTGTTTTTAATAATTGTATAAATTTAATACGAACACTACCTCTACTACCGTGTGATAAAAATAATCCAGAGGATGTTGATACGCACACAGAAGATCATGCATATGATGCATTACGTTATGGCTGTATGTCTCGCCCCATTAACCCACAAGGAAATGGTTCGGATGACTTTAATAAAAATAAAGCATTTAAACCTGCAGATAGAGTATTTGGATACTAATGGATATAGACAATAAAAAATTAAGAGTAGGATTTCAAGACCTTATTATTAAGGTAGAGAATCCTGATTTTAAAAAAGACAATCTAACTGATTGCTATGGACAGTACTTACAACGTGAGAATGCTATCCAAATAAACGCAGGATTAGAACCTCATGATATGTTAAATACAGTCATACATGAGATTTTTCATGCTTGTGTATATGTAAGTGGATTAACACAAAAAGATAATCCCCTTGCAGATGATGATAAAGAAGAAACTGTAGTTAATAATTTAGCTAATATATATCATACAGTTTTAAGAGATAACCCTTGGCTTCTAGTCTTTATGAAAGAAGCCATAACTAAAACAAAAACTAAGGAGAAATAACATGACTATCATGAAAAAATACAAACAAGGTGATCTAGACGAAGTTAATACTAAGCCTGATAGACCTGCTAATAATATGCCTACAGTTGAAGAAGGTGGAAAAAATGAAGATGCACCTAAAGTAAAAACTAATATGGTAGACAATAGCGTATTTTCAAAAGCAGACGAACGAGACTACTAAACAATCCAATAAGGACAGATAATGGCTATTGAGCAACCAGACGATACTATCATAAGTTTAGATGATGAAAAAAAAGAAAAAGATCAAAGCTACAATGATTATTCTGATTTACAAGGATTAATTAAAGCTAGATTTATTAAATCAGAAGACGCTAGACTATTCGATGAAAGCCGTTGGTTACGAGCATATCGTAATTATAGAGGTATCTATGGTTCTGATATGGCATTTACTGAAAAAGAAAAATCTAGAGTATTTGTTAAGATAACTAAAACAAAAGTTCTAGCTGCCTTTGGGCAATTAATTGAAGTTTTATTCTCAACTGGAAAATTTCCAATTGGAGTAGAAGCTACGACTATACCTGATGGTATTGCAAAATATGCCAATACTGGAGAAGAAGAAACTATAGGAGATGATGATCCTAAAGTAGAAATCAAAGACATATATGGCTTTGAGGGTGATGGTAGATCGATGGAACCTGGAACAACCAGTGCAGATTTACTAAGAGGATTGGCAAATGATTATGAGGGTGTTGAGTTTTCGGCAGGACCTTCAGTACAATCTCCACAAACTCCACAAATAGAACCTGCCAGAAAAGCTGCAAGTAATGCCGAGAAGTTAATTCATGATCAATTAGAAGAAACTTCTGCAATAACTATGCTACGGCATGTTTTATTTGAAATGGTTCTTCTTGGTACTGGAGTATTAAAAGGTCCATTTAGTCATGATAAAACTTTACATAAATGGGAAAAGAATGAAGAGGGGGATCAACAATATAAACCCCAAAGTAAAACTGTTCCTAAACTAGAAGCAGTAAGTATTTGGGATTTTTATCCTGATCCAGATGCCACTAACATACAAGATTGTGATTATGCTATACAGAGACATTCATTCAATAGATCACAATTAAGAAATTTAAGAAATAGACCTTTCTTTAGAGATAGCTCAATACTTGAGTGCTTAAGTATGGGAGAAAATTATGAAGTTCGAGGATTTGAAACTGCCCTTCTAGATAGAGAAAACGTAGACGATCTTAATAAAAAACGATTTGAAGTATATGAATACTGGGGATCAATGGATAAAGACCTAGCTGAACAGGCAGGCTTAGATATTAGTGAGGATATGTCAGAAGAAGATGAAGTCCAAATTAATGCATGGATATGTAATGGACACGTTTTAAGATTAGTATTAAATCCATTTACTCCTGAGAGAATACCATTTCATATATGTCCTTATGAAATAAATCCATATCAATTTTTTGGTGTAGGCATACCAGAAAATATGGAAGATGCACAGATGGTAATGAATGGTCATGCAAGAATGGCTATTGATAACTTAGCATTAGCTGGTAATTTAGTGTTTGATATAGATGAAACACAATTAGTTCCAGGACAAGATATGAGTATATATCCTGGTAAAATATTTAGACGACAGTCTGGCGTAACAGGAACTGCAATCAATGGATTAAAGTTTCCTAATACAGCAACAGAAAATTTAATGATGTTTGATAAGTTTAGACAACTTGCAGATGAATCTACAGGAATACCTTCTTACTCTCATGGTACAACAGGAGTACAGTCTACTACAAGAACAGCAGCAGGTATGTCTATGCTTATGGGAGCAGCCGCTTTAAGTATTAAAACAGTAGTAAAAAATATAGATGACTACTTATTAAGACCTTTAGGAGAAGCTTTATACGCATGGAATATGCAATTTAATAGTGATGTTGAAAACATAAAAGGTGATCTAGAAGTTAAAGCAAGAGGTACCTCTTCTTTAATGCAAAAAGAAGTAAGGTCACAAAGACTAATGACGTTTATGCAAACTGCTAACAACCCTAATATTGCCCCGTTTGTTAGATGGCATTCAATTCTAAAAGAAATTGCAAAATCTTTAGATATTGATCCTGATCAATTAATTAATGATCCAGAAAATGCACAAATTTTTGCAAAAATAATGGGGATGACAAATGGAAATCAACAAACTCAAGGCCCTAGTGGCGGACAAACTAACATGGGTAATACTCAAGGAGTACCTTCAGAAACAAATCCAGCAGACGCAACAGGAGCTGGAGGCGGCAACATCGGTGCAGGAGCTGTACCGCAGCCAGGGGAAGATCAGTTCTCTGCGTAGAATTCTTAACCTAGAAGAACAACTAAAGAAAGACTCAAAAAGTAGAAATTTTTTTAAATAATTATTATGGCACAATACGACACACCACCGGGAATAGATCCAAGAACAGGAAAAATAACTCCTTATAAACAAGTATTAGATCAAGACGCTACAACAGGAGTATTTAAAGTTAAGTATGAATATACAAAACCTACAGCTTTAGCTGCAAGTGAAATGATATTAAAACCTGGTCCAGTACCAGCAGTAACTCCATTGCCAATAACTTATTATGAAAATCCTGCTGATGCAATAAAACGTGGTTTAACTACACCTCAAACTACTTTTGGTTCTTCGGGCACAGGGTACATGGGAGGAGGAACTCCACCACCAGAAAGCGGAGGAACGTTACCAGGAACAGGAACGTTACCAGGAACAGGAACGTTACCAGGAACAGGAACAGTATCTACAGTCAATACTAATCCTTTGATAGATCCAGCTCGTCTTGGAGATCGTGGTAGTCGTGCAGATAGAGAAAATAATGCACTACCTGAAAGTTTTGATTTTGAAAGTGCAAGTTTACAAGAACTAGGAGGGATATTAAATCCTAGCCTTATGGATAAGGCTGTTGGTTTTGGGATAGGGTTTACTCCTTTAGCTACACCATTTGGTCTTGCTATGTGGAATCAAAGACGTTTAGCAACAAATCAATTGAATGAAAGATTAGAAAATAATCCAGAAACATTTGCAGCAGGTCTTACTTTAGACCAATTAAAAAATTTAAATAAAATGGAGCTGACTCCTAAAGTAAATGCAGCATTAGAAGCTACTATTAAAAACTGGAGCACTAATATGCCAATGCAAAAACCAGTCAATCCAAATGTTTATACAGGACCTTACCCTACAAAAAAACCAGTCAATCCAAATACAGTTGCTCCAGGAGATGAGATGTCTGAATTAGATAGAGCAGCAGAAAGAGCAATAGATCCAGGTCCAATTTCTAATCTTCCTCAAAGAAGACCTACTGCTTCTATGAGATCTTCTGAAGCCTACAATAGAATG
>Ga0209337_1004000_pt1 | contig 10278 bp, 13 predicted proteins | sample LinPmetageLP53_FD_184044 | JGI IMG/M metagenome (GOLD analysis project Ga0209337, IMG submission 184044) | Marine viral communities from the Pacific Ocean - LP-53 (SPAdes) (version 2) | ecosystem: Environmental > Aquatic > Marine > Oceanic | place: Pacific Ocean | collected 2010-02-08 | reverse complement strand
CAGCGGATGCAGCACAAAAGCAAAGAGACGCAGACGATTTAAGAAAGAGACAGGAAGCACAAGAACGAGCACGTAAAATTGAAGAAGCACAAGCTGAATCTGAAAGAAGAAATAGAGAACTTGAAGATATTAGAAACGCACGTATAGCACAAGAAAGAAAGGATTTAGAAGAACGTTCTGGTGTATTACCTGAACCATCACAGGAACCAGTTCAACAGGTAAGAAGAAATAAACCACCAACAACACTACCAACAGGATTATCAGCAGAAACAGTAAGACAAGTTAAACCACCACAACCACCAGTAGAACCACCAATACAACAAGAACAATTAACACCATTAGAAAAAGCAAGAAAGGAATTTAAAACTGCAACTTCACTTAGAACATCGCACAAAAGATTAAAACCAATACCAACAAAACCAGGCTTTGCTACTGAAAAAAGTAAAGCACAAGAAAAAACGTATAAAAGGGCAGGTGGTTTAAGAAAATTAGAACAATTAGAAAAAGTAGAATTAGAGAAAAAAGAACAATTAGAAAGATTACAATCAAATATATCAATTGGTTTAGCTGATGAATTTGGAAATTTTATACCACAAACATTAAAGAAACCAGAAGAAGTTAGACAACCACAACAAAGAGCACAATTTTCACCTGATGATTTTGAAAGACAATTAGAAGTAAATACAAAAGTATTAAGAAGTAATTATACTTCAAATCAAAAACTTTATAGAGAATTATTTACTGATAAATTTAAAACAGAAGATACAAAATTAAAGGATCAATATTTAGATAAATTAGTAAAGGATGCAAAAATACTACAAAAAGATAAAGCATTAGCCAGATCAGTAATAGTAGATAATAAAAAATTAACAGAAAAACAAAAGAACACAATATTGTTTGACGAAACTGTATTAGAAAGAGGAAGCACAGTATATGTAGATAAAAATAGAGATAAGGAATTACAAAAAAAAGGTAGAGAATTTCAAGCTGGTTTAACAAAGCAAAAAAAATTATTACGTGAGTCAGAAAATTTTGTAGAAGAAAAAAATTACCGTTTTAGAAATCAAGAAACAGCTAAACAATATTTAGATAGTTTAACCGTGAATGAACTACAACAACCAAGACGACAACAACGAATTGAAGAAGTATCTGAACCAGAAGTTAGACAAGCACAAACAGCAGGAGAGGGTGAAGGATTATTAGAGGAGGCACAAGGAACAGGACAGGAAACACAAAGTGCTGTAAGAAGTAATTTTACAACTTATCAAACTTTATTACCTGAAATTCAACAATTACAACAAGTAGGAAGACCAAAATCACGAAGACAAAATACTATATATATTCAAAATACAAGTGATAAAACATTAAAAGGAATTGAACCAGGTGCAGAAGTAATTTTAACAGGCTATGAAAGTCAAAACCAAGGAACAATAGGCTTTTTTGTAGAAGGAATGAGAAGAAGAACACAGAAAAACATAATAGAAAAATTAATTAAAGAAGGAAAAATTAAAATTTATAAAAAATAAATATATAGTATTTATATATAATGGAAAATATTTTAAATCCTAAATTATACGAGAAAGCAAAAAAAGAAGCAGATAAAGTATATAGTAGACATAGTGCGTATAAATCAATGTTTATAAGTAAAAAATATAAAGAATTAGGTGGAAAATATAAAACTACAAAAAAAAAATCAGGTTCTACTGATAATTGGAATAAAGAAGAATGGATACAGGTTATACCTTATTTAACAAAAGGTGAAAAAATAGTTTGTGGTTTAGATAATAAAAAAAATAAAGTATGTAGGCCTTTTAAAAGAATAAATAGTAATACACCAATAACTATTAATGAATTATTAAAATTACATAAAAAACAAGATTTAATTAAATTAGGTAATAGAAAAATAAAAGATATGGATGGTAGAATATTTTGGAAAACTTTAAAATTTATTCCATCAAAAAAATAAATATATTATAATTATATATAATGCCTTTAACAATGGATATAGTAGAAGCTGATGAAAAAACAAAAAAAAGATTTACAGCAATTTTTAGAAATCATAAAGGAGGTAAGGTAATTAAAATAACTCACTTCGGTCAACGTAATCCTAAAAAAGGAACATATATAGATCATGGTGATAAAAAAAGTAGGTCTGCTTTTCGTGCAAGACATAAGAAAGATTTAGATACAAAAGATTTTAAACGTGCTGGTTATTTAAGTTATTTTTTATTATGGGGTGATAGTAATAATTTAAATAAAAATATAGAATTATATAAAAAAAAATTTAATCTTCAATAATTTATATAATGCCACCAAAAGTAAAAAAAGGATTTCATAGAATGCCTGACGGTTCAATAATGAAAGATAGCGATATGAAAGGATATAAAAAACCAAAATCAAATAAACCAAAAACAAATAATGATAAAATAAAGAATGCTTTAAAACATAAAACTTTAACAAAAAAACAAGTTGATAGTCTACCTGAAAAATTACTAATGGGTATAATTAATAAAAAGGGTTGTGGTTGTGGTTGTAGTAAAGATAAAAAAAAAAAATCTTAGTTATTAATATATATGAGTTTAACACATAATGATAAAGGTGAAATTAAAAAAGCAAATAATATAGTTATTAAAAGTAATGATAGTAGAATTAATTATAGTTTTTATAAAGAAGAAGATATAGAAAATTTTGAAAGATTACCTATTATACTTGGTTTAGATAAATATGATTATAGTTTTAAAACTAATAAAGGTGATGAATTACAACTACCAACATTAACACCATTAAGTTTAGCACAAGGTAAAGATAATTTAGAATATTTAGAAGAATGGTATAGAAATAAATTCCCTAATTTACCTGATGAATACCACGGTATATTAGCAAGATATTCTAATAGAGAAGTATTAACTAAAAAAGAAACTAAAAACGCCTTAAAGAAATATAATAAAAAAAATAAAAATTTACCTATTGGAATGTCAATAGCTGAACCTTTTGATGAAAGTAAATTTACTATTAACTGGAATTAAAAATAATATTTTACTAATTAATTATTATATATATATACTAATATTATATATATAATGACTACTGTTGAAGAAGTAAAAAAAAGAGGTAGAGAAAACCACCTTACGAATGCTTATAATTTCGCAGGACCTGGAACGTTTTATAGTGCAAGAATGCGGGGTAGTGATTTTTATGAGAATTTGATGAAAGAAGCAGGTAAGAAAATTGTAGGAACTAAACCTTATAATGTTCCTATAAATAAATTAGATACTTGTGCTAAATCTCATGATAAAGTTTATAATAATAAAAACGCAACAGGCGATGAAGTCCAACAAGCAGATAGAGTTTTTCAAGATTGTATAGGTAAAATTAAAACAAGTGATGGTATACAACAAACATTATTAGCCAAAGCAGCAATAGTTGGATTTGATGCAAAATTAGCAGCAGAAGATTCAGGTATTATTAGAAAAGGTAGTTTATCTGATGGAGGTGATAAAAAAAGTGGATTAGGTAAAAAATTAAGTAATTTAGAAAGTTTTGGTAAAAAAGCAAGTAATAAAATAAAACGTGGATTAAAATTTAATAATTAATAAAATTTAATTTTAATATTACTTATTATATATAATGCGAATTTTTGGTAGAAAATCAAGAGGTTCTAACATAGGTAAAAAACAAAGCAGTTTTAAAAAGGGTGTTAAATCCTTAGGCTTAGCCTTAGTAGCAGGTGCTGGTATTTATGCTGCTACACAATCAGGAGATAAAGAAGTTAAAGATACAGAAGAAGAACAACGTAATCAGGTATTAGAAGAACAACGTGAAAAATTAGCAGCAGAAGGAGCACAACCAGCACCACCCCCTGCTGTTGAATTCGGTCAAGGTAATACCGGTGGTAAATTAGATAAAGCAAAAGACGTTTTACAAATAGCAGGAACCGCAATAGATGCAGCACAAGATATTGATAGTGAAAAAGGTAAATTTGGAAAAGCAAAAGCAGTTGTTGGTGGTATTAAGGATGTTAAAAAAGAAGCAGATAATATAGGTAAACAAAATATACAGGGTAAATTTGAAGCAGGTTTATTAACAGATCAACAAGCAAAAAAATTTATTTCTAAACAACAAAAAGAGGTAGAAGGTAAAAAACGTGAGGAAGATTGTGATAAAAAATTTCCACCAGGTTCAGGATTTAAAGTAGCTGGAAAAAATAAAGCTTGTAAAAAAGGTTTAGTTAAACAAACATAAATATTATAAATTATTAAAATATATACTATTATATATTAATGAGTTATTTAGAAACTGAAACACCCGCAAGTAGAGTTATATATATTAATTCAGGTGATGCTACAACAACCTATGGTGGTATTGATTCTGATTTTGATTTTACATTAGAAGAACCTATTATAGTTCCACCACATCATTCTATTTTAATGTCAGTTTATAGTGCTGAAATACCTTTTACTTTTTATAATTTTCAAGATGGTATTAATACAAGATTAGATTATTTTATAAGTCCTTTTGGAACTGTGGCTAATTATGATGCTAACGGGTTTATGACTGGATTTACACCAATGACTTTACCACAGGGTAATTATACTACTACACAACTTGCTAAATTTTTAAGAGATAATATAGAAAGTTTTGGGGTAAAGCCTTTAAATTGTGTATATGATGTTAATAAACTTAAATTTAAATTTAGTTGTAATACACCAAATTTTAGAATTACATTAGCTTTAAAGAATGGGGTTAGCACTGGAACTAAAACAAGTCCAGGTGATGATATGAATGAAGAATTAGGTTTTGATTTTGACAACATAACAGGCGACCCTTTCGTTGAACTTAATGGTGCAGGCACTCAGTATTTTTTTGGTTATACAAACGCAACAGTAGATGCTTTTGGTAATATAGTTCCTGGTGCTGGAACTGATATATCTGTATCAGGTCCACACTTAGTAGAAACTTTTTTAGTAGCTGATGATGCTGCTGATGTTTCAAATAGTGTAAGAAGTTTATTTTTAAGAACAAATTTATCATCAGCAAGTATTTTAGATTCTCATATTGGGGGTGGATTTTCTAATATATTGTGTAGAGTTCCTATAAACGTTGAACCAGGTAAAATTATAAATATACAACCTGTAAACGGCAACGTTCATAAATTATTATTAAAAGTTAAAGCAATAACTAATATTAGTATGAGATTAACAAACCAAAAAAACAGAACAGTTAACTTAAACGGTTTAGATTTTGATGTATCTTTAAAATTAGATTTTATGGAGAATAAAAATTTATCAGTTCCTAAAACACTAAGAATACAATTACAAGAATTTGAAAAAGAACAAAAAGAAAAATTATTAGAAACTAAAATAAAAACAAAGACTAAAACAAAAAATAAATAAAATTTATTATTATATATATAGACATAATGGGTTTTTTTTCTAATTTAGGTTCCAAAGTTTCACACGCAGCACATGCAATAGGAGCAAAAGCAACGCACATAGCAAGAAAAGGCGTAAAAATTGTAGCCGATGAAGCAGGCACAGTTTCAAATATAGCAGATAAGGTTTCAGGCGTGGCAGGCACACTGGCTACTGGTGCTGCTATGATAGGATTAGAACCAGTAGCAGCAGGATTAGCAGGAGTAGCAGCAGCATCAAAAGGAATATCTAAGGTAGCAGATATAGCTGGAACTGCTGCACGAGCAGAACAGAACGCTGAACGAGCTGTTAAAGCAGGTAGTGATACTATTAATAAATTACGTGCAGGTGATATAAGTGGTGCTATTACGTCTGGTATTACTGCTGGTAATTCAATATCTGCTGCTAAAAATTTTGGTATAACTGCTAATTTAAAAAAAAAGGAATTACAAAGAAAAAAGTAATTTAAAATTATTATAGTATATAGTTATATATGGATTTAACAGGATTATGTTTAGGATTTTTCTGGGGTATAACTTTTGCTGAAATATGTGAACGATTAAAAAAAAAATATTATAATAAAGAGGTTATAGAAAATAAAGAACTATCTATAAATTACAAAATATTAAAAGATAAAATTAGAGAATTAAATAATATTGATAATAATTTAATTTTAAAAGAAGATTAAAAAAATAAATATATTTATATTATATATATAGTATAATATGAATAATGTAAATACAGTTTCTGTTAAATCAATTGATGAAGAAAAAAGAAAATTTAGGGTTATATGGTCCAACGCTGCACGATTTGTAGGAAACCAACAAAAAGGAACATACAAATTTAATTTACCACCACCAACAGCAATTGCTAATTCTCATAAATTCAGTGCAGCAGCAATTAAAATAGATAGTTTTACAGCACATACAATGACAGGTGTTAATGATGCTGTTTGGTATGATAACGCAGCAGGAGCAGCTATAAAATTACCAGCAATAGAACTTAGACTTAATATAGGTAGTAGCCAAGTAGTAAATAATAGGAGCACTGCACCAGCTGATAAAGATTATGGACGTAATGAGATAGGAGGATTTAGACAATTATTACCACTACAACTTGTTAACGTGGGTAATGCAGCAGGACCAGCAGCAGCAGCTGATAGTTTTTCTTGGACCGCAATAGGTTCAGGTGTGGCTGCTACTGATGCTATGATTTGTGCTAATCCTTTCGGTCAGGATATAAGTATAAATTTTCAGATACCGTTTGATGAGAATACTTGCTATTTAAAAGGTGCTGGTGGTGCTGATGTTGATTCTGGTTTATATACCGCACAAATAAGTATAGAATTATTAGAAAATAGTTAAAATTTTTATTATTAATAAAATATATTATAGATTATTATTATATATATAATATGGAAAGTTTCGCTGTTCTCCCTTCAAACGTTGATTATACTAAGGTATTACCCTTAGCTGTTGAAAGTCGTAGTAGACGTAGAACCTTTTTCCCTACTAACGGTCAGACTTTTAGTAGTGATGGTAATAATATTATTAGAATTGATTTATCGGCACAAGCCTTTTTAGACCCTAAACATTCTTATTTAAGATTTACCTTAGATAATACAACAGGTCAAAATATGGGTGTTGACTTCGGTGGGGGTCATGCTTTTATTGAACGACTTAGAATAGAACAGGCTGGTAATGTTTTATGTGATACAAATAATTATAATAAATTAATGAGTGCTATTATCCTACCAGCACAAGGAGGTTTAGAATCTTCTGCTACACGGTCTATTACTGAGGGTGTAAGATTTTTAAACCAGGGTAATAATGGTGTTATGGGTGAACCAACATTAGCTGCTGATTTAACAGGTGCTACTTTTATTTCTCCTTTTAATTGCGACGGTCAAATTAACAACGGTCAAGAATTTAATTTTTGTATTCCTTTAATGAATGGATTAATTGGAACTACACAAGATAAATTAGTTCCTTTACAATTACTTGGGTCTTCTCCAATAACTATTGAAATTCAATTATCTCCTGTTAATGACGTTGGTATTTTTGCTGCTGCACCAGCTGGTTATACAATTAAGAACGTTAGATATATAGCACAGCTGGTAGAAGTTGGACCTGAGGTAGATGCTAATTTACGAATGGTTCAAGAACTATCAGGGGGTCGCCTTGTTATGAATGGTGTAGACTATACACACTTTTCAGGTAATATTGGTGCTAATGCTGCGGGTAATGTTTCTATTAATGTGCCCGCACGTAGAAAGTCTTTAAAAAGTTTGTTCTTTGTTGGTGCTTCTAAGGCTTATGCAGGGGCTGCAGCTCATCACCTGGTTCATAATTTAAGTTTCGGTGGTAATTTTAATATGACTGATTACCAGCTTAAAATTGGTTCTGTGGTATATCCACCAACTCCTGTTGATTGTCAATTTGGTGCTAATCCTGAAAGAAGCAGAGCAGAAGCAGCTTCTGAGTTGGCTAAGTGCTTTGGTGTGCTTGGTTCTACTAATGGCTTAGGCACTCTTTCTACTATTAATTATGCTACCTCAGATTGTCTTGTTGCTTCTATGCGTGTTAATGCTGGTGCAGTTGATGGTGCTGCTAATCAATCTCAACGCTATTCACCATTCGGTTTAGACCTTGAAGCATTCCAAAGAACCGCTATCGAATCAGGTGTTAACACAGCAGACCAATCTCTACCAATTACTTTAACTCTTAATATTGGTGTAGCTATTAATCAAGCAATTTCTATTGATGCTTATGTTGCTTATGATGCTTTATACTTTATTGATGAAGTTGGTAATATTCGGGTTAGTATGTAAATTAATAAACTAAAAATAATTTAATTATAGAAATATAATATAATTAAATTATATATATAATGGAAAATAGAAGCTTACCAAAAAATATTGATTATTCTGATGTTCTCCCGCAAGCAGTGCCAGCAATCCAACGTAGAAGAAAATTCTACCCTGCTAATGGTGCTACGTTCTCAAATCAAACTAATAACGAAATTAGAATAGAAATAAGTAGCCCTAATGCTCTATTAGATGCTTCAAATAGTTTTTTAGAATTTGAACTTACATCAAATTTAGCAGCTGGTTTAACGTTTGGCTGTGATGTTGGGGGTGGTGCTGTGTTTTTTAGCACATTAAGAATAGAACAAGGTGGTAGAGTATTATCAGAGTGCCAAAGTTATAATAAATTAAATAGTAAAATTTTAGCAATGACACAGGAACAATTTGGTGGTAAACTTGATGAAAGTATTAGAGGGTTAACACGTGCTAATAATGGTAATGCTATTGCAACTGTATTAGCCCCTGGTGCCCCTGCTGATGCCTATGGATTGTCAGCACATCAATCGGCTGCTGTCTTACCAGCTGGTGCGACTGTGAAATTTTCAATGCCTATTATTAGTGGATTGTTTACACAAGATAAATTAATTCCCTTACCTATGATTGCTAAACATTCACCATTAACAATTGTTTTAAATCTTGACGTTCAGGAAAATTACGGTGTATTCTCAGGAAATCCAGCAGGTCTTGATATATTTTCTTTTTCAAAAGTGTCCTATACTGCTTCATTAGTTGAAGTTGGAAGTGATGTATTAAACCAACTTACAATGATGAGAGACGAACTAATGGGGGGTCAGCTTGCCTTATCAGGTCAGGACTACGAACACAACAGTAATATATTAACAGCGGCTGAGACAGGTGAAATACCAATTAGAATACCAGCACGAAAGAGAAGTATTAAATCATTATTTTTTACAGCTTCTTCTAATACCTTTAACTTACAGGGTGGAGGTTCAACTATATTTGGTATCTATAATTTATCTTACTGTGGAACAGGTCAAATTATATCATATCAGGCTAAGGTTGGTAGTGTTGTATATCCACCTGAGCCTATCCAATGTGGAATAACTGTAAATACTAATGCAGAGCAATTTATGGAACTTTGTAAAGCGTTTGGATCACTTGGATTTAATAAACCAGGAGGACATAACAGCGTATTAACTTTTGGTGGTAGTATCGCTGGTAATAATGTTTTAAATAACGGTGATATAGAAATTGCCGGTCCTGCTATTGTTGGCCCACAAAGTGCTGGAGCCCTAAATATGGTGCCTTTTGGATTAGATTTAGACGCATTCCAACACACCGCAATAGAATCAGGTGTAGATACTAAAACATTAGCAGAAGAAGTAAATCTTTTAATTAATGTTGTAGGTGGTAATTTAGAAGATAAAACAATTGATATATTTACACTTTACGACCAACATTATTACTTTAATAGTGATGGTATGATAACTTTCAGCAATTAGATTATATAAAAAAATATTCTTCTTATAATATATAGAATGGGTTATTACCAAACGTTTATAGAAAAACAGGAAAAGAAATTAATAGAAGCAGAAGAACAACTTAAAAAAGATGCTAATAAAAAACATTATGAAAAATATAAAGATAAAGAATATTATAAAAAAAATTATGAAAAACAAAAACAAAGAAGTAGAGAGTATTATTGGAAAAATAGAGAATATATATTAGAAAGACAACGTGCTAAAAAATATGAAACTTCTGAATATTATAAGGAATGGTATAAAAATAATAGAGAACAAGTAAACATGCTTAGATATGATAGAAAACTTAAAATACCAAAGGTAAAAGAAATAAAAGTTGCACCAGTAAAAAAAGTTTATACTGATGAAGATTTTATATTATTTAAATAATGTTTTGTAAATATAACAATACTTAAACTAATAATAATATTATATATTAAGCGAATATATAATATAATTTAAATTAGAATGTCTAAGGCTTTAATTAATGCGTTAGAAGTAGAAGGAGGTAGTAGAAATA
>Ga0209337_1003999_pt1 | contig 10278 bp, 5 predicted proteins | sample LinPmetageLP53_FD_184044 | JGI IMG/M metagenome (GOLD analysis project Ga0209337, IMG submission 184044) | Marine viral communities from the Pacific Ocean - LP-53 (SPAdes) (version 2) | ecosystem: Environmental > Aquatic > Marine > Oceanic | place: Pacific Ocean | collected 2010-02-08 | reverse complement strand
CAACAGGTTCTGTTGGAACAGTCACAGTAGCTGTTTCATAGTATAGACGTAAGTTTAAAAAAAGGGTAAACTCCAACAGACCTTATATAATGGGATTGTATAAATGGCACAGACAGCAGAAAAAGTTATAGAGTTTCCAGCAGGTGGTATAGCCGACTTCTACATGGAAGACGACGAAATCGCGACACTTGAGCGGGAAGAGGCTGCTCAAGAGTTTGGATCTGCGGGTATTGCTACGTTTGAACCTATTGCTCTCCGCATGGCCTCGTATGGTCGCCACGGTGATGACACGGTAGCTCACGTTGAAACAGGCGAACTTGTTATTCCAAAGGCTTTGATTGAGGACAATCCGCGTCTTCGGGCATCTATATTTAGTCATTTAGAAGAGTTGGGTGTAGAGGACCCAGAGCGTTATGTGGTTGGATCTGGCGCAAACTCTATTAACCCTGACACGGGTTTGCCTGAGTTCTTCTTTAATAAAATAAAGAAAGCTGTTTCAAAAATTGGTAGAGGAGTTAAAAAAGCCTTTAAGAGCGTTGCAAAAGTAATTAAGAAAGCTGCTCCGATAATTATTCCGTTTGCGCTTAATGCAATGTTTCCCGGTCTTGGGTCTATTTTTTCTGGTGCATTGGGTTCTGGTATAGGAACCTTGGTTCAGGGTGGCAGCCTTAAAGATGCTTTCAAGAGTGCTTTGATTGGTGGCGCTATCGGTGGGGCAACTGCTGCTATAGGTGGCGGTATGTCGGCTGCAAAAGCGGGTGGTTCATTTTCCGAAGGCGCAGTTAGCGGCCTTAAAAAAGCTGCTGATTTGGGTAACCTGACTACAGCCGGTAAGCAGCTTGTTTCTGGTCAGTTTGGTCAAGCGGGCCTTGATGCAGTGAACGTATCTTCAGATGCTTTTGCCGCAAAGTATCCTGATTATGGCACTGCGCCAGATGCTGTTAGTGACATCAAGGCTCAAGCCACAGACATAGGTCAGCCTAAATTCATAGAAGGTACAAATATTGTTGATAAGGGCCAATCTGTTTCTTCTTTACAGAATCAAATGGCGGCCCCTCGTCCGGAGGGTTTAACAAATGCTAATTTTGAGGTTGCTCCCGGTGCCGACGGAAGTTTGAAACTTGTGCCTAAAACAACTTTTGACATGAGCACAGCGGTTGACTTGCCAACAAAGCCTCCGGGATTTTTTGAAAGTGTTAAAGGGGCCTTTACTCCGGGAGATGATGTAGGTTTCTTGGAAGGACTGGGCGACGCTTTCTTGCCGTCACAAAACATGACTGCTACGGACTTAATGAAAGCAAATCCGGGTATGACAACTGCTCAAGCAAATCAAGCTATTGCAGACGCTTCGGCAGGTTTTGGAAGAACTTACCTCCCCGGAACGGCTTTAGCTTTGGGCGCAACGGCTATAGGAGGAGGCTTCACCCCACAAGAACTAGATGAAATGACCGACGCAGAGCGGTTAGAGGCCCTTGGACCTTCGGGTTACGACTTATACATGGCGAACAAGGCCCAATACGGGTTAAAGGCAGAAACTCCGCAATATGCTCAAGGCCCGATAGCCATACCAACTATTTTTCCACAAGGACCGTCATTACCGCCCTTGGCAGTGGCAGAAGGCGGAGAGATCTTCCCACGCCGCGTAGGTGGCATTATGCCTAACGAAGGCACTCCCGGAAAAGACAGTGTCCGTGCTATGCTAATGCCGGGTGAGTTTGTAATGACTACCGATGCCGTCAGAGGTCTTGGTAACGGCAACAACAATCAGGGCATCCGTAACATGTACGACATGATGCGGGGTCTTGAGGCCAAGGGAAGGGCGACGGCATAATGGCTACAGAAACCCAAATTGTCCGCGAAGCTCCGGAAATTGAAGCCTATAAGATTGGGCTTTTGGAATCTGCTAAAAAGCTAGCTGACCAGTCCATAACTCTGCCGACACAACAAATTGCAGGTATGTCTGGCCTTCAAACGGATGCTATTACTGCGGCCAGTCCGGCTACTGGCGGTATAGGTGGATATCAACCGTATTTAAGTGCCGCGGGAACCACGTTAGGTGACGCGAGGACAACTTTAGACCCGTCCGGCCTAGCGCAATTTATGAACCCGTATCAGGCAGCTATTCAAGCTGAGATTAACAGGGCTTACGACATACAAGACGCACAAGCTGGGCTGCAAGCTGTTGGACAGCCGGGTGGACCGTCCGCGTTCGGCGGATCACGGGCCGCGATACAGCAAGCAGAGATAGGGCGCAACCGTGCGTCAGCATTGGCACAAGCTCAAGCACAGAACTTTTTGCAGGCGCAGCAGGCGCAAGGCGCACAGGCAGAGGCTTTAGGTACATTGGGTCTTCGTCAGGCTGCTATGGGCCAGCAGTCACAGCAGCAAGCTTTGCAAGATATTGAAACTCAGTTTAATCTTGGTAAGCAGCAGCAGGGTCAGCAGCAAGCTGAGATTGAAGCCAAGCGTCAAAGTGATTTGGCGCAGTTGTATGAGCCGTATCAGCGGTACGGCTTCTTATCAGACATTTACAAGGGTGCCCCAACGTCGCAGCAGACTTTAACGTCGTCTACCGCACCTAACGTATCACCAGCCCAGACATACCTTGGTTTAGGTATTGCGGGCTTATCAGCCGCAGCAGGCGCAACCAAGGCGGGGTTATTCGGATGAACAGAAGCGTATTAGCAAGACAAATGTTTGCCGCAGGCGGCGCAGCTTTTCCTGATCTGAGCGGAGACGGCAAGATCACTCAGAGAGATATCCTGATGGGGCGCGGTGTTCCTATGCAGAGGGGCGGCGATCCGCAGATGGCTCAACTCCAAGCGCAAGCTGATGCGATGGGTATTTCTGTGCAAGAATTGCTTTCGATGATGGAACAGCAACGTCAAAGGGAAAACATAGACGCTTTACAGGCACTTAGGGGTAGAGCACAAGCGCAGGCGATGGGTGCCGATCAATACGGGTTTCAAGGTTCCGCAGAATTCCCCGGCGCTACCACTCAAGCGCAAGCTGATGCCATGAGGGCAAATCCGGATATGGCGAGCAACATAGATGAAGAGGGTGAACTGTATTACAATTCTCAAAGCGCGGCTAATAAAGCAAGGTTTCTTAGCGAAAATGAAGGAATGACCTCTCAGGATTATGAAAGAATATTTAACTATAACAGAGGCGGGCCCGTAGGCATGGCAATGGGCGGTGACCCAGCTATGGCGCAGGGTGTTGGCTCGATGATGACACCGCCACCTGCTATGCCTCCGGCACAAGGCCCAATGGGTGACGCACAAGCTATGGACCCACAAGTGATTCAGGGCCTGCTTAGTGAAGCGTCTCAATCCATTGGTGATCTTGATAACGCGGAAGACTATGCAACCGTCATTAATTCCATTCGTGGTGAAGAGGCTTCGATTGAAGAGAGATACGAGGAGCTTGCCGGTATCGTCGGTGAGGAAGACGCGGCTCAAACGCCGGAGTCTGTTCTGGCTCTGACTCAACCCGCTATTATGATGGGGGCAGTTGACCAAGGCATTGGCGGCTTGGCTCAAGAAGAGATGTCTGAGCCCGTTCAAGGCGCTATGGCGCAAGGCATTATGTCCACGGTAGCTCCACCGCCGCCCGCGGCCCCACCTATGGATCCTGCCATGATGGGAGGGCCCCCGCCCGTAAATTTTAACCAAGGCGGGCTGGTCCGCCGAGGCGACAACCAGCCAGTTGAAATGATGGAAAACGGAGGTGAGCCCGGTAAGTTTTTGCCTTATCTTTTAGGCGACCGAAGGTTTACTGCGGGATCTAACACCCCTACTTTAGACTCCATGATGTTGCAAAATATAGCAAAGTCACAAAACCAATCTGCGGCTAGGCAGGCTTTAAGCCCTGCTGCGGCGGCTAAACTGCCAACACCTGAACTATCTTATGACGAGCGTGTTCTAGCCGCTGCTAAAGGCGCAGAAGCTCGTTACGCGGCAGCCGGTTTAGGCACGGCTGCGGAGCGAGCCGCGGAACTTGAAGAGCAAAAGAATCTAACTCAAGCACAGATGTTGTTTGATATTGCAGGAACTGCTCTTGCCTATGCCGCTCCTATGCAAGGTGAGCGTCGCGGTATGAGCCCCGCAGAGCGTTTGGCGATGGCCGCATCTACAACACAGTTGCTACCGACTATTGGTGCACGGGCCCAACAGCAACTTGAAGCAAAGAAGGTTGCGGGCAAAGAAGAGCGGGCACTTAAGTTAGCCGCAGTGCAACGTGGTGAAACACAGGTTGATAAAGAAATAGCTGCGGAACAGGCTGAAACATTAGCCAAGCTTAAAAAAACTCCTACAAAAGCTGATCGCGTGACATTAGTAGTAAAGAATGAGGACGGCGGAGAAGATTTTGTTGGGAATTATGATTTAAGTAAGCCGGGAGAAGCGGCTGTTTATGCCGCGGTTAAAGAAAAAAATCCTGAAGCTTACCCCATAACTGGCTCTCTTCGTGCGGATCGTGAGCCTGATTCAGATAAAGTCGTGATGTATAACAAGGAAACTGGCATTCAATCTCCGACTTTTGATATAGCCACAGAGGCCGGTATAAAAGAGAGAGATGCGTGGGTCACTGAAAATCAAAGTAAACTTTCGGGGGAGCAAGTCTTTGAAGAAAGAGAAAGAGGTCGTGTACCGACGCCTGACAGATTAACAAGTAGCAGAGACGTGTTTATGAAGTTTGGCTACGACAACATGGACGAGTTCAACAAACTTCCACAAGTAGATCAAGATCATCTTCGTGGTTTGGATGTCGTAACGCCAAGAGACTTTTTCTTAAAATATGGAATGGACGAAATAAACTTCAGTAGATTGTCCAAACAAGATCAGCGCATTAAACATGGCTTGCCTACACTTACGGATAAAGATTACTTGCAGGCTTACGACATGACAAAAGCCCAGTTCTTGGCTTTGACTCCAGAAGAGCAAAACCGCAAAATGGGTCTTGTTCTGGAAAAAGAACTTAGAGAGAGTAACGGTCAGCTTGTTGTTTACGACCCTGCTACAGACGGTGTTACTGTCGTGTTTGGTAAACCTAAAGCTCAACCTTACAAGCCTATGAAGATTATTAAAGGTGGCAAAGAAACGGTTGTAGACGTTAATACTGAGGCTGGAAGAAAAGCCGTGGAAAAGGCAAATGAAGATGATACCGCCAGAGTGGTTAACGTCGGAACAGAAGTTAAACCAAGTGCTAAAACTTTCTTAATTCCCGGTACGGGGCTTGTCTCTAGTTACGATGGTGGTCAGACCTACCTTGACGCTTCCGGAAGTATACAGGATATGCCACAAGGACCTAACGCGGCGTTCCCACTTTCAGATCGCACCTCCTATGACATCTTCAGAAGAGAGTCCATCCGTTCAGACGCAAAAGAAAGAATACGGGTAGCAGAAGAAGCTATGACTAGAAGCTTGACTCGACCGGACGGTAGTATAGTTCCGTCTACGGATTCAGGAATTGTGGCTAATGCTTTGATGGCTGCTAGAAATGCTACAGGTCCATATGCTAATTTTGCGGCACTCATGGATGGAGTCATAGCTGGAACAATTCCATCAGAAACGGCTCGTAATTTCTTTAAGGACACTCAGGATAATAGACAGTTTATTAGAGCTCTTAAAGTATTGGGAAGTTCTGCTTTATCGGTATCTCCTCGTATGGCAGTATATGATCTGGCTCGTGTAGAACGCCTATTCCCTGATCCAGACGCAATATTCCGTAACCCGATTTCTGAAGCAAACAAACTTGTTGTTCTTAAACAAATTGTAGTTCAACAAAAAAATTATAATGATCAGAACTTAGCTGCGGGTATTGATGACGCGACACTAAGAAGCGAAGTCATTCGTAAGAATTATGAGATTGATCGTTTACTAGGCTTGTTAGAGGGTGTAGACGCTGGCGGTGGCGGGCTTAATAACGAGGTACAAACTCAGTTAATGGACGACCTATTGGCGGGGAGATAAGACTAATGGTTCAACCGGCTCAAACTGGAAAAGTAAGTCCAATCACGATTACTCGTGAAAAAATGGAAGAATATCAAGGTCTGTTTGCAGATGATCCCGGAGGTGCGGGAAAAATTGTAGCAGACAGCGTGTCCAGAGCTCTTGCTATAGATAATCCAGATCTTTTGTCGTATGATACCTTGCGAGACGGAACTGCGGATTGGTTTAATTTTCAACCTGCTACTTCGACGTTAGCGCCTGCTGAACGAAAATTGTCTGACAGTCAAATTTTAAAATATTTTACAATAGACGAAGAAGGTAACCCTCCCTTAGAAGGTACTTTCCTTGACGGGTTTATGCGTCAAATTATACCTGAAGGAGGGGGTTTAGCGGGAGCATTTACTGGTGCAAAAATTGGAGCTAGATTACAGGCCCCCATTCCTCCGGCAGGGCCTCTTGCAGTTGCTGCAAAAATAGCTATTCCAACAATCACTACAACAGCCGGTTTTTTTGGGGCGTACAGCGCCGGAGAGGAGGCTCTTGAAGCTGTTTTAGGAAAAGAAAGAGTAATTCTTCCAGAGCACATGGCTGATTATAAATCTGGAAAAACAGGAGCCACCGTGGCTCCTTGGCTGTTTTTTCCTTGGATGGTTAGTAAAAACGTAGCTTTAGGTGGAGCCACGTATTTAGATAATTTAAGTAGCCTTTTGTCAAAAGGGCCTGTTTCTGCGGCAGATTTAGCTAAACCCGGAGTTGCTAAAACATTAACTACCGGAAAAGGTCCTAGAACAGCCAGAATATCACGCGGAATTGAAAACATGCTGCGTGGGACTAAAGAGACAGCTTTACGAAATCCAAAAACAACTTTTGGTTTAGAAGCTGCGGCGGGACTTGGAGCAGTTAAAGCTAGATATGAAGCCGAAATGAGGTATCCGGGTGATGAAACAGTTGGCACGTTAGCTGAAATCGCAGGAGGTCTAACACCAAGCTTGTTAGGAGCCACCCTTCTTCAGACTTTACCCGGAGTAAAAAACACAATTAGTAATTACATCAACGCTTATAAGTCCGGTGGTCTTAAAGGAGTTAGAGATCAAGCCAGCGAGGCTCAATTAAATTTAGCTTTAATGGAAATAAGAGATCAGTTCGACGTTGAAGGTTATACTCAAGACGACATAAACAATCTAATAAAAAATTTACGTAGTTCTGAGTTTTCCGAGTTACAAAGCTTAGACACTCCTCTTACGGCCGGACAAAAAGCGGCAGACCCTGTTCTTCTTGCTATGCAAGCATCTCTTGAAAGAACAAATCGAGGTTTAGGTAAACAAAGAAGAGAATCCAACATTGAAGCTAATAACGCTCTTCGCGGAATAATTTTGACAATGGCCGCTACTGGCGACAAAGACATGATTAAACAAGCCGCTTATCTTCAAAAGCAGTTGTTTGATGCAGGATTAGCAGATGAGTTAGCCACTGTAACGGACCAAGTTTTAAATGCGGCTGAAAGAGTGGGGGCTACAAAAGGTAATCGTGAAATATCTTCTAATATTCAGTTAGTTACAGGGGATTTGTTAGAAGAAGCAAGAGCTCGCGAAAAAAAATTATGGTCTTCTATACCTGATTTAGAAATAGCTTCTTTTAGAAATGCAGACGGAGAAGAACAGGTTTTGCCTAACTTCTTGTTAAATTGGCAAGCCATTTTGCCTAGAACACCTGAAGCCGCAGCGGAATATGCTCCTAAGTTACGTAACCTTCAAGCTTTCGTGGATCGCAAAGCTAAAGAATTTGGAGTTGGTCAACTTGCTGAACCTATTGCAGCAACTCTTCCTGAATTAAAAAAGTTAGATAATTTAAAAACAAAACTTTCTGGAACACCCTATGAGGAGAGACTACCTCAATTTGTTAGAAATCAAGAAGACTTGTCTATAAACGAGCAAGTTACAAATCTTCGTAACGAAGCTAGTAAGTACCGTGGAAAGTTCTCTGGAAAAAGAGGGAAAGACTACGCAAATGCGTTAGATGCACAAGCTGAATTTTTAGTAGCCTCTGAAAGGCAACGTATTAGTACCTTTGAAACGGCCGGTCAAAGTGGTGATGTCAATCCGGCATCATTAAGTGTTGTAGAAGTTCAAGACATGAGAAGCACTGCTTTAAACATTGGCCGTACAGCTTTAGCTAATGGAGATTTACAAACGGCTCGTATGGCTCATGCCTTTGCTGATGATCTTCTTTCCGACTTAGAGAGCTTTCCGGAAGGAACAAGTATAGCTTACGATAGCGCACGGGCCTTTTCCCGTTCTCTTAACGATACCTTCACAAGAGCTTTTGCTGGAGACATATTAACCTTAGACAAAAGGGGAGCTCAAAGAGTTGCGCCAGAACTTTTACATAAAAAGTTATTTGTGAGTGGAGATGATGCTACTTATTTAAGAGTCGAACAGCTTACAGGTGCGGCTAACTTTGCTGTAGAAAACGGTTTAACTGGTTCCGAAAACGCCAGAGCAAGTATTTTTGGTGGATTAGAAGGATTGGTTAGAAATGCCCGTAGAGAAGCAATGGATCCTAATACAGGAGAAATTGATCCGAAAAAGTTAAATAACTGGATAACCAACAATACTGGAACACCGGAAGAACCTAAACTTTTAGATTTTTTTCCAAACGTGAAAGAAGATTTACAATCGACCTCTAGCGCAAATACCTTACTTAAAACAACTATTTTCGATCAAAAAGAAACCGTAGCTGGTTTAAGAAATCAAGTTACTTTTATGGATCTTCTTCCAAATGACGCTCGTTCCTTTGAAAATCCAGCGTTAGTCGTTTCAAGGGTTATGGCTCCAAGAGCTAAAGCTCCCATGAAATCTTTAAATAATTTAGCTGATATGATAAAAGTTGCGCCAGATGACATGAAAGATCAAGCTCGTGCGGGCCTCCGCTCTGGGATATTGGAATGGGCCGTAACACAAAGCGGTGGAGAAACAGGCTTTGGCGCTAGAGCAATTTATGATGGCCTGTTCACAAAAATACCCGGAGCCATTAGCGACGTATCTATAACTGAATGGGCTTTGAAAAACGGAGTCATGTCTGAATCTCAAATTACTAAAATTAAAAAGGTAGTAACTAACATGGTTAAGTTAGAGGCTGGAGCGGCGCAAAACTTAGATTTTGACCAGTTTCTCGCGGACACCGGACCTATGGTAGATTTTTACCTACGGATAGCAGGTTCTGGTATGGGCGAAAGGGCGGCTAGTATGGCGGGCAGTGGAAACACTTTAATAGCTCAAGGAGCAGGTTCACGAGCTTTAAGAAGAGTTTATGGAAAATTGTTTAAAGAAATACCCGCTTCTTTAAAAGGAAAAGCGATTATACAGTTATTTGAAGACCCTACTTTGTTAGCTGATATGTTAGAAAAACCCAAAACAGATAAACAAGCTCTTAATTTAACTCAGCGATTAAGAGATCAATGGCAAAAGTTGGGCTTTATAGAAGCCACCTCTTCAGCAGTATCCGGTGGAGTACGTAGATCGGCTCCGTATGTAGGGTCTGAAATAGGGGAAAAAGAAGACGAGTATGTTCCTGCACCACCACAAGCCGGAAATCCATTCAGAACAAGCTCTGTCGCACCAACAGCTATGCCTGCACCACCACCAGTTCCGGCGCAAAGAGTGGAACCTCCCACCACCACTCTTGCGTCGGCAGCGCCACAAGTTCAGGCAGCGCCGCCCGCGGCCAGCGGACGAGTAGATCCGGAGAGGTACAAAGCTCTATTCCCTAACGACGGTATAGCGAGTTTATTTGGATGATTGTCTATCGGCACACGGAAGCCGCAGATATTCCTTTGATGGTAGAGCTAGGCGCAAAAATGCACGAGGAGTCAGCGTTTAGACGGTTAGACTATGATAAAAAGAAGTGTTTTGATTTAACAGTTAGGTATATTTCAAACCCAAAGAAGTACTTTAGTTACTGTGCGTATGAGGGTGATGAGTTAGTAGGAATGATCATGGGCTATTTGTCTTCGTATTATTTTGGAAACGATCTTCTCGCCAATGACATTCTCTGGTATGTTAAGAAAGAACGAAGAGGATCTATGACGGGACCACGTTTGTTAAAAGCATTTCGTACTTGGGCGAAAGAACGTGGTGCACGTGAAGTTTGTATGGGAGTTTCTACTGCGGTGGACGTTGATAGAACTCATAAACTACTATCGCGGATGGGCTTTGAGCATGTTGGTGGTATTTTTAAAGAGGCACTTACGTAATGTTAAAATTTAATAAACTGACGTTAGAACCCCAGTGGATAGATACTAACATTTGTTTTTGCGGTGGTGGTAGTG
>Ga0209337_1003998_pt1 | contig 10279 bp, 1 predicted proteins | sample LinPmetageLP53_FD_184044 | JGI IMG/M metagenome (GOLD analysis project Ga0209337, IMG submission 184044) | Marine viral communities from the Pacific Ocean - LP-53 (SPAdes) (version 2) | ecosystem: Environmental > Aquatic > Marine > Oceanic | place: Pacific Ocean | collected 2010-02-08 | reverse complement strand
AGATTTCCAGCCACGAGTCTTCACATGATACTTATCATGCTGTTTGATCCGTTGCCACGGATCAACACCAGACCCCGTAGTGTGATGAACCACAATCCCTTCAGGCACACGCTTAAACGTAGACAAAGGTTTCCCCGAGTCCAAAGCGCCCCATTCACCACGAGAAATAAACTGCATACCTATAGAATAACTGTCCTTACCTACCGAAGTCCTCTTTCTTCATTTCTTTTTTCACGCATTTTATAACTATTAGAATTTATTGTTTGCTGTTGTTCCCACTGAGTGTTAGTACGAAGACCAGTACCAGTAAAAAAAGAAATCCAATTAGTTAACAAACGCTGTTCATACTTCGTTTCACCCATAGGAGCTAACCGCCTAGCATCCATAAGAGTAGGCAACAACTGAGCCATGCCATGCAAAGCCCAATCTTTCATCACATAATCCCCATCATTGTTTTTACCTGTCATTCCAGTCTGTCGCAAAGCAGGCATCAAACCAGGAATCATTGTGTAAACAGTAGGAACAGCTATATACCTTCCATCAAAACTTCTACCTCTCCACAAATCTCGCTTAACACCCATTTCAAAAGGAGCTTTAATTAAAGGAGTCACATTAGAAGCCAAAGCCCCACCCATAGCACCAAACCTGTCAGTTATAGACATATCCTTATCGAACCTTAAAGCAGGATCAATAAGTTCCATAGGAGCACTAAAAGGCATATCCATTGCAATATACATATTCTCACCCTTGTATTTGAAAGGAGTTTGAATAGCACCAGAACGTTGCATCCATTCTGGAATAATTGCATCTTTATCTAAATCTTGTTCTATATTCTTTTTTAAAGAATTGTATCTATTAAAAACTTGAGGATTCTTAGCAAATTGCTCAAGCATCAAAGGCAAATTTTTACGTTGCCAAGTATAAAAAGGAACAACTTTCTTAACTACATTCTTCTCAAAACCACTTAGATCAGAATAATCAAAATGAAATTTCATTATCTGATCAAACGCTTCCCCCGAAGTTCCACCTTTCTTCAACGTATCAAACCCAAGAGAACCACGAACAAAAGTTTCAGTAGCCATACCAACATCGCGAGATAACTGCAAAGCAGCATTAGAAGTACTAAAAGGATTTACTTTATTTAAAGAAATTTTACGGCCGCTTACAATAGCATCAGATTGAACAAACTCAGAAGCAACTTGACCACCAGCGCCACCTAAAGCACCAGCCTCATCTAACTGACGAATATATTGGACTGCTTGAGGATCAACATTCTCTGGTTTAATTCCCCTCTTAGCCATAGATTTTCTAATACTTTTCGCCCTATCAGGCAAACCCATCCTTATAGCTTCTTCTTCTTGAAACTTCCAGTAACCTCTCATGAACTGCCTGTAAGAACTTGCGTCTACCCCAGCTAAATGATTCATAAACGTAGCCGAAAAAAAGTTACGTCCATGAAAACCAGGCTTAGCAATCATGTAAGCGCGAAGAAGGTTATGAACATTATCATAAACCTTCATGAAGCCTTTAAATTGACCTCTTGCTACCCACTTCTCTGAAGCAGTTAAAGCATCTACAATCTCGTTAGGTCCTTGCAAATTATTGCCAATAGGTTTAAAAGAATCTCTAAACGATTCATCTAACATTCTTATCGCTTGATCTTTTTTAAGCTTAGGCATATTTTTTATAGATCCAACATCCCAATTAGAAGCATCAATATCATCTAAAGTATTTTTCCAATTAGGATCACCATTTTTAAAATCATTAAAAGAAATACGTAACTTATAATTTTCAGCTTCAGTCAAAATGTTTACAACAGTTTCAAGATTTCGATAAGTCTCTTGAGGAATCTGTCCAGGATTATCTCCAACATTTGCTTTTATAGAATCTAAAAGTGCGTAAGCTTCTTTAACAGTTTCTTCAGACTGAACCAAAGAATTACGAATTCTTTGCGTTTCAGTCACTTCTTTAGCAGCTAAATCCAATTTTTTATTAGCAACATTAACAGTTAAAGGCTTATCAACACCTTTTGCGTTTTCATAAGTAAAACCTAATTCTTCTCTCCAAAGATTTGTTTCACGAAAACCAGATTCATTACTTACAATCTGCCCTAAGTTTTCTATAGTATCTTCAAACTGGCTTCTAAGTTGAGTTTGGTTTTCCACAAGAGAAGCACGAGCACTATAGAGAGCTTCTAAAGGATTCCCTGACTCAGCAGGATCAACACCAACTTTTTTCAAAAAACGATTAACTTTAAAATCCATTTTGTTTAAAGTGTCAGCTTCCATACTTTTCATAAAATCAACAGGATCAACTAAAACATTTCTGTCAGCAGTTTTACGAGCACCTCTTGAAGCATTGAATTGAGATTTAGTAAACCCTGCTTTTTGAGCTTCTTCTAAAGTGTTGTATACCGCAGCACCTTTAAGATTACTAGGAGCAACAATGTTTTCAGGGAGCAACGTTCCTTCAGGAATAAAAGTCCCTCCAGAAGTATTAAAAAATGCTACTCCTACATCCGTGTTTCCTCCCAACTGGGGAATTTGCATATCTCCTTTGCGAATTGTTAGCTCAACTACTTCTTTGCCATAACGAGCCGCATCCGCTTGAGTTGGAGCTATAAATAATCCTCGTTCTGCATTTGTAAGATCTCCACTTGGGTTGTAACCAGCAACACCTGTTTTTTTAATAGCAGCAGCGTTTTCTGGAGTTGTGCCATGAAAAACTTTAATTAAAGTCTCGTCGGGAAGAGCGTTAAATTCAGCAATTTGACTTTGTTGCATTGCAGAATCATCAAAAGTTGCTCGCATAGAAGATTGCCAAATTGGAGGTTCCCCAGGAGTAACAATGTCGCGAGCCATCTCAGGCAAACTCTGAGAAGTAAAATTAATATCAGCAGACCTAACAGTCGTAGGATTATTTAACATAAAGTTAGGCCAATTAACTATTTCCTGAGACCATCTTTGATCACCTTTCATTTTTTCTGCTGTTCCTTCTACAGGAGCACCTGTCTTAGGATCAAACCCTTGAGAATTTACTCTCTCATTGTTCAACCAAAAAGAAGCGCTATAACCATCGGCAGATAAAGAACGTTGATAAATTTCATAAAATTTTGCAACGTCTTCACTCTGTGTGCCCTTAGACGTTTTTACTCTTTTTCTCGAAGCAACATTATGAAACAAATCAGTTTTTGATTGCAAATAGCCGCCGACTCTAGCACCTTCGCGAGGAGTTAAAGCTTCATTAAAAGAAAGATTTAATCCAGTGTCTCGTGTTCCATTAGTAATACCTGAAGATCGTCCCAATAACTGATCTGTAGAAAGACGAGCATAAGTAGTTTCTTTAATCCAACCATCAGGATTTAAATTTGGATCAATTAAAGCTTGGTAAGTTTTAAAAGACTCAGCAAAATTAGAATTTAAAGGAACTCTATTTAAAGTATTTCTCATTTCTTGTCTAGCAGTGCTGCCTATATTTTCGGTCATATTTTTTCTTGCATAATTTTTAGGTCCAATAGTCGCTTTTTGCGGTTGTGAACCAGGAATAAAATCAGGCAAAGTTCTTCTATACCTATGCCACGCAGCGAACTGAAGACGATCTGCAAAACTTAACGTTTTAAAATTTTCATACAATGCTTTATCAGCAAAAGAATCAGAAAAATTCATTGAACTTACGTCATTAACCCACCGAAGAACATCTAATTCTTCTAAAGCAAATCTTGTTGCAGCAGCAGGATTAGATAAAGTACTTGGCATCCCACCAGTAGTACTATTTTTAATAGATCTTTCCATCTTATTCAAAATACTTGCAAAAAATTCTGGATCTGAATCAGCAACCCTCGCCCACTGATCTACACGCATCTCAGTTGCAGCACGATTACGTCCCGAATACTCAAAAAATATACCATCATGATTAGAAACAACATCTCCTGTTTCACTACCCATTTCATAAAATCTTCTAGAAATGTTTTCAAGTTCAGCAGGATCAGTAGAACTAGACATTTTGATAGCCAAAGTAGCTGCTTCAAACTCAGAAGCATTAGGCACCAAACCATAAACCTTTATGCTGTCAGCGCCAAGAGGAAGATCTAACAAAAGATTTATTGCATCTTCCCCACCAGCAAAAGAAAGACCTGCCACATTTGCATTCAACCCACCAAAAGTATCTCCATAAGTTAAAGACAAATCATATCCATTAGCTTTTTGAAATAAATTCATGTGCTGTCCGCTTTCGCGAAGCTCATGACTTAAAGCCATAACAGTATCTTTACCATCTGCAAAAGCAGCTTCAACAACTCTTCGAGAATAACCTCTAGACAACAAATTCTGACGCATCAAATCATCAGAACCAACTTCAAAAAAGTTTACATTCTGACTATCAGCAATACCTTTCAACCTCACATCCAAAAAAGAAGCATACTTTGCAACATCTTCAGAACTCAACCCAGGCATAGACCTACGCACAAAATTTTCAAACCCACCAAATTGAGCACGAACATTAAGCAAATTATTAGTCTGATCAGAAATCAAACCAGCAACATTAGGATTACCAACTCCACCTTGAGCAAACAACTCACCATACTGACCATTAGTTCTTAAAGAATCAAACTCACTAACTGTCTCAGGAAGCCAACCAGGCTCTGAAACAGACTTAGGCAAACCATCAACCCCAGAAAAAAAAGCTTGATCAGTGTTCAAACGAGTAAACACCTCATTAGAAGGAACACCAGTCCTTAAACCAATACCCGTACCATCAGCAAAAACGTTTTGATTACCCAACAAAACATCTGCCATAAACCCACGAGTTAATTGCTCTCCCATAGTGCCAGACACAACACCAGGAGGAACTTCCTCTAAAGAAGTAAACTTAGTTCTACCGTATTGATCATTCCAAACATAAGTATCAAACGGAGATCGTCCCGTAGTCATCGCCTGATCAGTTAACGTTTGAACGTTATCAAGATAAGGCGAAACAGTATAAACCTCATTTGTTAAACTAGCAGTAGATGGATAAACATCAGGCGCACCAAACCCTAACTGCCTATACAAAGCGTTAGAAAGAACTTCAGTAGCAGCCTTATCAACAGATGTAAGCGCACCATCCATTTGCTTTTTTACAATAAACTTTTCCCCATTAACTTGATAAACACCATTATCCACAGTCCCAGAAATAAGCTCACCATTAGCAACAATCTGATCAACAGAAGTACGCACTCTGCCCACAGGCAACAAAGAACTATTTGACGCAACATTCATAGTCTCACGTATTTGCTTTAAATAAACATAATCTCTGATACCTAACTCTTGAATTTCCCCATTTATTTCATAACTAATTTTTATAGGAAAATCGTTTGCTTCAGAAATAGCAATCAATTCATCAAGCTGACTATTAACATCTTTTAATTCTGTTATTAAACTTTGATCAATCTGATCTAAAATATTAGTAAAAGTTTTACCATCGCTTACAGACGCAGCCACAGGCAACCCATTACCTGCAAAATAAACAGACAAAGCATCTCTAACATCTTCAGAATCTATAACAGAAGATAAAGTATTACCTTTAGACGGTTTCAATTTATCAAGAATAAGTTTTTTAGCTTCAGCAACTTTTTCAGCAGTTGGAATAGCTATCTCAATGTTTTTAATTTCATCAAACTCATTTAAAGATTCTAAAAGATTAGTTGCTTTTGAAGACTCTAAATCAATCTTTTTTAAAGACCAATCCAATTTTTGAGCAGGATTATTAACATTCAAAAGATTAGCTAAATTAGAATCTAAATCTCTTTCAACACCTAACCAAACACCAATACCATCAGCATCTTGTTTACCTAAAACGCCATCAAGATTCATAAACAAACGTTCTAAGTTACGTTCTATATCGTCAGGACCTTTCCACAAATATTCTCCAGAAGGACCCACACTAACAAAATCTGCCCCATCATCAATTAAAGCAGTAATCTCATTATCTAACTGAGAAACATTTATATCTCCAAGCTGACGAACAAAAGTATTAAAAGAATCTTTAGCACCAAACAAAGAAGCTAAAGCCCGTTCAATATGTAAACGTTGCATAGTAGAAGACGCAACAATTTCATAGGCAGTATAAGCAGCAGACGTATTAAGAGATGGTGCAGCATTGTCAGAAAAATCATCTAAAAGTTTAAGACGTTTATTTTTAATAGCGACACGACGCTTCTCTAACGCCTCAGCTTCTTTCAAAAGCCCATTATCGTTAGCCTTAGCAACCTGCCCATCCAACTCAGCAATTAAATTATCAACTTCATCTAAATCAGTTAACGCTTTACTATATTTAATTTCAGCTTTAGTAGCTTGAACAAAAACATCTTCTTGCATTAGCTGCGCCCGTTTAAGACGGGCAACAGCCTGACTCTCTACTTTTTGCAACGACTCAATTTCAAGATCCAAAGCTTGAATATTATGTTCAGAAAACTCAGCTTCTCTATTCTTTATAGCATCTTCTAAATCGCTAGTAACCCTCGCTACATTCGCTTGAGCTTTTCTAAAAGTTGCACCCAAAGCAACAGCAGTCTGATTAGGCATAAAATTAAACTCAGCTATACGATCAATTAAAATACCTTCTCGTTTCAATAGCTGTTCAGTGTAAACCTCACCAACACGACTAGAAACTTGTTTAATCCAACCATTTATAGACTTATCAATATCATCAACAAACAACGAATAATCTGCGCCTGTCCGTTCTAATATGTCAGATATCTGTTTTTCAACACCTAACCCAGAAAGAGTCTCCCCATAAAATTGGTCAGTTAATTTACCTTCTTTACGAATAGCTTTTGCAGCAGCATCAACACTAATACCCTGCTTAGCAGCCCGTTCAGCAACAGCTTCAGCCCACTCCTCAGAATCAGTAGAAACATATTTACGAGACTGATCTAACGTAGGCGTATGTTTTCCACGTTTCTTATGAACAGTTCTAGAAAACTTATGTTTTGAAAGATTAGGATCTTCAAACAAAGCTTTTCTTAATTCGTCAGTCATCTGACGAGGAATGTAACTATCTACATCCCCAAGAAAATCAGACATCCCAGCCCTATTAGCAATAAGACGCATTTCATCAAAAGTTTTGCGACCTTCTGCAACAAGAGTCCCAGGGATTTGCCCCGACGCTTCTTCCAAAACATTAAGTTTTGCTATAGCTTCAGCATCCCCACCTAAAGCATAATAAACATCTGAAACATCAGCTTCTAAATCTTTAACACTCTGCAAAAAAGGAGCAGCCTTTTGCTGCAACCTTGTAGTAACTTGCTTTGACGCAGAATCACCACGAGCAACAGCATGAACAACACGTTTCCCCTGCTGCCTAAACACTACATTATCTGAATCCCTAATCTCTACTTTCAGATCTCCCATTTTGCCAGCGCTTTTCAATAACGCTGTACTCATTCTTGTCCCGCCAACTTTTCTTATAGCAGTACGCAAACCTTGAGGAATACCAGTAATAGTTCGCCCCAAATAAGGAGTTTGAGTTGTCATCAACCTCAAACCAACAGGATATTGAGCACCAGAACGAACAAATTTTGTACTCAACTTTTCAGCTTTTTTAGCAAGACCTAAAGTACGACCTACCGCACCTGTAAACGGCATAGCTATACCAAATTCATATTTTAAAACTTCAGCTTCATCAGCGTTTCTAACTACAGCACCACGCCAAGACGACGCACCCTCTTCAACTAACTCATCAAGAGAATTAACTATACGACCATTAGCGCCACGGAAAGCAGCTTGACCTGCTTCCCCTACAGCAGCTTCAATTAACTTTCCATCAGCACCAACCGTAGCTGCAATACGAGAAACCCCAGCAGGCAAACGAGCGTTTGCCCCCAAAGCCCCAGCAAAAGAATCAGGAGCAACACGAAAAGCCACATCCATCTGAGTCTTAGCCATAGCCTGAGCAACAGTTTTTAAAGATTTACCGCTTACAGAAGTAGGCCCCTTAGATATAGCTGTTGAACCAATCTTTAAAATATCGTCAATCTCATCAACCTCAGCATTAGAAATCTTTACAACAAGCTCTTCACCCAACTCATTAGGAGCAGTTTTTAATTCCCAACCTAAATCATCACCAGATTTTTTCCATTTACCAATAGTAGGTTTACCTTGTTTAAGATTCCCAATATCATCAGCTATAGTTTCCCACTGAACCCCTTGAGAATTTAACCCACCTTTACCTGCCACACCTTCAAATTGTTTAGCAACTCTTTGAAGACCCTCAACCCCACCCTTTTTAAAAGCACCTTGCAAAACTGCATTACGAGCAAGCTCACCAGCCAAAACTCTTGTAGTTTGACCAGAAACTTGTCTACCCAATTTCGCTGCAAGGTTTACAGGCTTCAACAAATTTAAAGGATCAAAGATTGCATCCCCTGCAAAACCTATGCCACGAGCAGCCCATTTCTGCCAACCATCACCCTGCAACAAATCGTAGTCACCCAAAATACGACCAAAGCCATAATTAGTTCCTACCTGACTAGAAAAATCGCCCCAACTAGCATCTTGACCAGTAAAAAGATCGATACCTTCTTTAGTCGCAGAAGATATTACAGCTAACGGTTTTTGAATAGCGTTTAAAAACCCACCCACAGGTCCACTAGATAAAACATTTGATATAAGAGACCCATTACCCATAGCGCCTTCTTGCGCCCAAGTTCTTGCAGTACTACTTACAACAGGAGGAGTATACGTTTCTCTTACATATTGTTTATCAGTCAACCCTAGAGTTTTTGCAAGAGCACTTTGAGTTGTAGGATCTTTTTTATCTTTAGAAGTATTTGAAAGAGTATTAGCCAAATTACTGCGACTAGTAGAACTTAACGCCATCTAAACTACCTTCTTGATAAAACAGAATCTGCCGTAGTACCTCTACCTGAAGCTATTGCTTTATCAGATTTTTTTAAAGCTCCTGCTGCCGATTTCTCTTTACTTAAAATTTGAGCATCTATATTTAATTCATTTTGAAAAATTGTATAAAGCTGATCTACTACCGCTTTATCAGAACTATTCAATGCGTAAGTCTGATAAGGACCAGTATTTGATATTGCATTAAGATAACCATCTTTTTGACTATCCCATGTTCCATCAACAGAAGCAGGATCATTATCAAATTCGGCTCTAAGTCCTACTAACGATTGAACATGCACAAAAATTGAATCGTCAACGTTAGGATACATTTCCCTCAAACGAAGAAGAGTACCAGGAGGAGCTGCAGCAGCACCCTGCCCAATCAACTTTTGCTGTTCCATCATCGAATTAGATGCAGCTAACCTTTGAGCACTGCTCATACCTTTATAAGTAATTGGATCTATTCCAACATAATTAGCTGCCGCTATAAGACCATCTTCTTCAGCCGCAGCAGCAGTAGCTGCAACTTCGTTTTCTATTATCTGCTGATCTTGTGTAAACTTTTGAGCATCATTTTGTAAACTTAACTGATTTGCAGCGCTGTATGCGGCAGCATCTCTACTTGCTTGACGATTAAGTTCATTTTGACCGCTTGTGAAATTACGTCCAAGAGAAGCTTCATTGCTTTGGAAAGCACGATTAATACCAGCTTGATCACCTTGAAACTCACGCCCAAGCAAAGCTTCATCACTTTGGAACTCACGCCCAAGCAAAGCTTCATCACTCTGAAAGTTTCGACCAATTTCAGCTTCAGCAGACTGATACTTGCGAGCATCTTGAGTCAACGTATTGTTAACTAAAGCTTGCATCATATCCGAATCCCGCTGATTGTTAAATTCTTCTTGACGCATTGCTTCATTAAACAAACGAGCAGTTTCTTCTTCACCCAGACCTAATAAACCTTCTTTTAAAGCAGTCTGTAACTGATTCTTATAATTAAACTCTTGATCACCCAAAGCCAATTTAGATTCAGCAGCCAACGAAGCAGGAGCAGCTAAACGTTCAGTCGCAGCCATATTACTTATTTGACCTAAACGAGCCATAGCATCATTAGAAGACATACCCTGAGATTTAGCTAAACCAGAAACAAGTTGAGCAACCTGCTCAAACTCGTCAGTAACCTGAGGACCTAAACCAGTACGTGCATCCGATATGTTAGTTTCAACTCCTGTAAGCATTTCTTGAGCACGCTTAGCAACAGTAGCAAAAAGATTAGCTTGTTGCTCAGTACGATCAGCATCAAGAGTGCCAAGGCTTTCTGTTAACGCTTTAGAAATATCACCAATCTGTGTAGTTCTAAGTGCAACACCTGCCGCTAACTGATCTAACGATTGTTTATTTAA
>Ga0209337_1003997_pt1 | contig 10279 bp, 13 predicted proteins | sample LinPmetageLP53_FD_184044 | JGI IMG/M metagenome (GOLD analysis project Ga0209337, IMG submission 184044) | Marine viral communities from the Pacific Ocean - LP-53 (SPAdes) (version 2) | ecosystem: Environmental > Aquatic > Marine > Oceanic | place: Pacific Ocean | collected 2010-02-08 | reverse complement strand
CAGCACTATCACCTACAAGACCCATAAATGGATTGCCTATGATTGAACCAGATGTCGCACCTTTAGCGTCCGCTGGAGCGGTGGCGGTAGATGTAGTTATAATAGAGTTCGCCCAGAATGCTTTGTTTTTAGCGTGTTGAGATTCCGCAAGGTATCCTAATATTTCCGCTTGTTTAGTACAATCTATTTTAGATGATGGATACATTTTCCCATCTATTACTATAGCAAATTGAGAGAGGTTATTACGGATACGGCGAGTATATTCGGGATTAAATGTTTGACCGGAAAATTGTTGTGGGGTCATACAGAAAAGAATATCATTAAGACTGCTGTATCTAAAGGCAAGGGTCTTTTGGACTTGTGTATCTCCAGCGCTGATAGTAGCGGAGTTGTGTCCGTAATATTGAGAGGCAATTGTAGGCATAGGGTATGCTAATCTCATTTGATTTGCTAAATCGCCAAGATGGATAGTTTTATATACAAGTCTTACATCAAGAAGTTTCCACTCGTATCCAGAGGCAATGTTAGTGCCGTTGTTAGTGTTGGTCGCTTGAAGACCTCTTTCTAACAAGTTAGTTTGAAATCTTACTCTTAAGTCGCCGGACATAGCGTATAATGGTGTCGCTCTGTGGGCGAGAGAACCGATGAAACCAGACAATACTGGAAGTGAGAAATTGCCGTAAGAAACATTAGCATCATAATCCGCTGTAGGTGGGTCGGTTGATGCTACTCTATTAACATATAAAGCACATCCCCATCTGGTTTGTGTCATATCTGGAGCATAATTACCGCCAGTATTAGCGAGTTCTTCAGCAGTAGAGAGAGCGGTCTGTGTCCCAGAGGGTCTTGTGTTTGTTCCCAATTGTAATGCTGTCGCATAAGTGTAATCAAGTGGTCCTAACATACCCCATCTCGCACCTTGTATGGACGCTCTGTCGCTGAAAGACATACCTAAATCAAATAATATATTAGCGAGAAGGGGCAGTTGAGAACATTGTTCTAATGGAACGCTGTTGTGAAGAAGTGTGTATGATTGTAAAAGTGAAAATGCTGAACCATCAAGGCGGATGGTCTTATCGGCGTTGTTTGTTTCTTTAACAGCGATACCAAATTCAAGGGACATAGAGTTAGTGTCTAGTAATGATTGATTTCCTGTCGCAATTGAAAACTCAAATGTGCTATTTGGCAAAATACTTGAACTACCGGCATTTGAGATAAGTTTGTGAGAGCGGATAGATAGATTAGATGGCGTTATTCCTACTGGGTCGTAAGTAGCATTATGACTGATACTTTCGGCAAAAGACATATTTATAATAATAGTAATTATAAATAATTCCTAAAGGTTATAAAACTAATATATAGACAAACTCTTAAGATTACTAAATGCTTTAGGTTCTTCCGCGACCGGTTCTAATTCAAGACATACTACATAGTCGGCATCATTTCCGCCATCAGTTCTGTAAAAAGTTCCATAATCTGCTGTAGATACTAATTTAAATTGTATTCTATCTCCACTTCGTATATTACTGATACTAACAACATTAGGGTTATTAATTTGAAGACCGCATATACCAGATGTGTTTAAGGTTTGGACTACGCCTACAATCTGTTTTCCTTTGGTATTTAAATTATTTTGTGCTTGAACCATACCCATTTCTAATAGTGCTGATACATTTTGTCCTAGTGGATTAGTGCCGTCGGTTATAGTTTGTTTATCGCTACTTACTACATTCTTTATAGTCATTCTCCAATTTAAATATCTATCATTAAGTCCTACTGGAACTTCCCATATTCTGTTAAAAAATGTTCCACCTTGCGGTGATAAAAGCGCATCGCTACTCGCAAATGATACAAAGTATTTATCCATCTTATTTATAAGTATAACATATATTTAAATTTACTACTTATAAAAATTAGGCATTAATCGCTTGGCGTACTCCTCTGTAGGTTCTCATTAATTCTGGAACTGCCTTAACTGCTCCCTTAACATCTCTTATTTCACCTAAATCTTTTCTACTTCTTCTAGTAATCTTTTCTAAATCACTCGCCTTATCAAATACTTTTAATGCTCTTCTACCAGTATCCGTTCCGCTTAATATACCACCTCCGGCATCCCTCGCACCTTGTAAATTGCCTTGTCCTAAAGCGTCAATCGCTCTAACACCACCACTCGCAATTCGCGCTCCGGTTGCTAATGTGGAGGCAAGTGGAACTCCTAAATCAACCCCAACTTGTGCTACTTGTTGAACTCCACCTAATACTTGTTGAATCGGTGTTGCTACGCTATGAACTACATTACTTGCCTTTTTCCCAACATCACTAATAGTAGAGGCAACTTTTCTACCTATACCTTCTACACTTTGCGCCGTTTTTTTCGCCCAATCAAAAAATCCCATTATTTATATTTATTACCTCTATTAAATTCTATTTTTTATTTAAAAGTTTATCGTCCTTTTCTTCCTCTTCAAAAACCGGTGTATGAATGCTATTCAAATTCTTCACAAGTAAAGGTTCATAAATAAAATAAATAATTAAGGTAATACTAAAGTTAGTGTTGTTAAAACTTATAGGTCTTGTGTCTAAAGAGTTAGTCGCAAATTCATTATAAAAAGTCAATTCTAGATTATGAAAGTGTTTTTCGTCTATTAATGATAAGAATGGATTGTCTGCTAAATATGTTATTGTTTCGCCAAATATTTTAGTATTAACCGGTATCCTCGCCAAAACATTTTCCATATTCTTACTCTTACTAGTAAAAGCGGAAACTCCTAAACTAGTCTTAATAATTAAACTATTAAAGACATCTAAATTACTGGGTATATCCGCAAATACTGGAGATGCTATATTATAATCATTTGTAAATCCTAATACTTTCCAGAAATTATTTGTATTTAATTCAGTATTACCGGCGGTCGCATCAACAACAAATTTTTTTTTAACTTCATCATAAGTTAATGATAGTTGCGGTGGGTTTCCAACGCTCCAAGTATCAGTATTTGTAATGTTAGTTGGGTCAATAGTTCCTCCAATTGATACTCCAGTAAGTAATTGTATCATTTGTCTTATATCATAATTTCCATAAAGTCTTTGTGGAATAGTGTAATCAACACCTTTCCAATTAACTATATTATTCCAACTATCAACATTATATTCACAATTAATAAAGTTCATAGACTTAACACCTATTACCATTCGTTTATTAGTTTCTTTTGTATTGCCTATAATACTCTCAAAATCAAACCGGTATGTTCCATCACCAATAAATTTTCCGTCTTCGCTACGGCAATAAACCGCTAAACTTCTTTCATCACTATTAAGATGATAATTCGCCATTTATTTATACTTAAGAAAATCTTTTATCGCGCCTTAAATATTGATGTGGAGGTGTAGGTGTTTGTCGTTGTTCTACTTCATAATACTCTTCCTCACTCTCGCTTTCACTCTCGCTTTCCTCTTCATAAATTATTTCTTTTTTAACCCTTCTTTTATTTACAGAGCGTTTAAGGGGTGGCGGTCGTAATTCACTCATTTCTTCTTGTGGTGGGTCTTCTTCTACTTTAGGTTTTCTAGTGTAAGGTTTTCTCGGTTTTTTTGGTGGTTCTATTACCATAACAACTTCATCTTCCTTTGGTTTAATTTGTTCTTTTTTATCCGCAAGTTTCGCTTTTCGTGCCTCTAACATTTTTCTAGTTGCCGCTTTTTGTGCCTCACTACGCTCTTGTTGTTTTGGGTTCTTTGTCCTTTTACTCGCTTGAACTACTCTTATTACTTTGCCTTTTGGTTTTTCTAAACTTTGTGATGCTAATTCGTCTGCCTCTGCCTTCTCAATCTCTTCTAATTGCCTCATAAGGTCTGCCTTGCTAACACTCATTATTTATATCTTAAATTTAGATTAAAATACAATAATTATTCTAAAATTAACCTAAATATACTTTAGCAAAAATAATATATATATAATAAATATAAATGACTTTCTATTACAAAATCAATCCGGATAGGGTCTTAAAAACTAAAATGGGTAAAAATTGTTATTACCTTATTAAGGTGTATGGAAACGCTTATAAAAAGAAAGATTTATTGATTCACACAAAACATTTGAATAAAGAAATATATGAATTTGGAGATGCGATTGAGTATGGTGATAATTATATAAAAGATTTAAATAATATAAATAAAATCTCATCATTATAATATAATGCCGACTTTACAAAATATTAAGTTTATGTTAAGTATGCCGAACCTTCCACAACCTCATAGAGAAATTTTAATTGAGTATTTGGAAAAAAATAAAAATATGATTAAGTAATATAATGAGAACTGAAGAACAAAAAGACAAAGACTTACAAATGGGAGCGGAAGCGGAAGAAAAAATATTACCTAAACTATGTGATTATTTTGGGGAAACAATGTATAAAGACGCTTGGATTAACGCTTTAATTGATTTTTATAATTATGATAAAACAATATATGTAGAACTCAAGAGTAGAAGAATTAAATTTGGAGATTATCCGGATATGATGATTGGTAAGAATAAGTTAGATTATTTTAAAGCGATAAATAAAGAAGGTAATAAAAAATTTTATGTGGTTATTAGTGCTTATAATGGTGATTATATCGCTGAAATTGTTAGTGGATATAGTTATAAGCATATTGGAAAGAATATGTTTATACCTTGTGAAGATTTTGTGAAATTTTAACCCCACCGGTTAATAGGCACACCCCAATAATCAACTTCTGGTGGTTTTGGTTTTGGTTTTGTTAAAATTGGTATTGATAAAGGTGGTGGAGGTGGTGGAGGTGGAGGAGGAGGCATAAATAGGGGGGCAACGCCCCCCTTAAACCCCCAAGGGATTAAAAGGGAACGGAGTTCCCTTGGCATAAATAATTTACGGATTAGTCTTAACATTATTTTAATATATACTATATAATAATATAATGTGGAGTATTTTAATAACTTTAGGAGTATATCTACACTTATTAACTTACACTGAAAGATGTGAAATTTGTTATCAAAATGTATATTGGAAACCTAAATGTAAATGTAGGGAGTGTAATAAAGTGATATGTAGCGGTTGTTGTGGAAATATCATAACTGATACTGATTTAAATTTTAAATGCCCTTATTGCCGAGTGGATAATCAAATTCATAATGTAGCAGTTTTAAATAAAGAATTTTTTTTGAACTTATGGAAAAGAAATAAATTGGTATTTATTAAAGAAGATGGAGAAAACGACACTCAAGCAACTTAAGGATGATTTGAAATGTAGAAGGGATGCGTTAGCGTTATCTCACGAAGATTTGAAAAAAGAAAGTGATGCGTGGGGCATACGCATTATGATATTATCTTTAGCATCCGGTAGTCTAGAAACGGCGAAACTCCAAATGGGATGGGAAAGCGACGCGGTTATGTTAATACCTATAATAGTTAGTAGCATAATAGGCGCATTATCCGCATATACTAGGTATAGAGATTTCGCAAATAAGATGGAAATTTTAGTAAAGGCACAAGGAGAACTAACACATACTTTAACAAAATTAAGAGATGCCTACGAATTAACACCTACATTAAGAGCGTTATATAATAAAGCATTAGAAAGTTTAGACAATAGTTTATATCCGGATGTGAAAGCATCATATTTAAAAAAATCTAATAAAAATTTGATAGGTGTAGCAACTGAAGAAGCGCGGTATATGGATAAGATATTTAAATTAAACGCTAAACGAAGAAAAACACTAGAGCAATACCCAGATGAAATTGAAGATGATATTAGTGATACGGAAAGTGTAAGCAGTAGAGCGAGTAGAACCTCTCATTCATTACCTAGAAATTTTGAAACATTACATAGAAGATTTGGGAGTGAAATTAAACCTATTAAAGAAGAGAGAACAGACGAAGAAATACAATCATTTAGCGATTTGGAGATAGATGTTAAGGTTGAAAAAATACCTCTCTAATCCATAAAAATAAGAGCAATTTACCTAATAGAATTGGGACTATCCAGTATATGGGGTCATCATAATCTTTAACTATATTTGTAGAATTCATAATATATAATAATAATACTTAAAAAAATCTCTCTATATAATAATAATAAGATGGTGTTAAATACTAATAGATACGAACTTCATAAAAAACAAATTTTACTTTATAGGCAAAGACATAAGGAAAAGTTTAATACATATATGAGAAAGAAAAATTTAGAATATTATTATCAAAACCGGTATGGTATGAGTAAGGAAGAATTAGAAATGGAAAATATAGTTTGTGATATTCACAGATTATTTAAAAGACCCTATAATAAGAAACTTTAGGAATATGGTTTTAACATATAAACAGCAATTTAATAAAAAGTATGGGTTTAAATTAAATGAACCGCATTCATTAAAAGAAATAGCAGATATTAGTGGATATAAACTATCTGGTATTAATACGATTTTTTTAAAAGGAAAAGGGGCGTATAAAAGTTCTCCGTCTTCTATTAGACCTAATGTGAAATCACCGGAGCAGTGGGCGTATGCGAGAGTATATGCGAGTATAAATAAAAATAGTAAATCATATAAAATTGATAAATCACATTTAATTAAAGTTTAGGAAATACAATTAATTTCTATATATTTAGGAATTCATTGTATATAATAAATAATATAAAAAAAGGATTTAAAAAAAAATCTCTATATATAATAAAAGCATATATTAGATGCCGAAAAGATTAATCAATATATTAAGAGGTAATAAAATATCTAAAAGAAGTGAAAAGTTATTACGAGAGAATGTAGGGCAAAATTCTACTAAAAAAATTATTGCGGAGGCAAGACAACAAGGCGTAATATTAGGTAGGAGTAAAGAAACACAAAAGCGCCAAGCGTATAGGTATTTTGCGGATATTTATAATGAACGCATTGAGGAAGAAAATTTGGAGGCAGAGAGGGAAAAGGTAAGGGAACGAGAGCGTAAGCGAAGAGAAAAAGAACGCCGTAAAACACAATTAAAAGTTTATAATTATAATGACCTATCTAGAAACATATTAAAACAACCGGAATTCCGCAAACTATTTAGGAGTAAAAAAGGAAAAGATAGTTCATATAGTTTAAGATTTATTAGTAGAGTTGCTGGTAATAATGTAAGGCGAACATTTAATTTTTCCAATTATTATCATTTACGGACTTGGTTAGATAATATTGAAAATGAAGCAGAACTTAACCCAGATAGTTATAATAATACAATTTTAACAGAAACACCTAATTACCGCAATGTATTTGAGGAATTGAGTATTGAATTAAGACGGAGTACTGGTGGATATAGAACAGAAGGTAATGTAAATACTAAAGTATGGACTGCCTCAAGGCATAAAGATATTGTAAGACCTATTACATTTAATAATTACAAAGCAAAAGTATTAGATTTTAAAGAAACAAATAAAGGTGATATGAACTGCGGATTTAGGTGTTTAAATTATATATTACCGGAGAAAGTAAATGTAAGAGAATGGCGTAAAAAATTAAACATACCGGTAAAAACACAATTAAAACCTACAGATATAGCAAAGGTTTATAATGAAATGAAACAAAATAACAAAACGCTAAATTTTATAGATGAATCTTATGATGGTGATTTTAGTGATGATGAAAATTATATTTTATTGAAGGATAATCATTACACAATTATTAATGAATGGGAATATACAAATCATCAAGAAGAAGGTAAAAAGAAACATCACGGAAGGTTAGCGTTTGATATTGAAACTAGACCGGATGATGAAATTATAATGGTGGGAGAACAAGAAAGTAGTGTATTAACAAGCGCGATACTTTCTATGGTTTATAGAGCATCAAGAGGTGAGAAAAAGAAGAAAACATTTATTACTGATAGAAAACAGAATTGTTGTTTAAAATTTTTGGATTGGTTAAGTGAAGAGGCGAAAAACGAAAGATATTATCATTGTGTAGCACATAATGGAGCGAGATTTGATTTTTATTTATTAATGAGTTATTTTAATGAGAATGATTTATTACAGAGCAAAACACAATTGAGAGGCACAAGCATAATAGGATTACAATATAAGGCACATACTTTTAAAGATACTTGTTGTTTCTTAACAGATAGTTTGAGTAATCTATGTGATGGATATTTAACAACTCCGGAAGAAAAAGCATTCGCAAAGAAAACTAATATAAAATTAGGAAATACTATGATAACTAATTATCAGTTGTGTTTTTATAAACCGGAATTGGGTTTTTGGGATTTTATGGAGTTAGAAAAGAATGAACCGGAATTTTGGGTTGAGTATGTAAAATATTGTGAATATGATTGTGAGAGTTTATATTTAGTATGGGAAAAATTTAAAGCACAAGTTGGTAGCATTCTCGGTTCTATGGGTTATAAGATGGGTGTAGGTGATTTATTAAAAACAAGAATATCACTTAATAATATAAATACAATTGGTTCATTATCTAAAAAGATTATTGAATTACTTAATACATTTAGATTGAAGTATGATACTAGTGATTATAGAAAATATAAATGTTTTATGGATGATGATGAGGAAAAATATGAATTTCTTAAGAATTTTAAAAGAGGTGGAATTTCTCATTGTAATCAAATGGGACATCATACGGAAGGTATTTGTGGATTTGATATTAAAAGTCAATATCCAACAGCATTAATGGAAATGAGAATTCCAGTAGGGAAAAGTAAATGGGTTAAATCATATAATCCAGATATGTATGGATTTTACAAATTAACAAATATGGTATGGACTGATAAAACTAGAAATCAATTTAAACCCATAGCACATAGCGAAAAAGGAAAATCTTTGGATTGGGCGTGTGATATTAAAGAGAACTATGTAGATAGTTATATGATTAAATATTTAATGGAAAATTGTGGTTTGTTATCATTTAATGTTGAAACCGCATTAGTGAGTTATAATGATATGAAAGGTGAGAAATTATTTTCTCATTATGTAATGACTCTATATGAACTAAAAGCATTGGAGGATAAATACAAAGAAGCGGATGATGATAGATATAATGAACCCTTTAGAAGCGCGTGTAAATTATTAATGAATTCTCTTACTGGGAAACTGGTGGAAGACCCATCAAGATATTTTAAATTAAAATTTGTAGAAGATGATAGAAAATTAAAACTAAATGGAGTAGGTGTTGAAAAGGAAGAAAACAAAAATAAGATATATGCGGATACTGATGAGAAAAAAGCAGTAGATAAAAAACACAAGAGAGAAGTAGATTTTGGTTGTGGATGGGCGTGGAAATACGGACACACAAAGCAAATGTGGTTAGATGATTTGAATGATTTGAAACAACAAGGAATACCTTTAAGGCAAGAAGTAGGTGAAACAAAAATATTAAATAGTTGGATAGTTGCCGGTGTAATGGTTTATTCTTATAGTAAGAGATTATTATGGGAGTATGTAAAATGTTTGCCTAATGGCGCTGATGATGTAGTACATATTGAAACTGATGGAATTTATTTTGGAAGACCTAATAGGGAGCATTTTATTAAAGAAGTAGAGAAACTTAAATCTCCGCTTATTAAGATTGGTGATGAGTTGGGAAATGTAGAAGAAGAGGTTAATACAATAGAAGAAAGTTTCTTTTTAGGAAAGAAGGATTATCTTATTGGAAATGTAAAGATGAAAGATGGTAGCATTAATTACAAGAAGAGCAAATTACGCTTTAAAGGAATTCCAAAAACTACAATTAGCGATGATGGAAGTAAAATTGAGTTATTGGATAAACAATTTTATATTGACCGGTACAATGGTTTAACAGTTGATAAAACTTTTAAAACAATTGGTAAAACATTGTTTGATAGTAAAAAGACAGATAAGATTACATTAAATGGATATAATATGACGAGGAGGGCAATTCCGCGACATATTAAGAAATTTAAAAGATATGTAGAGTTTTGTGGTAATGTGGTAGAGATAACATATAATAAACTAGATAAAAGATGTGTTAAGTTTTGTGGTAATTATGTTATGGTATAATACACTAAAAATTAAAAAATTACCTTTAAATGACTTTTATAAATATAACAGAATAATATATATTTAGTATGTAAATGTCCGCATACCCCAAAGATAGATATACTGGTTATACTAGAGATTTAACAGTAGTTCAATTAAAACAATTGATAAGCAAATACAATTTTCAAATAGTGAGTATTTTATTGCAGACTTAGTAGCTTATAGAGATGCTGGTGGTATAGTTATATATGGATATTCTGAACACCAAAGTCTATTAAAAGAAGTAGTA
>Ga0209337_1003996_pt1 | contig 10284 bp, 10 predicted proteins | sample LinPmetageLP53_FD_184044 | JGI IMG/M metagenome (GOLD analysis project Ga0209337, IMG submission 184044) | Marine viral communities from the Pacific Ocean - LP-53 (SPAdes) (version 2) | ecosystem: Environmental > Aquatic > Marine > Oceanic | place: Pacific Ocean | collected 2010-02-08 | reverse complement strand
TATGGGCATGGAGTTTGACCAAGCATTTCAGACACGAGTACAGAACTCTGCACGTATTGGTGATATAGCTAATATGAACTTCACTGCTGAACAGCAGGTACAGCTAGAGAACTCACGTGTTACTAATACTATGAACCTAAACAACCTGTCTAACTCACAGGCAATGGTCATGGCTGAAGCTGCCGCATTAGCACAGATGGATACATCTAATCTAAATAACAGGCAGCAGTCAGCAGTACAGAATGCTAATAGCTTCTTGCAGACTGATATGGCTAACTTGTCTAATCAGCAACAGACAGAGTTGTTTAAGGCACAACAGCGTACACAGTCACTGTTTACAGATCAGGCTGCTACTAATGCCGCTGCACAGTTTAACTCTACTAGCCAGAACCAGACAGATCAGTTCTTTCAGAACTTAGGGCAGCAAGCTAACCAGTTTAATGCTACACAACAAAATGCACAGGCACAGTTTAATGCTGGTCAGGCTAATACCGTACAACGATTTAATGCTGAAATGAATAATCAGCGTGACCAGTTTAATGCGCAGAACCAGATAGTCATTGCACAAAGTAACGCACAGTGGCGTAGACAGATAGCTACAGCAGATACTGCTGCAGTTAATCGTGCTAATGAACTTAATGCTAATGCTATTCTTGATATTAGTAAGACTGCATATGATAATCTATGGAGTTACTATGCTGACACTATGGAGTGGGCATGGACTACTTCTGACAATGAAGCTGACAGACAAGCATCACTAGCTGCAGCACAGATTGCTGCTGACGGGTCTGCTAACGCTGCTAGGATTAAAGGTGATTATGAATCTAGTAGTGCTGTCGGTGGATTTATTGGCGATGTGCTTAAAATAGGTCTTACAGGTGGTAAATATAATCCGTTTGGGGGATAAAAATGCAAACAAGAATATCTACAAATAGTATTTTAAATACTGAAAAGAAAATCAAATCAATGCAAAACTCTGCACCTACAGAAAATAAAAAATCTATGGGGTTGCTTTCTCGTTCTAATAATGATACAATAGATGAAGAACAAAACGATCTTGCAGTAGATTTAAAACTTAAAATACGTAAAATGTTTGAAGATGGAAAGGCTGATACCAGTGCTTGATAAAAATGCTCCTGCACCTATGTTAGATGCACCCATTCCGGGTCAAGGAATGACTGCGCCTTTAGGTGGTAGACCGTGGCAACAACCCCCTCGTTTTCCTACTGCAGAACAGGCATTGTCTTTTTATGTAGATAAAATATCAGAAGAAAGACAGACAGACCAGCTTATGGACTTACTGGAATTAGGTGTTCCTATAGATACCCTCGTTGATACACTGCAGCTTGGCGGTGTTATGGAAGGTTTGCATAGCGTAGATGTAGGTATTATATTGACACCTGCATTAGCTGAGACTGTAGAACAGATGGCTAAAGCGGCAGATGTAGACTACACACTAACTTCTGAAGATGAAAAGGATACGCTTCCCACAAAGAGTGAAGTAGCTTTAGGTATGAAGTATCTAAAAGAAAAGCCACGTGGTATTTTAATTGATGATTTGAAAGATAATCCAGCAGAAGAAGTAGAAGAAGCCCCTGTGCCTGAAGAAAAGCCTATGGGCCTAATGGCAAGGAGAGGGTAGTATGGCATTTATTCCTCTAGCTGCACTTGGTGGAGCCGCAAAAAGTTTAAGTAAAGGTTTTAGAGATGAACGCGATGAGGCGTTAAAGAATGCTGGCATTAAAATAAAATTGCTTACTGAGATGGGTTTGCCTAAAGCTAGAGCAAGAAAAGCTAAGATGAAATCTAAAAATGATCTTTACGATAAATTAGATGATGCCAAATTCTCTAGTGGGCAGATTGCTAAGATATTAAAAGAAGATAAGGGTCAAGCTGTACTGGATCATATTCAGAACCAAAGAGATGTGTATGGAGAAAGCGGTGTAAATCCTAACGATATTGTAACTTTAATGGATGAATACGCTGACCTTAATCTAACTAAAGACCAAATCCTAGAAAATGTTATGGGTAAGGTAGGCCGTGGCATGACTGTGACGGACGCTATGAAAGATGTAGCAGGTAAAGGCAGTAGCCTTACCAGTTTCTTTGGTGGTGATCTTTCAGGTGTAGGCAAAAGACAGATGGATTCAATTGCTTCAGCAACTGGTGTATCTATGGAAGAGTTGCAAGCGTTATCTTCTGACAATATTACATATGATGATCCACTAGTTAAAGGCACAATTACGCTATCTGATCCTGCTGCACAAGCACGTGCAAAGGCTGCGTTACGAGATAATATGTCAGGTGCGTTTACATCTAGGAGTTTCTACAATGTACTTATGAGTGATACGGGTTCAAACGCAGGAGTATCCAGAAAACAATTAGAGAGCGGAGAAATTATATATACACCGCAAGCAGATAACAGAGATGTTATAGCTAGAAGGATTGTACTAGATGTATTAGATGGTTTTCAAGCAGAAGATCAAAATAAAGGCAGAAATAAATTTACCTTTACAGATCGTAGAATTGTTCAAGACAGAATTAATGAAAGACTTAAAGCGTCAGGAATTTATGTAGGCGTAGACGTAGACACAAGTGCAACAGCGGCTGGGTCTAGTGCTACTGGCACTGGAACAGGCACTGGTACTGGTACTGGAACAGGCACTGGCACTGGAACAGGCACTGGTACTGGAACAGGCACTGGTACTGGTACTGGTACAGCAACACCCCAATATTTAGGAATGAGTGCTGCTCAGATACCCGCACAAATTATACGTGATGTTTCAGGTCTGTCAGGACCACAAAAAATACAGCAGAGAAATGTATATATAGCACAGGCTAGAATAGCCCTTATAGCGGATTTAAGTAACTCAATGTCTGTTGCAGACGCGATTAAAGAAGCAGACGATACTATAGCCGACATTATGACTAAAATATAATGGTGTATCCTTAATGTTAAAAAATTACAATAAAATAGACGAACTAAATTACGAAACACTGGCATCCGACATGGACTTCATCGAAGATGCCAGTCTTTTTTTGTCAGAACGTGCTGGTATAAATAAAGCTATGGCTCCTAAAGAAATATACGAGGAGTTCATGGAACATATGCGCTACCAAAATGTCAACGAAGTGACAGCCATACGTGACCTAGAGTATGCACAGAATGCTGACCTAGAAGGTAAACAGCGTTTTGGTAGACTTATAGATGCTTACGATAAAGTCGATGAAGATTTTAATGTAAATATGATGCTAGATTATGCTCAAGGTTTATTGACTGCTCCTTCTACTTACATAGGAATAGCTACAGGTGGCACAGGTAAAGCTGCTGCTATAGCTGGTACACAAGCTACTAAGTTTGGAATACGTAAGGTATTGTCTGGCGCACTCAAGGCTGCTGCAGTTGAGGGTGCTATTGGTGCTGGACAGGGGGTAGTACAAGAAGAAACTCGTGTCGAGACAGACTTGCAGGATGAGATAGACTACAGTAGAGTGGCTACGCAAGGTCTAGCGTCTGCAGGTACAGCAGGACTTATTAACTTGCCTATAGGAGCAATGCAAGTACGGCAAGCTAACAAAGCCAATGAGTTATACGAATCAGCTAAATTAGCACAGTCTAATCGTGCCAATGAGGCAAGCATAGAGACAGCTAAAGTTCTCAAGAAAGCTGGCCCTAAAAAAGTTAAAGAGACTAAAGAAATACTAAATCAACTAGACCCTATGAAAGTAGCAGAAGGTAGAAGGCTTAAAAAAGATTTAATGCCCGGCGATACTATGGAAGCAGCATTAGGTTCAGATGTAGTAGATAATATAACTGCCGCTGCTATACAAATAAAAGATAAACTAAAATTAAAAAAAGGCGATAGAATTACAACAGGATTGCACAGACTTTTAGATGAAGGCAAAATGGATGAATTAGCAGATATTCAAAAAGTATTAGACGAACACAATCTTACTATGGATCAATTCTCTTTAGTATTTTTATCTGAAATATCCGAAGCCGGTAAAACTCTTGGCTCTATGTCTAGGTTATCTAAAGTAAAAGGTAAAACTGTAAAAACTGAAGTAGGTAAAATGCTAGATGAAGTAAATGCTATGAATAGTGCAGGTTTATCTGGTTTGAGTGCCGATGATGTAGTTGCTGCTAATGCTAGTAGAAAAGTAATGTCTTATGTAAAAGACTTGGATAAATTACGTCTTGGTGCTATGACTTCACAGCTTGCTACAACTATGCGTAACAACATAAACGGTGGTATGCGTATAGGTATAGATGCCTCAACTCGTATGTTTGATAATCTTTTAAATCAACGCAACCTTTTTGATGGTACGTTCGATACAGTTAAGTATGCTTTCAATCCTTATGAGGGTAAAGTTATTCAACGAGTAATGAAAGAAGCGTTTCCAGAAGAAGGCAGAAAATTATTTAGAGAAGCTGCAGATTTAGCTGCTAGTAGCGGTTCCGACACACCTTTAGCTGTTATAGGTAGAAAGATAAATATTTTAAACACTGTATCCGATAATTTCTTTAAACGTGCTATGATTTCTGCATCTTTAAAACGTAGGTTAAGTGACAGAAACATAGACCTTAATGAAGTGATAGCTAAAGGTGAGTTTGGCAGAGTATTAGGCGAAAATGATGACCTACTAAAAGATGCTATTCAAGATGCGTATGAGTTTACGTATCAATCTTCTATGAAAGGGGATGATGTTTTTAGTAAGATGTCAAGGGGAGTGATAAAGTCTCACCAAGAGATACCGTTTGTAGTTTCTGCTTTGATGCCTTTCCCTAGATTTGTAGCCAATCAGTTAAAATTTGTGTATGAACACGCACCTCTTATTGGTATGTTGCCACTAGATAGACTAGGCTCAAAACTACCTGCAAGGACGGGAACGCAGTACATAAAAGATAAAGCACCTAAACAGTTGACGGGTATACTTATGCTTGGAACTGCTTATGCTTGGAGAGCAAAACAAGGAGATGATGTTGAATGGTATGAAATGAAAGATAACAAGGGAGACATTATTGATGGACGTGCTGTATACGGTCCATTTGCTCCCTTTATGTTAGCTGCTGATTTGATGTATAGAAGTTTCAATGATCTTCCCGCTAAACCTTTTTCTAAGGTAGCAGGGGAAGCAGGACAGGCTCTCTTAGGCAGCACATTACGTACTGGTCTAGGTCTGTATGCTGTAGATAAAATGATAGACGATTACGCAGACGGTAAGGGTGAGAAGATATTAGCAGAGAGCATTGGTAATGTTATAAATACATTTACTCTTCCTGCTGCTACAGTGCGTGACTTCTACAGTCAGTTTGATCCTAAGTCACGAATGATACCTGAGACACGTACAGGCGAAAGAAAGCCAGATGAAGACCTAGTAAATTTCTTAGACGTAATACAAAAACGTGCAGGGCGTTCTTTACCTGATATACCGTTAAAGTCTTGGACTGAAGATACACCGTTAGAGCAAGGCTTTAAAATATTATCTGGTGACGATGATTATGACCAGCCTTTAGCTAGTGCATTCCAGACAGGTGATGTAAAGGCAGTTAACCCATTAGAGAAACAAATGTTTGGTCTAACTAAAAAGACTAAAAATGAAATGCAAAGAGAGATGTCTCGTCTTGGCTACAGTATGTATGATATATACAAACGCGATAATAATGACACACTGGATTTATATACGAGACAAGAACTGTCAAAAGATGGTAGCCCTATAAACTTAGAGCAGAGAATGTCTCAACTGATGAATAGTACGAGATACAAAAATTTATCCGTAGAAAGACAAAAGTTGCGGTTTAAAGATGAGGCTCAAAGTATTATAACAGAGGCTAAAGAAACAGCTAGAGACCGCATTGAAGGTGGAGCCAGCTTACGTAATCTACCATACAGCGAACTCGTATTACAGAAGTGGATAGACCAACCACGTGATGTTAAGGCTGCTGTTGAACGCGAATACAGAGAGAAGTATGGTGGCAAGGGCGTGACTGAAGACAGAAATGAAACAGTAGAAATAGAAGAGGGCATGAATATGAACGTACTTCAATGGGCTAACGAGACCGCTAAAGCATTCGGAGATAACTAAACATGAGTATGTCCGACATAAATACACTGCGTAAACTGGGTGAGGCTGACGTTACAGCAGATAACGTAGAGCAGATGTATGGCATTGATGCTGTTAAGTTTGATGAGGAAGAGGCTAAAGCAACAGCAGGTATAATTGCTGATATGACACCTTTTGTCGGTGGAGCAAAGGCAGCCTACGAATTACCAGAAGATTTAGATTACGCAAAGGAACTTCTTGAACAAGGCTACGGTGAAGCTGACCTAGTTAAGATGGGACTAGGTGGTGCATTTGGTGCGCTTACATTCTTAGGTTTTATTCCGGGTGTAAAGATTGGTACTGATGTAGTCAAGGCTGGTATTAAGTCTTCTGTAAAGGACAGTGTTAAGCCCTCTGTGAAAGATCAGATGGATAATTTGATTACACCTAAACGTGCAGAGCAGCTAGAGAAAGCTAAGTCACTACCTGCAGATGAACGTAGACAGTATCTAAAGGATGTCAACCGTCCTGTACCTAAAGTGTTTCATGGCTCTCCTGAGATGTCCAAAATTACAGCCGTTAGCCAAGAGGGTCTAGATAAAACCTTGCTAAAAATGGCTAAAAATATAGAGACAAATAAAAACGCATTGCTTGATTCTCTTATTGATCCTGATAAATACAAGCCACCAAAAAAGAAAGCATTTCCAAAAAACTCTACGCAAGAACAAAGAGAACAGATTAGGTATCAGTATGAAAAAAACAGATCAATAGCTAAAAATAAAGCTAGAAAAGACCGTGTTTCTATAGATGAATTACTCTCAGGTCCATCTGTTTATATTACTAAACCAATTAAACAGGACGGGGGTGGAGCAAGTGATTATATTCCAGATGAGGGGTTGCTTAGTTACGAAGTTGTGAAGTTAAATGATAACAATAATTTTTATAAGTCTGATACTATTTTACACCTAAATGTAGATGACATAACAAAAACCATACCCATAGGTAAAGATGGAAAAGTATCCACGCAAGATTTGTTAGAAACATTTAATGAGTTAAATCGAAGTGAAGCACGTAAGTCTGGTCTAATGGATTTAGCTGTACAGGGCATGGATGAACCTGCCTCAAAAGCAGAGAAATTGGTTCAAGAAGGATTCCAACCATATGATAAATTTAAAGGTGATGTAGGACTAGGAAGAAGAAAATCTGAGGGTGAACACATGGAGTTAAACAAGAAAATGCTGTCTACTGCACGTGACCCTCTCGTATCGTTAAAGACAGGTTTTGGTGAATTTAATCCTGCTAATGTTGTGTACGGTGATCTTCCAAGAAGAGAAGTAAAAGGTCTCAGTGGAGCAGATTATACGGATGCAAGAAACTATAGAGATGCTAGTAAATTATCAGATGAACCCTTAGGTTTACCTAAGAGTGATCATCTTGAAGCTGAAGTTGCTTTGTCTAAACCTGAAGAACTTGGGCCTATAAAAAGATTATCTGACAAAGATAGGTACGTAGGACCAGCTAGTGAACCCGATATGCCTAAAGAGTTATACTCATATAGAAGAATGATGGAAGAAGAGGTAATCGAAGGCAATAAAAGCAGAGAAGAGATAGCTGATGCGTTTAGGGCTAAAGAAAAGAAAATAGTAGATGCTACTAATAGAGATATAGGAAAACTAAAAACCGTAGAAGATAAAGTATTAGCAGGACAACAGATTGCAAACTCTTTAAAACGTAGAGAACAACTACTAACTCGACCAATAAAAGACGATTTCTATTATCCAAAGAATATACGTAAAGGAGCATCTCCAAAAGTTATAGCAAACAAATATTATGACGATGTTAAATCGTACTTTAATGACCTGCAGTCTCTTGGGCAGTTTACTGAGCAATATGGAGCAAGAGGAACGTATGATACTTTTCTTGAAGGTATATCAAAACAGGGTGGTATGCTAGGAGATATTGAATCTAATTTGTTCTTCATAAGAAACAGTTTGCCAAAAGAAAAAGCGGAAAATTTAAAAATTATATATAACATTTTACAGCGTAGATCAACTATATCTTCCAATGCTGAACACATGTCAGACAGTGCTAGTAGAGGCATATCAGATCAACAATTGTTAAAATCTGCAAAAGGAGATAACAACAAAATTCTAAGTTTTGGGAGTCGCGGAGCAGCAGAAGAAGTGACTAATATAGTAGGCGATAGTGAATTTATAGATACTCTTGACTATAACGATCTTAAACGATTACTATTTCTAACAACACAAAAGATGAATCGTGGTGGACTTATGGTTAGAAAATAACCTGCCACCATCTATCTAACGATTGTCACCATCCCCTTGTAAACGGTTCCTAGCTTTCCTGTCTGCCAGCTTGTCAAGATTACCTTCCATAATGCTGCCAAGATTCATGTCCACTTCCTTTGCAAGCATAGCGCAGTACCATAGGACATCTCCTAACTCTGCACCTATTTGATTACGCTTATCATTGTAGCCTTCAATATCAGCACCATCACGTATCAGCTTCTTTACTTTATTAGAAATTTCACCAGCCTCACCACAAAGCCCAAGAGTGATATACTCAAGGGCTTTTTCTTTTGGGAAGATGGCAGTCTCAGCAGCACGTATCTGGTACTCTGTTGCTGTAATACTACTCATCGTTTGTCTCTCCTTCATCCAGTTGTTAGCTTCCTGCTCTAGCTTGTTCATGTTTCAGTATCCTCTCAAGGTTATCGTAGAATGCAGTATTCCATCCACGTACCCACTCACGATGCTGCATGGTATTCCTGTCCATGCCGCTGTCAGCCATGAAGAAACCCTTCTTAGCCTTACCACACTTACCTTTCTTAAAGGCTTCGTAGCCCCACTCAAACTGAATCTTGAGTGGAGCATCGTACTTACTTAGGCCATTACGCCGCATTCGCATTCTCCTGTACTTGGTAGTTGAACAACTTAATTGCTGTTACGTTGTCAATCTTAAACCACTCACCTTTACGGTCTACAGCAAAGTGTTCAAAGATTTTGTGCATCTCACGCTCCTTAATGTGTCTATCTTCCGCTGCTAATTTAGCAATGATTTTGTAATCACGAAACGGTGATGAAGTCTGATAGCCATTTAATCTATCTTCGGCTATACTTGCTTTACCTACCTTAACCCACTCAGGCCAAGCAGAGTTAGTAATGATGTAAACATCACCCTGTTCTGTACTTTCAATCTTACTATGTGACCACACATCATCCAAAGACTTGTACTTGCCGGGTTTATGTAACGGGTGTTTCTTTGAAACTTCTTTACCATTTACATACATCCTTTGTGCATCACGTTTCTTGACAGCCTCTGGCTTATCTTTGTAATACATTTGATTGCCCGTGTAGGGATTAATTTTAAACCTTTCCATTATCATCTGTAGTCTCCTCTTCAGTGGTTGAGGGTTGAATAAAATACTTAACTAACATCTCTAGCTTGTCATGGTAGTTAGCAACTTGTTCTAGTTCTAGTTCAATAGTCTCTACGATATCGGAATGCTCACCTATACCTGTTGTGCTATTCATGTACACCTGTATGTTCGCTAGGTGTTTGTTAATGTTCCCAGCTAAGTGGGAACGTATTGCGTTTACTAATACTTCCTTCATTCAGTTATCCTTTCTTTACTAGCTTTTAAATAGTGTAATGCTTTTTCTACTCGTTCAATGCTATCACCCAATGTTCCTAAAGCAAGATTACAAGGAGAACATAGCCAACCTCTAAATGTTTCAGTTTCGTGGCAGTGGTCAAGAACAAGTTTATCATGTTCCTTTCCACATGCCTCGCAAGTTTTTGGCATTTCCGGTGCGGTTTTTCTTATCCTATTAACTACCTGATTATGTTTTCTTTGGCAATCTTTACATGAAGTACTTCTACATTCCCTGTCTCCTGTTGCTCTTCTGTATAACCTAAAAGATTGTCTTGGTTTTCTTAAATTACAATCTCTGCAAAGAATACCATTCTCATCTTCTTCATACTCTATTGTAAATAATTCAAACTGCATTTTTCTAAGCTGCTTCTATATCTACAATCTCACAGACACCAGCAGTACAGGCTAACTCACGTCCACCTGAAGTGGTATCTTCTTGCTCAAACTCCTGAAGCAATGACCAGTCTACACTACTTGGCATCCTTGTCAAGAACTCTTTGTATTCTTTTTCATCTATGTCCTGATAGGGTGCTTGCTGATATGTATGCTCACTGAATGGCAGGAAG
>Ga0209337_1003995_pt1 | contig 10286 bp, 25 predicted proteins | sample LinPmetageLP53_FD_184044 | JGI IMG/M metagenome (GOLD analysis project Ga0209337, IMG submission 184044) | Marine viral communities from the Pacific Ocean - LP-53 (SPAdes) (version 2) | ecosystem: Environmental > Aquatic > Marine > Oceanic | place: Pacific Ocean | collected 2010-02-08 | reverse complement strand
CAATGCATAAAATCTATGGCAGAACTTGAGGAAAATATTGATGGATCTTTGTCGATAAAAAAGTTAATATTAAACTAATGAAAATACAGGCAGAAGTAGTTAATGGTAAATGTCCAACGTGTGATCAATTTACAACTTTAGTTGGTCTTGATAAAGCTTTCTATAGATGTATGACTTGTGGATCAGACTTAGAGCAACACGTTAATGGTAAGATAAGTTATTTACCTGTCATGACAGCACCAGCAGATGGAGCTATACCTTTTGTTAAAGAATGGAATGAATAAAACAATAAATTATAATTTTTATCACTGGGGTCCTTTTTTATATTCAACTAATTTAAAAAAAGATGAATTAAAAAAAATAAAAATTTTGTGTAGTAAAAAATTACCAGATTATAGATCTCACTTAGCTGGTTTATTACAACATGAACACAAATTAGATATTAAAAAACTTTTTCCAATAATTATTCCTTACATAAATAGTTATGCACAAGCATATGCAGACTATGCACCTAAACCATTAAATGGTAAAATTGAATTAATGGCAGCATGGGTAAATTACATGACTAAACTTGAGTCTAATCCTTTGCACACACACGATGATGATTTATCATTTGTAATATATACTCAAGTGCCAAAAAAATTAAAAAAAGAATGTAATGAAAGTGTTGGTAATTCTAAACCAGGAGCAATTAATTTTATACATACTTTAGGAATAGAAAAATATTATGTTAACAAACATTGTTTTATCCCAGAAGAAGGTAATTTTTTTATTTTTCCAGCGTCTTTACATCATACTGTTAACAGTTTTAAAAGTAACGGAGAAAGGATATCTGTTTCAGGTAATATTAAAATAACTAATGGCTAAACAAAGTTTTAAGTTCTTTACACCTCGGGATAAACCCAAGAAACGTGGACCACGGCATCACAAAAAATCTAAAAATAAACAAGAAAAACGTCAAAAAAAACAGACAAGATATAAAGGACAGGGTTGACAAACATCCTCTGATATCCTATATATAGGACATGAAAGAAAAACAATTAACAATAACAAGTAGTGATATTACTCAGAAACAATGGTCTCAGCTTATATTAGAACTTAATCTGATTAAAAAAGATTGGGCTAGTTATGCAACGTTAGACATAAAATGTCCTGGTATTAAAAAGATAATAGCACATGGCACGCGAACAACTTTTGAAAAAGAATAAAATTTAAGTATCAGTAAGTGTACAACCAGCGTCCAAATCTTGCCTCTGGCATTTCCCTGTACGTTAGCGATGACCGCAAGGTAGCAATGGGTGTACCACCTATAGCGTCAGAGTTCCCTGATCAGGATGACGCTTAGGTAATATGAATTAAATAATTTTATCAGCCTTACAATCAAACCTAGTATACATTTTAAATTCGTCTACTTTTTCTGAGGTCATTTCTTTTAACAAAATACTAGAGTAGTCATAACCATAATAAATACATTCATGATAAGTATCAAATTGTTCTATGGGAGTTGGGATAAGTTTACAATCATTTCCTGGAATGTTGCTACAAACCAACATTAATAAAATAAATTTTGTCATTGACTTTTAATATTAATCTCCTATATAGTCATTATAAATAAATGAAAGGAAGTCACAATGACTGATATAACTAAATATAGAAATGTTTCCTTAACACATGAAACATACAAGGAAGGACATTTTTTATCAACAGTATTATTTGATGGTTTACAAGTGTCTATGTCACAATTAATCGAATCTTTAATTTCTAAAAAAATTGAAGAATTAGATTTAAAAGATAAAGTAGCAAAATACGATGAGCCTAAAAAAATAATACATAAAAAGAAAAAGAAAGCAAAGAAGAAAGCAAAGAAACTAAATGGCAAACTCAAAAAAGTATAACGTACACGCAGCAATATGTCCTGACTGTAATGGTAATGGATATATTAAAGCGGTACTAGAAGAAGGTAGAGAACACGTGGTCCTCCAGTGCGAGACATGTGACTCGGAAGGGGAGATCTATGTGGATGAGTCCGAAGTTGTGGAGTCTTATATCGATGCTGATCATGTTACAGATCGTGGTAAGCTACATTAAATGATACCTGACACTGACAAAGCTTATATAGCTGGTTTGTTTGATGGTGAAGGTTCTATTCACATCAGACGTGGCATTGAAAAGAAAAAGAAACACAAAGGTAAACCTGGATATAGACTATCTAATAGTCTACGTCTAAGCATGGAGATCACTATGACTGATCGTAGTGTTCTCATGTGGGTTCACGAAGTATTAGGTGTTGGTACACTGACACCTAAAAAAGTAAATGGTAAGAGAGTTGATGGTACACCATACTTAAAACAATACAGATGGCGATGTACATTCAGAGACGCATATTATGTATGCTGTTTGATATGGCCATGGGCTCATACTAAGTTACCTAAAATACAACGGGTTATAGAACATTATACTCAACAAGCGTTGAAAAGTAATGTAATATCACTGGACGAATATAGGGCGGTACAAGAAGATGTTAGATAAATATATTTATAATTTTTTAATGTTTGTAAATCATTGGTCAACAAAACTTACAAGTTGGTCTTGGTGTATGTTATATTCTGATAGAAAAAAAGGTTATGGAAATAAAAGAAGACATAAAAATTCGTGAGATTTTAGAAAAAGAAGAGTCGTTACGAAAAAAGAAAACTGAACCTCAATTTGGTCTAGGCCAAGTGCCTACTTATGGTAAGTCTAGATCGGGTCGAGAGTATGGTGGATTTATAAAAGAATCTGTACGTAAAAAAATGGAGTTTACGCCTACCAATCGTGGTCGTAAAATAAATAAGAAAGGTCCATATGACATTTAAATATGATGGTAAATCTAGACCAAGCAACAAGGCCTATGATGACAACTATAGTAGAATTTTTAAAAGAGATCACGATAAGTTTAGTAAATTACAACAAGAACAACGAGACCTTGATGCGAGTTACCAACAATCTAAAATAAATAAGAAAGAACACAGTGATAAAGAAAAGTAATAAATACAACTATATACGTGGTAAACAGCTCACGGACCCCGGATCAGGGACCAGGGTTTACGAGATAAGTAATTATAGACTTCCTAGTGTAACTACGATACTAGGCGCTACGAAAAACACAGAATTTTTAAAAAAATGGAAGGCCAAAGTTGGAGAACAAGAAGCAGAACGCATCAAGAATTTATCTAGTAGCAGGGGTACCTGTATGCATAAATTCCTCGAGCACCATGTACTCGGAACTGGTTGCGTTGATCTTACAAGCGTCGGACAAGAGGCGCGTCCCATGGCCGACAAAATTATTGAGGTTGGTCTTGCGCCAGTGGAAGAGTATTATGGCTCTGAAGTCATGTTACACTACCCGGGTTTGTACGCGGGCTCAACAGATTTGGTTTGCCTACATAATGGCAAAGAAACTATTGTTGACTTCAAACAAAGTAATCGTCCGAAAAAAGAAGAATGGATCGAAGACTATTACTTACAGATTGCCATGTACGCAATGGCCCACGACTACGTCTACAACAGTAAGATTGAGCAAGGAGTTATCATGGTCTGCACGCCTGACTTATATTATCAAGAATTCAAAACAGAAGGTGCAAGCCTTCGAGCCTGGAAACACAAGGCATTAAAACGAATCGATATGTATAATGAACTTATACATGACGAGAAAGAGAGAACCAAACCAATGAAAGCAGAGGATTTTACAAATGAATGATATGTTGTTTAGAACGCTTCTAAAGAGGTATGAAGCTGTAATAGAAGATGCATTGTACAAGATACAATCGTTTAATGAGAATAATATAATAATACCAGAACACATCGATATTACCGGTGAAGTTGACAAACTGTTACTAATTATTGCTGAAGCTGAGGATAAAGTGGCCGTAATGAGGAAATATTATGTTAAAAATAAGGCAGAAACTACTATATTGTGATAAATATGTCACAATTGTGGCACAAATACAACACCACAATGACATTGTATATGTATGGTAAAAAAAATAAAAAAAAAAATAAAAACTACTATAGAAATAATGTCATTCTGTCACTTTGAGCTATTAGTGTTGGTATACAACACTAAAGTACGCCAAAATGTTGTTTAAAAAAGTGTCACCTGACAGATTATTTTGTCACTTAGTGCAGTGTTTTAGTTTGCCTATGCGCGCGCGATACAAAATCCTGGAAAAACTGATTTTTTTTAGATACATATACAGATATGAAATCCAGAAAAAAATCTAGAAGAATTGATTCTTACAACAAACCTAAGCTGGTCAAGCAAGCTGTTAAGTTTCCGTACAAACGTGTACGTATAGATTGGATTGACATCATCACAGAAGGCGGCTGGGGCAGTGTAAAAGAATTTACTGACATGAAGTTAGCAACACCTGTAAGTGAAGGTTGGTTATTTAGTAAGGATGATGAGACTGTAAGAATATTTGCTGGCTATGATGTAGATGATGATGGGTCTATTACTTTTTCTGAGCGTTCGGTTTTTCCAACTTCTTGTGTGAAGAAGATAACGAAGATTCACTAACGTCAATGATATCATCGGATAACAAACTTGCGTAATCTTCTTCGATCTGTGCCATCTTCATTTCTAGTTGTTCTTCTGTCATATCTTCTAATTTGCCATGTTTTATTATTTTTCTGTCTATGTATAGTCCTCCTGCCTTTCCTCGATTTGTTTCAGCGTTTACAGCTGCAGAGAAAGAATTCTTTTTTAAGGCAAGATCTTTAATTCTAGCTAACTCTGTTATATGGCTTTCGTAAGTCACACCATATTTTAACATCTTTTCTATTTTTAACTCATCTAAATATTTAACAACCAATGGTGCATGTCTTGGATTAGTAAGTTCTGATCCTTCTATTCTAGCTCTCTTCTCATTATATCCAGCTAACTTAGCTGCCTCGGTTTTGTTAACAACACCATCGGGTCCACCAAATACTAAATACTCAGCAAATCTTTTTTGCATTTCTGTTAATCTTTTTGATAATCCCATATTGACAATTTAAGGTAACATTGTTATATTGTCAAGATATGAAAGAATCTAAAATAGACACTACACCTATTCAACTTTTAACAGAACAATACAAAGCAGATTTGCACGCTTACAAAGAACGTGAAGGTTTGTATCTTCAAACTGAAAATCAATTAAAAGGTACAAAACAAATTGTAATTGAAATGTCCGGTACGATAAGAGAATTAAAAACTCAAAATGATAATTTCCAGGCAGAAATAGCTAGACTTAATGAAGAGATTCAACTATTAGAATTGCAGATAAAAAAATAATGAGAGTCCAAGATTTACAACAATTTTTATCTAGTTTTACAGCAGCCAACAAAGATGGAAGCAGACAAGGTAATGCTATCTCTAATGCTATTCTTATGGTTGAAGTTAATGGTTATTTAGAAAAAGTAGTTAGAATGGAAGTACAAGAAAACGCAACACCAATTATAGGGCATAAAGGTCATGATGCTCATCGTCTTGTGTTGAGAACAGCCAAACAACAAAGCTTATCTTTACCACCAAAACTGCAAATTTAAGTGCAGTGGTTACCTTAAAAAACATATGGGCCCAGAGGCTAAATTGTATCAAAATGTTAAGCAAAACTTTAAACAGTTTTCCCTTATCAGGCTTGAAAATATTAGCTTACTCGGTACTCCTGATCTATTGGTCTGTAATACTTCTGGGAACTTTTGTACTGTAGAATTAAAGGTAACTAAAGGTAACAAACTCCGATTTTCGCCACACCAAATTGCGTTCCACGTGAAACATCCTACCAATACTTTTATCCTTGCAAAGACCCTTGGTCCTTTGCACAAGAAAACTTCTCCAATATCCATGTACAATGGTTTTCGGATCAGGGAGCTTGTAGCTTCCGGCTTGAAGCTTGACGCTTGTTACTCTGGCTGGGATGCTTGTCGCTTGGCGATTGAACAGGTTGGTTCGAAAGCTTGACGCTTGGTGCTTGAAGCTTGATGCTTGCTGCTTGGAGCTTGTGGCTTGAGGCCCGGACCAGGGCGCACGCTATCGACACCGCTAGCGGGATCCACCGAATCGCTAATGGCCTGGTCCTTCTTATCCCTGGGGATTCTGTAAAATTTTGGATGTTTGAAAACGTGTGTCATATTAGTGTTTACCATAACTAACATTTTTTATATCTTTATTCCAGCATGCTCTACACTCTAAACACTTTCCGCCTTGCTTAGGCGCTGGGCAGCTGGGGCTTCCATCAGTCACTACCGTTGACGAATGCGTCCAGGCGTTGCCAGCGGTCCCGTCTACCTTCGCGGCGCTTAATCTTATAATTAAATTTTCAGGAACATCTTCAGGTGCTGGCAGGTACTGACGCTCTTGTGTTGGCAGCCAGTGCTTCGTGTCAGGTGTGAGCTTGCATACTTCAATAATTTTTGCCATATGCTGGTGAGATTGTACATCTCCCGCATCGTGCCACCTGAACCACTTCTGGCGCTTGATCACCGCGGCCATTGCTTCGACCCATAACGGATGGTTGATAGCGTCCAGCCTTCGATACTGAGCCTCCCTGATTGCAGGGTATCTAACATAATTATTTTTCATAGCATAACAGCCAAAGCACGGGCTCGTTGGAATCTTCCTGAGCTTCGCGCCAGTCTGGCAGGCCCACGCTGGCAGGCTGTAACTCAGGCCAGGCATCTTGCTTGTCTTTGTAAAACTGTCTGTAATTTTTAAAGCGTTTTTTACTAGCATATATTATCCTTTCAAACTTATTTTTGTTAATTCCATTTGTGATAATTCTTTGAGTCTATCAAGATGATTTAAAGTTACATCAACTTTGTGTCGAATCTGTGTATCGCTGTGATTGATTCGGTCCAGGTACTGGATAACGTCCTGAAGTGTTTCTTGTTGTATTTGTATTAATTCAATTGTTTTTTCCATAATTTATTTCTCCTTTAGTTTATAGGATACAGTAACAAAATAATTTAATCTTGTCAAGCTTGCTGCTTGGCGCTTGCAGCTTGCCGCTTGACGCTTGTAGCTCGGTCCCTGAGCCTCGAGCCAGCGCCAGTGGTTAAGCAGGATCTGAACACTCTCAGATCCTGCCCGGTGGGTGGCCTTACTCATCGGTTTCAATCGTCGGGAGACCATTTTTTTCTCTCTCCATATATGCTCTAGATCTCTCTTGATCTTCTTTAACCATCTTAATAACAGTATCCAGGGCATCCGCTATTCTACGAAGCTCTGTAATCTGAAGCACTTTAAGCTGTTCATTTGTTCCGTCGTATCTTTCATCACTCATATGTATTTCTCACTTTCTATATGTATCCTATATTATCCTTAACCAGCTGTCAAGCGTTGCTTGCTGCTTGAGGCTTGGCGTTTTTTGCTTTCCTTCTTTAGAATGATTTTTAGAATCATTCTAAACTGATCCCAGGACCCTCTTCACACAATCGATCGCATGCATCGAAGCACTAATAGAGTCCAGGGATCAGTAGCACCCAATGGCTATCTTCCAGGGTGCTATCAACCATACTAATTTGAGTTTTTTAATTCCGTATATTAGCAAAAGGGAACTCCTCCTATATAATACTTGACAGATTAATTGTCAAGGTATAAAACAAATTAAAATAAATAACCAAGAAAGAGGAAACATGACACAAAAAATAAGAATGAATACAGAGTTAAGAAACAAACTCTTTAATAAAATGAAACATACATTTGAGAATGAGGACACGCAAGAACGTGAGGCATTTCTTCAAGCAAGAGAAAATGTTGATATGCAATATGATGTTGCGTCAGCACTTGCAAAAGAAGTTGTTGAGAGATCATATCCAACAGATGATGTTGCAACATTAAGAACTTTCAAAAAGAAATATGGAAGTCCTTGTGATGTTGTTGCAAAAGATAAATGCTTTTACTTTGCACACCAAGAGGGTGTTGATGATGAGGGCGAACCAACAGAAACTAAATCACACTTTGATTTTGGTTTGTTTGGCAATCTAAATGGTAGTGAGTATAGTGATGAGGACGGCAAGAAATTTGCAGTTGCATATTTTAGAGAAGATTTAAAAGCTATGGATTGCAACCCAGATATTTATGCTCAACAAAATGAGAATAAAGACAATCCACATAAAACTAAATATGTTGATGAGTGTTTAAAAGCACTTGGACATAGTGGCAGTAGTTATTCTAGTCGTGATGAAAGTAATGGTATGACCAAAACTTTTAATGACCAATACTATCTTGATGTAATTGGAACATCTTATTGTCGTTCAAGAGCAATAGCTTGTACTAAAGATGAGTACGAACAATTTGAAACTTGGCGAATTGCAAAAGGTAATCTAGTTGTTAATCATCAAAAGTGGATTGATACAATCACTAAACAATGCGACCAATTAAAGATTGGCTTGAAAGCATATCGTTATTTGAGTGAGGGTATTGAACTTGCTACTGAACTTGGAATACAAGTTGATGAGGCAGAATTAATTAGAACTAACTCAACAGGCTTAACAATCTACAACCCAAGTAATTTGGCTAGTATGATTAAAGGTATGAAGAATAAAAATCAATCAAGAGAGGCGAAAATATTGGCAAGAAAACAATATGAAGAAAGTCTAAATTAAGGGGTTGACTACTAGGACTATCTGTAATAGGATAGTCCTATAACAAATACAGGAGAAAGAAACATGGAACTAAACAAACAATTCACAATAACTTATTATTCTAACAAGGATAAAAAGCACATCACAAGACGTGGCACTTGGACAGACAAATGTAGATATTGGACTAGCAAAGTTGGAGATAGTTTAATAACTTATTTTGACATGGACAAACAAGAGTACAGAACTGCCAAAGGCAGTTGGAAAGTGAGGTTGTAATGTTGAAAGCAATTTACTTTGCATTGCATTTTGCAATGATATTCTTAGGTGTAATAATTACTATCCACATTCACATGTGGATAGGCTTAGCAATCATGGGTTTATTTACAGTTAAATTTCTGTTAATGTTTCCAGATCTAAATGAAAGGACAGAAATATAATGACACAATTAACAGATGAGCATTTTGAATTGCACACTAAAAACAAAGCAGAACAACATGAAAGACAAAAGATTAAATTTTTAGAGGACAGAATTAAGACTCTAGAAACTGCAATAGAAAGCCATGCCAAAATCTTAGCAAGGTTTCAAATGACCGAGGGGGATAACAATGCCTAATAAACATTTTTGCCAAGGACCAACGTGCCATGAACAAGTTACACAAGACAGATTTCTAAAATCAAAAGGAATAATTAGAGGTCGTTATGCATACTTTGATCGTGATGTATCAGAGCATTACTATGGAACTAAAGCAGATAAATACTTTTGTAGTCAACAATGTAAATTTACATGGCTATCACAGAACATGGAAAACATTGAACAAGGTCGACCGATTGAGTTCATCAGACACAGACGAGAGAGCCAAGGTTATGCCAAGGTCAAGAACGATGAGTCTAGGTGGGGTCCAGAATATTCTATTGAAAGGGTTGACAATGGTCAGCTTATAGAGTAGGATAATCCCATAACAAATACAGGAGAAATAACATGTCAGCAGAAAAAGTAAAAGCAAACACAACAGAGGCAGAGTTTAAAGTAATCACAGACAAAAAAGATGAGCCAGATTATAAGGCTGTGTCTAAGTTTGTTGGTGGTATGGTTGAGGCTGTTACATTCCCAAACGGTGACTTACTCTTATTAAATGAAGAGGGTAAGTTAATGGGCTTACCATTAAACCCAGAGGCAACAGCATTGTGGAGAATGACATTCACTAAACAAAACTATGTAACAGGTTACGACGACTTTGTTGTTGGTCCTGCTATATTTATTAAGGCAGGTGCATTAGACACCTGGGCTAACTAATACACAAACAAGTGTGTGTCCTGTAGGACACACACTCACCCACCCACACACAATTTATATAATCAATAGAGGTACCAGGACCAAGGCTAATTAACTTTGCTTTGTATAAGTCGATACACCTTTATATAAAAAGGGGTCCCACTACTCTAGGTTGTATTGCTTGTTTTGGACAGATAAGGGTGGTATAATACTTCTTCACTGGTAAAAAGGTGCAAAAAATTTTATAAAAATTTTTTATGATTAAAAAAGATATAGATAAGCTACCTTCTGACGTTCGTGCACAGTATAAAAGATTTAAAGTTATGCATGCCGAAAAAAAGATTCAACGAAAAGCAAAAGATGACTTCATGTCATTTACAAAAGCTGTGTGGCCAGAGTTTATTGA
>Ga0209337_1003994_pt1 | contig 10286 bp, 8 predicted proteins | sample LinPmetageLP53_FD_184044 | JGI IMG/M metagenome (GOLD analysis project Ga0209337, IMG submission 184044) | Marine viral communities from the Pacific Ocean - LP-53 (SPAdes) (version 2) | ecosystem: Environmental > Aquatic > Marine > Oceanic | place: Pacific Ocean | collected 2010-02-08 | reverse complement strand
GTCGTTTTTTAGTTGGTAATCCTACAACTGGTGGTTTTGGGCTTACTCTTACTGCTTGTAATACTGTTATATATTTTAGCAATAGTTATAACTTAGAAGTCCGAATGCAATCAGAAGACCGTGCTCACAGAATGGGCCAAAAAGGTACTGTTGTTTATATTGATATTGTAGCCAGAGGTACATTAGATGAAGCTATCATGAAGTCTCTTACCAGTAAAGGTAAGCTTGCTGCTAAAACTTTAGGTGAAGAAGATCTTAAGAGTTGGCTGCTATAAGTTTATTGTATTGTTCTACTCTTTCTAAAAATTTATCCCCATACTCTTTTAATTCCGACTCATTTAGTCGGAATTCCTGATACATAAGATCTCTAGTACATATAGATATTACACCTTGTTCAATAGGTCCGTAATTTTTAACATGTGCTAAATAATAAGCTCCTAATTGATATTTATAATCTTCTACCCATTCTTCTCTTTTGGGTCTGTTGGATTGTTTCCAATCCACAATGCTCGGCTTTCCGTAAGCAACACAAGATAAATCTGCCGTACCTGCAAATTTATTTTCATATTCTAAACTTATTTCATTTCCCCATACTTCATCTATTTTAATATTATTTAAAATAGTTTTAGCCATCATTCTTGGTTTAGATCCTTCTTCCATAGAATTATAGTAACCCTGGCCAGTCAGATGATATTCCAGCACCTGGTGCATCTCAGTACCAATAGTTGATGCTTGTTTCATAATTCTATCTGCTTCTGCGTTCCCTACTTTACGTCTCCAGTTATCTAAAAAACGTTTATCTTTAGTTGCCCCTAATATATTTGTTACACTTGGTACTTTTATATTATCTACTAGATATTTACGGCCTGTAGTGTCTGAGAATCTATTGTAGTGTTTGTAAGGATACTTCTTTACTAACTTCATGTAACATTTGTTACATCATATTTGCTATTAAAGCCAGAATAATCGCACCGCCTGCTGCCATTAACATTTTTTCTAATCTTAATATTCTATCTTTTATTTCTTTTATTTGGTCGAAGGTTTGTTTTTGCATTAATCTACAAATTTTTTCATGGTGATCTATTCTAGATGTTGCCGATGGTTTAGCCACGTTTCACTCCTCTTTGTGCTATTGCAGCTCCAGTTGGATCGTTTGGAAACAAAGCTTGGAACTGTTGTGGATTTACTTGTCCGGTAGCCGGTGTAATGTTTTGAACACCCGTACCTGCTTGTTGAAGTTGAAGATCATCTGTTATAGGATCTCCCTCTTGCTCCCCTCTTTCATCTGCTTCTTGGTCTCTAGCTGCCATATCAAGTCCTTCAGCAGCAACATTTTGTACTGTTTGATCTATATAAGAAACCATATCATTATCTGTATCAACATCACCTGAACTATTTGTTAGTTCACCTGCATACATACTTTCAGTAGTTTCTGATGGAATTGTATTATCATCGTATATAGGTTCTGGAATCTTAATAGACATTTTTAAAATTCTATCAGTTATTTCTGCTGGTTTGATATCGTTTGCATCAACCCTTGGTACATCTCTATCTTGTTCATTCATGTAATTAAACAATCTAGCAAATGCATCTCTTTGTTTTACTCCAACTTTTTGTAACTGCCCTGGACCAGCTCTAAATTTTTTGTCTGCAAAACCAGGAATTACAGAAGAAGCACCAGCACCAATTTTTTGACCTTTCATAAGTTTTAATTTTTCATCTACACCAAGTGCATTATTTAAATATCTTGCTGCAATAGGGTCTGATAAAATTTGACCAAATTTTCTACCTAATAATAAAAACACCAACGGTGCTAAAATACCTTCTTCATTACCACTTGCTATTAAATAACCACCCGCTACTGCTCCTAACGATCCAAGTTGAAACCTTCTCATCAAGAAAGTTGATGGATCAGATATTTTTACTGAAGAGATTGAATCCATATATCTTGTAAAATTCATGAAACTATCAAAATGTTTTGGATCATCAAACACTTTTCTTAATTTTTGAGCTGTTGCATCACTGGCAGATCCTGAATATCCTATATTATCTAAAAATTTCTTAATACTAAATTGAGCTACTTGATCTCCATCAAACCTTAATTCTTTTAAATTATAAATACCATTACCAGTTTCAACATCTTTAATTGTAAAACCTCTAGCATCTTCTAAGGCTTCTCCACCTTGTTTTTGTAATTGTTCTAAAAATTCTGTTGTATATTCTCTACCAATTTTTACTTCAGCGCTATTATCTATTTGTCTATAAATATCTCCAGGTACTCCTGATTTTGATTCAAAAGCATCTAGCATATTATTCCATAAATATCTTCCTCGAGCTGCTGCAAAAACAGCTTTTCCATTTGCAGATAATTTTGCATCTTTTAAACCATCACCAACAAGTTTAGGCCCTGCTCCTAATAGGTATTTAAATTGTTGAATTGATTCTTCAGAACCGTGTTGAAATACAGCTTTTTCAATTGTATTAAATAATTGATCTCTAGGTTGAGCTTCTCTACCAACAATTCCAAAAGTTCCTTTATTGGTAAATAATGTTTTATCAAATTTTTGAAGTTGTTTTAATATAGCTGGGTTTGTGTATCTGTTTATTGTTTTATTAAATACTAAATTAGCATCTATAAGATCATCATTAATTTTATTACCATTTCTAATTAGTTCATTTATATAAACTTCACCAGCTTCTTTCCCTTGTGTTTCTACAATATCATTAAATTGTTTTGCAATAGATTCATCTTGCAATAAATTACCTTTAGTTATTTTAGAACCAAATGTCATCCAATCGTCCTCGAGAGCGTTAATTAAACTATAAGTTCCTCTTTGAGCAGTTTGAAAATCAGTTTGTTGCATAGCTTTATTAAGCATTTGTCTTGCACCAAGATACTCTGAGGGTGAGATTTTGTTACCGAGACCCGCAAGATATTGATAGTATAAATACATTGAGTCTCCTTGGTTTTGTAATGTTTTAGCTATATTCTTAAAATCAACAGAGTAGTCTCCACTTAAATCAACAAAGGTATTTTTATAGTTTGCAATAAACTCTTTTGCTTCTTTTTTTGTTCTATCTAATGAAATAAGTTTAGGGTTTCCCGCTGCAGCAACTCCAGCGTCTAGTTTTGCATACATAGAACCAATTAAACCTATTCTTTTATTATAAGTTTCTGCCACTTGGTTATAAATACTACTACTCATTGCACTTATTTTTAAAAGTGGCGCATAATTTAAAAATTTATTTAAATATAAATTTGCTCCTGCTATTTCTGCCTTACTTAACGCCTTCTCCCCTATCCCAGAAATACCTGGAAAAACCCCTACAGTTTTAAAAAAGTTTTGTGCTAAACGTCCAGCACCTTTATTGCCATCTAATGCAGATATAAACTGATAAGGTAGATCATTTTCTCTTACAAATTCTAACATAGTATCCATATCAGGACCTTTTTTGGTTGGAAGTATTTTTCTTCCTACTTTTCCTAATACTCCTGTTAGGAAAGGAGTGAATGCTGATGCTACTCCTCCGTAAATTAAAGAATCTTTAAATTCATTTGCTGCATTATAAGTCATATTAGTCTTTATTTCTTTATCACTCATATCGGCTAAACCTTCTACTAGAGCCCCTGCTATAGTTTTTCCTGCAGTTTTATTCATAACATCATATGTTATTGAACCTGCTCCAGCTCCAACAGCGCCTCCAATAGTAGCAACTATTTCTGCTTGTCCTAAAGGACTTCTTACAACTCTTTCTGGTAAATCAGCTGCTTTACCAATTAATTTTAAAGCACCTCCAAATAATTTTAACGGACCCGGGCCTTTTGCTAAAACATTACCTACTTTATCCATTTGTTTACCAATACTTAAAGGACCTCTTGTCCATAAATTTCCAGACTTTGCTGCACCAAATAATTTACCCGCCATCATTTTGTAACCTACTGCAACTCCAGTAAGGTCAGCAGCCAAAACTGCCCCTGGTCTTCCTTTTAAAAAATTACCATCTTGATCTAATGCTTCTTGTATGGGGTTTTCTTCAAATCTTTTTTCGCTTGCAATTTGTCCAGCAACTCCTGATCTTAATTCTATAAGTTCATTTGTTTTTGGTCCTGTCAACAAACCATCGTCAATAGCTGAATCAATAGCATTTCTTTGTTCTGGAGATAATCTAAAAGGATCTAAAGTTTTATTATCTAATTGATCTTGTATATCTTGAAGTGTAGCCATTAAAGTTGAATCCCTTGTAAAATATCATTTCTTTGATCTTTTGAAATTGGTGCGGAATCAAATTTTCCAAACGTTTCACCGCCTTTTAATAAACTTAAGAAACCTTTTATAACCATATCGTTTGTAAAATAAGTTCTTTCAAGTGTATTTAGAGTGGAATCAAGACTTCTATCAAGATCTTTCTCAAGAGCATTTAAAGAAGCCATAGCTGTTTCAGCACCACCTAAACCAGGTAAAATATTAATAACTGACATAGCAGCGGTTACGTCTTTTTGAGTTAATCTATCTGTGTCTTTAAACGAGTTAGCAAGTGCATAAGCAAGAGTAGTTTGAGCATTAACCAATTCAAACAATTCATTAGTTGTAGGTTTTCTAAGTTTACCTGTAGTTGGATCTTCTATTTTATAATTTTTTTCTGCTGCCGCTGATATTTGTTTCTGTATATTATCTTTATCAAATCCTTTTTTTAACATTTTATATTGTTCTTTAGTTAAGTCACCTGATTTGTATCCTAATTCTAAAGATTGATTAAATTCACCCATTGTGCCATCTAATTTAGCCATAGCATCTTTAGTGCTTCCTAATCCAAAGTCATTCATAATTGAATTTAATTTAGTTAAAGCAATGTTAAGATTTCCTTTTGTACCAGCAGCTCCAGTAGCTCTAATAATTTCTTTTACATCATAAACAATATTTTTAGATTTTACATTTTGTAATAATAATCTTTGAGCTTTTGACTCATCATCAGAAATTTGATCTTTAATAGTTGCCTGCGCATATTTAAAATCTTTAAGTTCTGGTTGACCCATAATTGTAGCTAATTCAGTACCAGTAAGATCCATTGCTGCAACTTGTTGTCCATTTACTAATAAATAAGGAACACCGTTTTCATTTATTCCACCATCAAAATTTTTAACTTTTCCTTTTGGACCTAAAAATTGAACTCTTCCTAAGCTACCTTTGGTTATATTATTAGTGTTTGCTAATTTATATTCAGCTAATGCAATATCTATTGCTTGACCCATTAATTGATTTTCTATTTCATTTTCTTTTAACTTCATAATTCCATAATTATTTGCTGCAGGTCCCAAAGCCTGCCCTAATACATCCATAGCACCTGCTAAACCACCTTGCGAAGTTTTTCCTGACATTAAACCACTAGCTAAATTAGCTAAAAAAATAGTTTTAGCATTCGAAGTTCTTCCTTCCATCATTTCTTTAGTAATTAACTTAGCTTTTTGCATAAGTTCTGAACTATATTCTTTACCGTTTACTTTACCTTTATCGTTTAAACCAATTGTTTCACTCTTATCGTCTTCCGTATCGGTATCCAACACACTAACTGTTCCTTTTTTCATACTTAATTTATTTTTACTGTTATCTTCTCCAGGGGGTTGAGGTGCAAAGAAACTAGGGTCTGAACCGTCAGAACCTTTCTCAATTATTTTTTTACTTCCGTTTTCAACAACATTATTTAAATCTACTAACTCTTTATTATTTAAATTTTTTGTGTTTTCGCTAGAGGTTAAAATATCTTTAGGATCTTTCTTTTTTGAATTAATTCTACCAGAACCGGGTACTGCACCACTAGGTAATACAACAGTTGAATCTTCTTTTACTTTTTTATTCATATCTTTTCCAGGAGATCTATTAAATAAAGCTCTAGACATACTTCCATCGCTTTCAATTGAATCTGAAAAGGCTTGTTGTTCTGCTCTTATTTTTTTCTTTTCTGCTTCAGGTAATGCATTAAATTTTTGTTGTTCTAAGTAACCCATATAACCAAGCCCAAGTGCTGCTGTTATACCTGCTTGAGGTCCCATTCCTAAACCACTTAAGGCTGCTGCTCCTGGTAATTTTGTTGCTCCGTAAGCACCTGCTGCTTGTAAAGGAATTCTAAGTTTTGGATCTTCTATGCCAAAAGCATTTAAAACTTGTCCTGTAGCTTCCATACCAGCATATCCCGGTAAACTTAACATGCTTCCAATTCCTTTTGCAAAAGGTTTTAGTCTTTGTAGGTAAGGTCTTATATTTTTTCCGTAAAAACCTTGTGTGTTAGGTGTCATTGGATATTTAAGTGGAGGTCTATTTTGGTTAGGATTATCAAATGGTGTTCCTACCATAACTCCTGTGTTTGCATTAATAGGTTTTAACACACCTTTTCTAAGAGCTTCTTGACGAAACATAGGTCTGTTTAAAACTTTGTTAAGCGACATAATTAAACCTACTGTGTTGTTTGTCCTGGTTTCATACCTTGAAACGCTGTAAACGCACCTATACCTGTACCAACTGCTTGAGCTAACGGACTAGTTCCTGGTGCTGTACCCATTGTAATTCCCGATTGTGATTTAGGCCCTGCAGCATACAAGTTAGATAAAAACTCTGCTCTTTGGTATGGTTCGTATTGTTGTTGTAAAGTAGATTGTCTTTGCGCATCAAGTGCGGATTGAGCAAGTTGTCTTTGAACACCACCCGCAGCCATAAGTTGATTAACATCTGATTGAGCCATTTGTTGTTGACCTAAACCTAGTTGACCCATAAGTTGTCCGCCTTGTAAACCAACTCTTTGTTGGTTTTGTGCTGCTGATAAGGCTGTATTAAAACCTTGTTGCTGTGCTGTACCCATAGCAGTCAAAGTTCTTCCTTGTAGTTCTGCTTGTTGAACACCCTCTCTACCGCCACCAAAAGCTCCAGCATTTATTGCTTGAGATCCTAATGTGTTTTGCATCATTTGTCCTTGTCTTCCAATTTCATTTGTTACGTATGATTGATAAGGATTTAAATATTGATTTATTTGTGCTGCACCAATTGGAGCAGAGGCTGCTTGTACTGAATTAATTCCGGCTTGTACTGTAGGAGCACCTATTCCTGATTGAATATTATTTATACCTTGTTGCTCTAAGGCACCTAATCCAGCTACTTGATAATCAGGTAAATCAATAGGTTTACTTGCGACTTGTCTCGCAATATCCATCATCTCCAGTTTTCGTTCTTCTATACCTGGTGCTTCTCTTACAAAATTAGTAGTTGTTGAGGGTGGTGCTGATCCACCTCCTCCTCCTCCGAAAAAACTCATATATTTATCCTATCCATTTTTCTAGTTGTACATGTTTCTTTTGCCATCCCCATTTTTTGGAAACTTTTTCCCATCCGGGTCTGGCCATTATGCTCATTCTTTTACATTTGTTTGCTTTTGCAAACTCAGTAACTGAATTAATTAAATTGTCTTCCCATAATTCTCTTCTCTTTCCTGTGCATATTACAATCTCATATTGATTGTAATTAGGCATAATACCAATTCTACCAACACAAATACCAAATACTTTATTCTCTTCAGATTCATCAGAACCAAACATGATCCAACACTGCATCATATCTTTTTTTAATTCGTTCATAACCCAAGAAGAGTCTGCATATTTGCCAGAGAAAGCTAATGCTTCCGCTACCATAAATTCTGCTAAGGGCCAAAATCTTTCAATGTCCTTAGGCTCTAGTGGTAAAATACTTACTAGAGGTTTAATTTGTTTTTTGTTTGCTGTCGCCATTTCTATCCTGTAATAAATCAAATACACGTTTGTATCTTTTTTGTTGTTCATAGAAATATACAGCACCTTTTTCACGCATGTCTTTCATGCTATTTGGATTAGCTCCAGCTATGATTCCAGCACCTAATACTCCATCTGCTCTTGTTACAAACTCTCCGTCTGCTAATTGAGCTAACATTGTATCCTCGTCTTTGTCTCCTACGCCTGCTCCGTCCTCTACATAACCTGATGCTCTAACATAATTGTTAGCATCATCTTCATCATGAGAAACTTTTGATGGAAGATAGTTAATACCACCTTCGTTAAATTTTTTTATTTCAGCTAAGCCACCTGTTTTTAATTGTTGTTTGTACATTGAATAAGGACCCATTCGTGGATCACCTATACCCGCTTCTTCCGGAGAGTAAACTTTTTCATAAGCTTTCTCTTCACCTGTAGTTGGATCAATGTAAGTGTAGCCAGGTCTATTTTCTTTCATATTTAAATAACTCATATTGTAACCAGGCATATACATATCTGTAGGTTGTGGATTAAAGGCACCACTTAAATAAGTTCCTGCAGCGATTGCAGCTGAAACTTTTCCTGGACTGTAAACCATTTCACCATCTTTTTTTGTTTTTAAGATATCTAAAAGAGTTCCACCTTGTTCTTGATTATTTAAACCAGCAGCATTTTTATATGCAAGTTCATTTTGATAAGGTATGCTCGTTGATGCAGTTTGCATACCTAAAGTTCTAGCTATATTTCCACCTGCTGCAGTTTGAGTAAAGCTAGGTACAAAACTAGCCGAAGCAGCATTTCCAAAACCTGCGTTTGCAGCGAAACCACCTGCTTGACCTAAAGTATATCCTGTATAGGCTCCTGTTATACCACCTAGTATTCTTCCAAGTCCTGATGCTCCTGAATCTTTTGCGCCTTTATATCCTTTGTAACCACCGACAGCTGCTAAGGCATAGGGTAAATATTGTAACATTAAATAAATTCTCCTTTTAAGATCTTAAGTCTGAATAATACCATTTAACTACAATGGTTTCAACTCATCGGCAAAACAACCTTCGTATTGGTGTTCTCCTACATGTATAATTGGGTCATTGACATAAGCATAACATTTTCCCCCAATGTCTTTCCAAAGCTTACAAAATGAAAAATCCTCACCTAAAAATATCTTTGTTTCTGTGTCGTGTAATGTGTCAAAAAAGTTCCACATATGGGGTCTATCTACATATTCTCCATTAATGACAGTCTTTTGCACGATTCCTTTATCAGGGTAAGCTTCTATCATTTGATTAAAAACATTTCTTTTAATTAACATACACCCTGTTGGACTATGAGTTACTTCCATAACTCCATTATCTAACTTTATGTCCTCGGGATTTTCTACTCGCATAGGATAAGTGTTTAGAAACCTAGATAAATCAGATGCATTTTTAACTTGGCCATCATTAAATTTTTTATAAAGTTTATCCCACATCATTGTTTTTAAAGGATATGGAATAGAAATTAATTCTTTATCTTTTTCTAACATTTTTAAAATAGATTCTGCTCTAAAATAAATATCAGAATCAATAAATAGCATATGAGTACAACTAGACTCTAAAAAAGCTGAAACACATAAGTTTCTGCCTTGAGTAACTAAAGAAGATTTTAATAATGTAAATGTAATTTGTATTTTGCTTTTAATACATAGCTGTTGTAATTCTAATAATGCTTGTGTGTAATGCATAGTTACATCACTATGACAAGGTGTGCAAACCATAAGACTAATTTTTGATTTAGTATCTTTTTGTCCGGTGTCCGGTTTCCACATAGGAAGACTAGCTTTTTCGTATGATGTTACCTCAACTTCTTTTAAAGTTTGATAAGTATCTTCATTTACTGTTTCTTTCATTTAACGCTCCTTTCAAAAAGTTTGTCCACTCTATTCCTTTTTTTTGCCAATTGTAAAATCTTTTATAATAGTTTTGTTGTTGCTCTAAATGGTCTTGTATGTAATCTTCATGTAAATAAGAAGATGCTACATTAATTGCTGCTGCTGTATCTTGAGCCATTTGTTCATAGTTTGTAGAGTAATTAATGTATACAGGCCACTCTGCACACGTTTCATACAAAGCTCCGAAGTTATTTGTAATTACATGCACACCAGATGCTAAAGCTTCAAGCGCAGATGCACATGATGTTTCTTCAAAAATAGAAGGATAAACAAACATATCATAGTTAGGCATCATTTCTTTTATATATTCATGGGGTTTGTAGCCAATGTAATTAACATTAGGTAATTGTCTAGCCTGTTCATACAAAGGCTCAAAATCTTTTTCTGTAGATTCTTCAAACTCAGATCCATAAACTTTACAAGAACTATAAACATCTAATTTAACATTAGGGTTTTCCACATCTTGCATAGCTCTTAATAATACATTCAAACCTCTCCAAGGAGTACAATGATGTATTAATTTAATAGGGGTACCTCTTTTGTATATTTTTCTAATAGGGAAATTTTCTATACCATTTTTAATAA
>Ga0209337_1003993_pt1 | contig 10286 bp, 9 predicted proteins | sample LinPmetageLP53_FD_184044 | JGI IMG/M metagenome (GOLD analysis project Ga0209337, IMG submission 184044) | Marine viral communities from the Pacific Ocean - LP-53 (SPAdes) (version 2) | ecosystem: Environmental > Aquatic > Marine > Oceanic | place: Pacific Ocean | collected 2010-02-08 | reverse complement strand
ATATGTCTTAACATTTTAGTATTATGACCACAAACCGTAACCAAATTTATCATATGGTTAATTCCTCTGCTTTCCAATATTCTGTTGGTGGATACCAATCTTTCCAAGTAGTAATATCAATATTTTCATCAGATATAATATTCTCTTTTAGTCCACCACTAATTCGTACACTAAATCCATACGAATCTTCATAACATCCATGATAATCAAGTCCACTAAAAACTGCCCCATAAGATTTCATCGGTATTCTTTTAGAAACATCATCTTTACCATCCAATTCTGAAATGTAAAGTTTTTTTGTATCTGAGAATCTAAACCATATCCAAGTTTCTTGTAATTCTCTTGATTCTTTTTCCGTTGGTTGTAATCCCAAATCACCACTTGTATCAGCACCCCAATCTCTATGAAATTCCATAGGGCCTCCTTGTCGTTCACACCTCACCATCATTCCTTGTAGGTGGTCTACGACATTATCAAAAAGATAATCTATAAATTCTGGTACATATGTCTTTAGTAACATCCACCCATCTTCTCGTGATATTTGTTGGTCATACCAAGTACTCATTAAACCATTGAAAAGCTCCTCTCCTTTCCATTTGTTTTTTTCATACTGATATTGTGCCCATTCATTTTTTTCTAAAATACGAGGAAGGTCATTACAAAACTTATCAAATTGTTTCTCAAAATATGTTTCGAAATAATTCATCTTATCAATAGAAATAAAATCATCTAATGAAACATAATTAACTTGTCCTTTATTTGTTAATACTCCAAGCATTATATTAGTTTTTTACAAGAATTATAAAATTCTTCCATTTCAGGAAATGTATTTAAGAAATTCTTTCCTCGTCTTTTATCAAATTCATCAATAAATAATACAAAATCTCTCCTCATTTTCATTAACCACTTTATATCTTCAAGTGGTGCATCTACCCAATCCAATACTCGTCTTAATTTTTCCCTCTCAAAATCATAATACCCACCATGTCCATGACCATAGATGTGTGTATACTTTTCTTCTGATAAACTTTCCATTAACTTTACGTCTTGTCTTATTTTATCAATCCAATAAGTAGATAGTAATCTTATTTGTAAAAATTCAGGATGTCGTAAATACGCAGTATCTAAAATTACAGCATAATGTCTATATCGTTGTCCATTATAATGTTTCTTTTTCATTTCAAATACTCGTTTAATTACCTTATCGTAGGTTGGAACACTTGTTAAATTATATGTTGCCATTATGGTAGCTTCTGGTTTTTGACACTTAGTTAAAAACATATCTAAGTTATTCCAAAACCTTTCCGTATCCATTCCATCTCTCATATATTCTGCATGTTTTCCCCAAGATTCTATACTTGTGAATAGTGCAAAATTCCACACTAATCCTTTTTCTGTAATATATTTGACCTTATCAATGAATTCTTCTACCATATCTTGTGGTGCACATAAATTAGTATTTACGGACATTTCTAACATAGGATTTAATTTTGGATTATCAATAATATAATCTAATACCTTAAATGTATCCTTAGATAATATAGGTTCTCCACCAGTAATTCTAAATGTATGTAATGTTGGATATAGAGATGGCCACCATTTCCAAAAAGCTTCTCTATATGGATTATGGTCTCTATGTGGTATTGGTACTATCCCATCTCTTTCCATCCATTCGGTATTATTGTACATTCCACTTGTTGGATAGTGTCCGTGTTTTTTTATTTCTGATTGCCAATTTGAACTACTTTTCACATCACAATAACCACAACTCATATTACATTGATTAGAAAAACTAACTTCTACATATGATGGATTTGTATTTTCTCCTGGATCAGACCTTTTGATTTTATCAAAATATGGAAATGCCCAAGCCTCACCACTTTTCATAATCCTATCACTAAATGCATCAGGATTTGCTTCTTCTACATTCCAACAATAATCACATTCTTTTGGTTTACCACCCTTTAACATAGTTTTTCTTTGTTGTTTTTTGAAATTTGTATTATGTAAAGCGGATGGATTTCTTTCTAATTCGTCAAGAGGAACAACGTGTGGTCTTGGGTGGTGACAACTATGAGTTTGACCTGTCTGTAAAAGAATACTAACTTGATTCCACTTAGCTAAACAAAAACCTTCACCTACTTCGTTCAATTCATCTTTTAACAATTTCATATTTTCTAAACCATGAACTGAAATCATGTCCCAAAAGGTATCTTTGTTTGCTATTTTTTCTTTATCTTTAACATTATTCTCAAAGAAAGAAAGGTTCATCCTGTGTTTTAATTCTTCTTCTGGATCACGAATTAAATATTCATCTTTTAATCTTGCAGTTTCTCTTGAAATATAATCAGTATTAAACTTTTCACATTCTTCGAGTTTTAATCTATGTTCGAGTTCTTGTGTAGGAGTGTTTATTTCTATACCACGACCTTTATAAAATTTTAGATTTTGGTCTATAAACGATGATTGATGTAGAGCACATTGTTCTAAATCCTGTCTCCATTGTAAATCTTCGTACAAGTCCTCGTTATTATCTGTTCTGTATTCCTTTGGTTGATATTCTTTTAACCTCTCTGTAACGTATTTGGTAGTGTGTTTTTCAGCTTCTAATAAAATTTGTCTTTTTGTCAATTCTCTATCTGGATGAATTTTTCCAATAAATCGTTTTATTCTTTTTTGAACAAAAGGTGTATTTATTTTTTCACATTCCTCTAATTTTATTCTATGAACTAATTCTTCATCAGATGCATCTAATGTAAAGTCTGTCATTCTTTCTTCTACATATGGTGTAGTGTGTTCTTCACAATCTTTTAGTTTTTGACGAACTTGAAGTTCATTATAAAATGATTCAAAGTTATTTTTCTCTACTCTCTTGTTTATAAAATCACTATTAAAATTATTTTCTATCTCTTCTAATGTAATCCGTTGTGATATCTCATCATTGAAACCTTCTAATTCATGTTCTCCAATTCTTTTATCTATATAAAGTGAAGAATGCATATGACAATCTTTTAACTTTTCAAAAACATACATTCTTTGTGCATAGTTTTCTATGAATTTATATTCTTTAGTTTTTAAATCTATATCAGTTCCATTTGTTGTACTTTTAACAGTTCGTTGATATTCCTTTTCTACCCACTCAACATTTCTATCGAGAGCCCATTCGGCATACCTTTCTGTTAAATCTACAATTTCTACTTGTGTAAAACTTTCAATCTTATATTTCAAGTTGTTTTCCTTAATAATGTTAATCCTGATGATGATATTTTTTCAGATTTTTCTTTAAAATCGAATAAGTTAAATACTTCCCATTTACCAGACTTTGTAATTTCCTGTACAAGTTCATTTGGTCCTGTACATTCATCATGTTCTTCTCCGTCATAAGTTTCAAAATTATCCCAATATTTTGAATCCGTATCATGTATTGATATAATCCCATTCTCTTTCATAAGTGTGGAATATAAATCAAAGTCAAGTTTACATCCCTCATAAGTGTGGTCTGCATCTATATGTAAATAGTCTATATTTATATCTCTATTAACAAAAAAATTATAAAATGCTTCCTCTGTGGTCATGTTGAGGAATCTCGGATTAAAATTTTCTCGTAAAAAACTATCACCTTCTGACCAATCAACTTCACCATTAACACCATTTGTTGCATCTACAACATAAACTTCACCAGTTTCACCCTCAGAATACATATTAGTTTCTCCGAGTTCCCAAGTTGCATCTAGCATTAATCTCGGTACATATCCACCACCACTTCCGAGACATACACAAGTACGTGCCTTTAAGAAGTATGGAATAGCAAAATAAAATATTCCAGCACCCATATATGTATCGCTTGCACTATGTGTCCAACGATATGGTACTGAACCATCATCTCGATTTCTTGTTATTGAGTCGTAAATCCAACCACGATTTAATATTGACATCTAAAACCTTGTTATTATCCTTAAATAAATATACAAAAATTATCCAAAACGATTATTTTATTAGCCTGGATCAGAACTTGTTCCTTTATTGTGTACCAAAACACCACCAGCATAATAAATATCTAATGGTTCTACATCAAAGTTTATAACTTCTACATCACCCTCGACATACTTCAACGAATCTATGACTATTAATTGTCCGTTAAACCCAAGTAGTTTCATACCTTCCTTTAAATTACTTGCAGTTACCCATTCCCATAAACTTCCAGTATAAACAAAAAGGTCATGTTCGGCCGTTACTTTTAGATAACCATTATTTATACTATAATATCCTGACATATAATCATAAAAGATATTTTCAACTTTAGCCACTTCTTTATTTCTTCTAACTAATCCCTCTAAATCTTCCAAATCCATAGGTCTCATTGTAAATGCTTTCCATTCTAAATAACCTAACTTTTCATCAGGCAATCCAGGTAAATCTAACGATAAAACTTCATCACCAACATTTATTTCTTCTATTGGTTTTGTTGTAAAATCTGACATAGTGATTAATGTTCCAGGTAAAAAACAAGCAATTGCTAATCCACCGTATGTATCTTGAATTTCTACAGTCTTACTTATAGCAGTATTATATCTTGTAGCGTGGTCATTAAACCCATCACTCTGTCCAGCATCATGATACTTACCACTAATTATAACTTCTGTATCGTGAAATCCAGTACCTTCCCATTTCCTAAAAAATATACTATCCAATAAAGGTTTATGGTCTGTCGATGCGGATACTGCTGTGAATTTTAATTGTAAATTTTGTGATACTCCAACAGAACCACTTGTTGCAAAATCATCTCGTGTGGTAGACCAAGAAGTATTTCCTGCTATACCTCTGTATGTCTTTTGGAAATATGCTCCACTAACTTCCATATCAATAGTTCCATCTCCTACATTAGAAGATGAGGCATGTGCACGAATTTCATAAATAGAATTACCATCAACAGTAAATGACTGACTTATGTATTGACCTTGTGTATCAAATTTTACTGCAAAATCTCCAGATCCTGATGGGGATTGACTTGCCAAAGTGTGTTTCGTTACTATATTTACGTCACTCTTATACCAACTTGTTGGTGTTCTTGCATCATCCCAATTTGAAAAATGACCATCAGTAACTAAATTTTCTTTAAATGATTTTGAGGCTGCAGTTCCACTATCAGCTATCGTACCAGCGTTATATTGTGCAGTGGAATCTTGATTGGATTGTAAAGCAAATAAATCAGAATCTGCAGTTGTCCAAGTGAAATTTTGATATCGTGTTTTTATACGAGAATCAAATAATGAATTGTTATTAGTAAAAGTTATTTCATATGTTTCGTTTGTCTGCTCATCCACATACGGATACCCATCTATTGTGGCATCAACCGAACCTATATAAAAATCACCAATACTTGTTTTACCAGTTCCACTATCTCGAGCAGCACTATTCAAACTCGTTTTAGAAGTATAATCGGAATTTCCTACGGCGGTTGCCCTACCGAGTTTTCCCAATGATAATTTTGTTCCTTTAGGTGGTATTGCCAAAAAAGTTCTCCAAATAAAGATACGCATAAAAAGACGATTCTCGTCTAATACGCGTGCCGTTGTGTGTGTTCATTAATAAATATTAAGTAGCAAGAAACTTGTGTTTTTGAGTTTTCTGCGCGATATATAAAGTTAACACTTTTAGTTGTACCCCGGATCAATATATGTTAGTCATTATATATTTCTAAGTATCGTTTAATCCATTCTTCTTTATTATCATATTCTCTACAATAATCTCTCAATCCATCTAAATAATCTTGTCTTTCTTTCTCTGATAATTCTGATATATTATTTAATTGCTCATCAAATTCTTTCTTATCAAAAGCTCTGAATGGGTATTCATAATTTATCAGCCAATCTTTTTGTAATATAGGTATTTTACCATAATCTAATGCTTGAAATATACTATATCCAAATGGTTCATGTAAATGACACGAATGACTTATTCCCCAATCTTCCCTATTGAAGAATCTATGTAAATTTTTATATTGAAATTGATATAATCTTGTTTTATCAAATTTATATCCAGCTCTATTTTTCCACCATTTCCAATCTTCTAAATCGGTAAATGCAAAACTATCAATACCTTCTAAGAAATGAGGTGATTTACGAGTTTCCATACGAGCTGCATATCCCACTCTATTACTCATACAGACTTTTTTATTTTGTGTAAATTCGTAGTAATTTGGTATATCAATTATATCCACTTGGTCGTGTAGTGGAATCTTATCCAACCCAATCCATATCACCTTATTGGCTATCTGTGCTATCCGTCTTTCCCAAGCTCTGTTTGCTGAAAAATGCATCAACTTGGGTAATCCTAAGTGAAACCCTGCGTTTAAACTTAATTGTACCGATACATGAATACATACAGATTCTATCTTATCTTGGTTATCCTCTATTATCTTATGTGGTGTGTAATATCCGTGAAGAATATGAATCTTCCGTGCCTTACTTGCTATTTTTTCAAAATCTTTTGGGTGGTCACCTTGCCATACAACTTCAATCGGTGAATCAAACTTTACCTTTTCATCCATGTCGGGTTTACGTCTATGTATCAATAATTTACTTGGGTGGTCTAACTTAGGTGCAACTTCTCGTAACCAATTATTAACCCAAACATCACTACCACCATATACAAGTGAACCACCACCTGTACTATAATAAACATCATAACTCATAATTCAATCCCAAATTGATCAGTTTTTTCTAATTTGTTCTGATTAAAAAATAAAATTATACTTGTCATGTATTCTCCTTCTTTACAAACCAAAGTGTCTCTTTTATGTAATGTCTTATTACTATAGAGTAAAACGGCATCTCCCTTTTTCAAAATTAATTCATCCCAATTAAGTTTATTTTTGACAAACAACGGATAAATCATATCACATACATTTATTGATAATGAGTACTGTAAATAATCAGCATCACGATGAGGTTCTAAAAACGAACCATTTTCATATATTCTAACATAATTGTAATGTGGAAATAAATCACTAACACCAAGTTGATGTTTTATCCTATCTGTTGCATATAAAGAAAGGTCATCTAAAAACTTTTTTCTAGCAAAAGAATATGAATGATTAGTTCTTTTATCATTTATATGTCTCTCAACTTCACCCTTTTTTAATCTATTCATTACTTGAAAATTTAAATAATCAGAAAAATCATGAGAAATAAAATTATTAATTATCTCATATCCGTTATCAACTAACACTTTTTAAATATTCCTTTATCTTACCAATTACCATTTCTGATGTAATTGACCTTGTACATTCAAATTGTCTATCTGTACCTTTCCATGTAGGACACCAAAACCAATCATCTCTCTCAAATGGAAATTTGTTCCAACAATTAGTACATAATTCATCATCAATAAATGGATTTTTATCTGGTGGTTCTACTCTTGTTACATCGGTTACAAACTCCGAATTAGAATCAGAAAATCCAGATATCATTACCACGTGAGTTCCAAGTGCCCAACTTAACCAAGACATACCTGATGGTAATCCTATATGAAAATCCGCATGCTTTATATCTACCATTCTATCGTTTAAATCAAAATGTTCCTTACCAACACCCGATAAATCAGTTTGATTTTCACCACCACTTTTATCTATCACACCTTTTGGTATTGAATTCATAAAGTTATATTCTACAGAACCATAATTTCTAAATTTATCTATACATACGACATTGTAGCCTTCACTTTTTAACCAACTCACAACTTCATCCCATCCTGTATAATTATTCCAATATTTTGCTTGCATTGTTGATTGTGATGAAATTGTAACATACTTTCCAACTACCCTTGAAGGTTCATCTGACACTTTAAGTTTAGGTTTAATCTCCCTAAACTCTCCAAGTTCAAGTGTATCACTTGCATTTTTTTGTAATGTTTTTGTCTGTCCTTTTCCAGTTTCTGTACCAACTTGGATATCTGGATATAACTGAGTGTGATTGTATGATGCTGTACCTGGTACCAAAAAGTTAATTTTTGGATATGTTTCTTCAAATAATTTAAAAAGAGGGACAATAGCATTTACCTTCAAATTATTTTTTTTTCGATATTCTTCGATGTAAGGCATATATGCCAAATTATCGCCAAGTGCATTACTTGGTAATTTTATATTAACTTCTTTCCTTTTATCCATAATAACCATTATTTATATATTATTTTCCATGAACATTGTGCATTAAATAACCTCCACCAAAGTAAACATCTAATGGTTCTACGTTTAAATTAACGGTTTCCATAGATTTATTCACAAATGTTACTGACTTAATTGTTTCAAATTGATTGTCTGTTGTGTATAACTTATCACCTGGTAACAAACTTGCAGATGTTTTAAATTGGTAACTACCATCTCTCAATATAAAAAATGGATGTTCATATGTTGCCTTTAACGTATCATTTATCAGATAATAACTATCAAAGTAGTCAAAATACACATCAAATACCTCTGCAGATTGAGGTTCAACTCTATTTAATTCTTGTATATCATAAAATGCAGTTGCCCACACGTTGTTAGGTGCGTTTCCGTGAGGAACACCGCTCCATATTGACCATTTATCTTCTTTATCGAAATCTAATGGCATACCAGGAACTTGTGCGGATAAAACTGTATCACCTATACTTATATCTTCTATATTTTTCTCACTACCATCTCCCATAGTTATCTTAGTTCCTAATCCAAGACATCCCAATCCACCATATTGAGAATAATTACTACCATAAAACTCATCTAACCTAATTGGGTGAGATTGATAATTACCAGCTGATGATGCAGAACGAGGTCCTCCTTGAAACCAATCAAAATTTGGTTTACCAGTTACATCTGTGTGAACTGAACCTGCAATTGATGAGAAATCTTCATATAAATCGTGAATGTCTGAATTTGCTGTATTATATGCCAATCCCCTTTCCACATTTATATCAGAAAAAGACATCGACTTGTCTTGTCCTATTGTTGGGAGTATTATTGCTCCATGTCCTGTTGTAGGTAGATTTTTATTTGCACCTCTAATCGAAATTGAACAGAATTCACCAACTGCTGCTTTACCATGTCCTGAAAAATCCCAAGAACCTGAAGAATAATTTGAACCTGCCGAAGATATATCTGTACTCACAATTGCACCATTTGAATCTGCACTTGTTTCGTAACTCCCTTCAAAACCATTACCAACTTGAATTGATGCAGATCCAGGTGACCTCATTAATAATACACCTGTGGCCTCATCGTCATTATCCATATAGCCACTACCACTTGCAATGATATCAAGTTTTAATACTTTAAATCCGTCTTGAAGGGCCATTATTTATCCTCTAATAACTCTAATCTTTGTTGTAAATCCTCTATAATTGTTTGTTGGTCTTTAATGGCCTCTACCAATAATGGTATAACCTTATCATATTGAATTGCTAATGTTTTATTAGGTCTGATTTGTACTATTTCGGGTAAAACCTTTTGTACTTCTTGAGCTATTAAACCCACATCCCTACCTTTTTCTCGTTCAGCCTTTTCTGCCTTTTCGTTCCAAGTAAAAGTAATACCACTAAGTTGTTTTACTTTGAACAGAGCACTTTCTATCGGTCTGATATCATCTTTTAGATTTATATCTGATGAATAATATGCAGTGATATTCCCACCTATAAGTAAATTTCCAGTTGCCTGAACATTTGCTTGACTTGGGTTACTTGTACTCGTTGTTATAAAATCGGCCATTTAATTCCTCTATTATATGTATCGTTTACTATTTATAAAATCTTTTATTTTACGCACTATACCTGTATCCATAATCCATTGGAGTTGGAAAAATTTCTTCCATTTCCACCATTACCACCAGGAGAGCCAAGAGGACCATCACCACCAGTTCCGCCAGTTCCACCCTTTGAACCTACTGTTCCGTTAGAGGCACTTGTAGTAACAATGACGACTACACCAGCTGAACCACCGCCGCCTCCGCCTCCGCCTCCTCCCGTTATACCTGATCCTGCACCACCCAATCCACCAGTTGCTCCATTACCACCAACAATACATCTTGTTTGGGAGAGTCCCGCAGTTCCAGCCGCGGCATCACCACCATTACCAGGATCAGAGCTAGCTCCTTGACCGCCTCCACCTCCGCCTCCTCCACCAGCTCCTCCACCAACGGTTAATCTTCCTGCAGTTTCTTCTGAATCCATAATATCTCTCATCATCATTAACAAGTGAGGATCAATTACACTTATTCGTGTTGCAGCAGATGCTCCACCACCAGCACCACCCGTAG
>Ga0209337_1003990_pt1 | contig 10290 bp, 12 predicted proteins | sample LinPmetageLP53_FD_184044 | JGI IMG/M metagenome (GOLD analysis project Ga0209337, IMG submission 184044) | Marine viral communities from the Pacific Ocean - LP-53 (SPAdes) (version 2) | ecosystem: Environmental > Aquatic > Marine > Oceanic | place: Pacific Ocean | collected 2010-02-08 | reverse complement strand
TCAGGATCAGGAGATCACACCGCAAGGCTCAACTTCTATAATGATGATTGGAATGTAGGCGTTACTCAATCAGGAGCTAACGACAAATCATTCACAGCCACCTACAACTGCGTATCTAATTGCACTAAAACTCTGACCATTACGCAGTATGATTAAAAAATTAGTGCCACTGGTATTGTTTGCGATTTTAGCTTTGCCTTTTTTGTATCAAACCACACCACTGGAAGTTCTTAAACTGAAGACCTTTGATGCCTTAATACCAGAACAACAAGAAAGTGGTTATTTTACTGTACTAAACATCACGGATGATGATATAAATAGAGAAGGTGGCTATCCGTTATCCAGACAAAGGCTCGCTGAAATACAGACGCAGATAATAAACCAAGGGGCAATAGGTGTTGGATGGGTTGTCACCTTTTCTAATAAAAACAGAATAACTCAAAACGGCGACCAATTATTTGCAGATGCTTTAGCTCAAGCACCCAGTGTTTTGGCTATGTTTGAAAACGACAAAAGCATCTACCCTAAAACGACAGGCACAGTCATACTAGGACCAGACATGGGTGGTACTTTTGCCACAGGAGTCACACAGAACATCCCTATACTTGCACAGAGTGCCAATCAAGGAATAGCCGTAGCCAGAGCAGAGGTAGACAGTCTCGTTAGAAGATTACCTTTACTACTAAGGACACCTGACGGTTGGGTGCCAGCATTTGGCACTGAAGTGTTGAAGATTCTAGCCGGTGCCGACACCTACGTTATCAAAACTAATGATAATGGTCTTGAAGAAATAAGAGTTAGAGGCTTGCCACCAGTACCAGTAGACAGCTTAGGTCGTAAGTGGATAAGTTTTGTGAATACTCCACAAACTGATTTGCAAGAAATGAACGTAGAAGGACGCTTTGTATTTGTTGGATTTACTGCTAAAGGTATCATGCCACAGTTAAGCACACCTGTTGGTTATCTTGAACCACACAAGATACAAGCTGCTCTTGCTGAGTCAATTTTGATAGAAAACAGTCCTTATGTGCCAGATTACGCCTTGGCGGTTGAGACAGGCATTTTATTGGTTTCTATAGGTCTTATGTGGCTTATATTGAACGTATTTGGCATAAGCCTTGGCATTACACTTGGCACAGTATTAATGGCTGGTACGGTTTACTATGGCTTTTGGACAATTCAACAAGGATTGCTTATAGATGTAACTTGGACACTTATTGCACAGTTTGTTACTGGTTCTACAGCCTTTTATGTGCGTTTTAGAGAGCAATACAAGGCCAGACAGCTTATAAAACAGCAATTTGGTAAATACCTCGATCCTCGTATGGTGAAGAAGTTGCAATTAAATCCCGAACTTTGCCAAATTAACGGTTCTAGGGTCGATTGTTCGATAATTTTTACCGATTTGAGGGGTTTTACGAGCCTTTCTGAGTCAGTAGAGCCAGAAATGGTCACCTATATCATGAACTCTGTTTTAGACGTACAGGTACAGGCTGTGAATCAATTTTCGGGCGTTACGGACAAATTTATCGGAGATGCCGGGATGTTTCACTTCAACACAATCATTCCACAAGAAGACCATCACCAGTTGGCATGTGACGCAGCTAAACAGATAGAGAAAAACATTGTTGAATTAAACCAGCGTTTTGTAGAAGAAGGCATACCAGAAATAGCGATTGGTATTGGAGTGAACAGCGGCGTATGTATAGCTGGGAATTTTGGGGCGACAGATAGGTTTGCATTTAGTTTAATTGGCGATCCGTGCAACGTAGCAGCTCGCTTGGAGTCTGGAACCAAAGAAGCGGGAGTTGGTACTTTAATAGGCCATGAAACTGCAAGAAATTGTAAATATGTGTTAAAGTCACTAAAACCACTTAAAGTAAAAGGCAAAGCAGAAGCATTAAAAGTATACACATGGGCATGAAATTAAGTTTAATATTAGGAGTGTTGCTCATAGCTAGTCTCGGTAGTTCTTTTTACTACATAGATTATCTTAATGATCAAATAGCGATACTAAAAGGCAATCAAATTGTTTTAGAGACAGAGATAGAAAGACAAAATGAATCCATCAAAAATTATTTAGAACAACAAAAAAATCAACAAGCTCAACTAAATCAACTGGAAGCTGATAAACAAGAAGCAATGAAAGACGTTAATAGATTGCGCAAAACATTTGCCAATCATGATCTTGACCAGTTGGCTTTAGCCAAACCAGCTCTTTTACAAAGCAAAGTTAATAAAGCATCTAATAGAGTCATGACAACTTTAGAAAATTTAAGCAACCCCAATCAATTTGATGAAACACCTAGCAGTAATTAGTTTAAGCATATTTATGGCAAGTTGCTCGATGATGCAAGGAGTGAAGCCTGTGGAAGTAAGAAGTATTGCAGAACGTGCACCTTTGTATCATCCACCACTACCTTATCCCATGAGCCTATCTAAAGTAGATTGGGAAATAATCACACCAGAACTGATGCAAGAATATTTGGATTTAGTTGAAAAAGGCGAAGCACCCAGAAAAGCTTACTACGCACTTTCCAGTAAAGAATACGAGAATTTAAGTATGGATATGGCTGAAATAACACGCTACACCAAAGACATACTTTCAATAATAAAATACTATAGAGAATTAGATAAACCACAGGAGAAAAAAAATGAGTGATGCACCAGACGCTTTTGTTTATAACGCAACATTAAAAAGAGTTATAGACGGTGATGGATTTGTACTAAGTGAAATAGATTTAGGTTTTAAAGTAAAATTAGCCAATCAATCGGTTAGAATGGCTGGAATTGACACACCAGAAAGCCGCGTTAATACAAAAAGACAACCTGAACGAATCAAAGAAAAAGAACTGGGGTTGCAAGCAAAGGCACGATTAAAGGAATTATTAACAGGTGATATAAAAATTAAATCGTTAGGACGTGGCAAGTATGGAAGATTGCTTGCTATACCATACGACAGTGAGGGTAATGATATTTGTGCAAAACTTATTGAAGAAGGTTTGGCTTCTCCTTATTGGGGCGGTACAAAAAAAGCTAAAGTTAGAAAAGACGGAACTTGGGGCGAATAAGATGCAAATATCAAAAGAAGGATTAGCGTTAATTAAAAAGTTTGAAGGCTGTGAGCTAGAGGCGTATCGTTGCTCGGCAAATGTTTTAACTATTGGTTATGGACACACAAAAGGTGTCAAAGAAGGCGACACAATAACCAAAGATGAAGCCGAGTATATGCTTCAAGAAGAAATGATTGAATACGAAGGCTATGTCAACGACATGGTAGATGTGGAATTAAATCAAAGCCAATACGACTCTTTGTGTGCTTGGGTTTACAATTTAGGACCTAATAATTTTAGAAATTCCACTCTGCTTACCGTCTTGAATCAAGAGAGATACTCAGAAGTTCCTAAAGAAATAAAACGCTGGAATAAAGCTAATGGTGAGGTATTAGACGGTTTGATACGCAGGAGAGAAGCAGAAGCTTTATTATTTGAAGGAAAAGAGTGGTATGAGGTTTAGTGGTTTTAGTAAATGCACTATACTTATCCTAGACACTATGTGTTTAGGGTTGAGTGGCTACTATGTCACTACCTAGTTACTTAACCCGATTTTGACATGAAAGGCGTATCTTTTAAAGACTTTGATATTCTTTCTGAGCAAGACAAAGAAGAAGCTTTAACTTTATTAAATCGCTACGATCAAATAGATAAGCAAGATTCGTGTCAAAAAGATTTTATAAGTTTTGTAAAACATCTTTGGCCAGAGTTTATAGAAGGAAGACACCATAAAATAATAGGCGATAAATTTAATAAAATTGCACAGGGTAAACTAAAGCGATTAATAGTTTGTTTGCCACCAAGACACTCTAAATCTGAATTTGCTTCTACATACTTTCCAGCTTGGATGATGGGTAGAAGAGGTGATCTTAAAATCATACAAACAACGCACACGGCAGAACTTGCTGTACGATTTGGTCGTAAAGTAAGAAACATAATTGATAGCGAAGAGTATCAACACATATTTCCAGAGTTACAGCTGCAAGCCGATAACAAATCTGCTGGTCGATGGACCACAAACCAAGAGGGTGAATCTTTCTATGCTGGTGTTGGTGGTGCAATCACGGGTCGTGGTGCTGATCTACTTATAATTGATGACCCACACTCTGAACAAGATGCTTTATCGCCCAAATCTTTAGAATCTGCTTATGAGTGGTACACGTCTGGACCTAGACAGCGTTTACAACCGGGAGGCATTATTGTGATAGTAATGACACGTTGGAGCACAAAAGATTTGGTAGGAAAAGTGTTAAAAAAACAAGGAGATGACAACGCAGATCAATGGGAAGTTGTTGAATTTCCAGCAATTATGCCAGAAACAGAAACTCCTTTATGGCCTGAATTTTGGAAAAAAGAAGAATTGTTGTCAGTTAAAGCATCATTGCCGGTTTCTAAATGGAACTCACAATGGATGCAAAATCCTACTTCAGAAGAAGGCAGTATAGTAAAAAGAGAGTGGTGGAGAGAATGGAAAGGTGAAGAGGTGCCCAGTTATGAATATGTTATACAAAGTTACGATACGGCTTTTTCTAAAAAAGAAACGGCTGATTACTCTGCAATTACTACTTGGGCAATATTTAAAGACCATGATGAGGTAGATCACATAATACTATTAGACGCTAAAAGGTTTAGAGTGGATTTTCCAGAATTAAAAAGAATTGCTTTTGATGAATACAAATATTGGGAACCTGACTGTGTTTTAATTGAGGCAAAGGCATCTGGAACACCACTTACACAAGAATTACGCCGCATGGGCATACCTGTGACTGCATATTCACCAAGCAGGGGCCAAGACAAAGTAGCAAGAATGAATAGCGTAGCACCTATATTTGAGTCTGGAATGGTTTGGGCACCAGACGAAGATTACGCAGATTTAGTCAGAGAAGAATTAGCTGCTTTTCCATTTGGTGATAATGATGATTTCTGCGATAGTACAACAATGGCTTTAATGAGATTTAGGCAAGGCGGTTTTTTATCTTTGAAAGAAGATTATCAAGATGAAATAAAATTTTTATCTAAAAACAGAACAGTATATTATTGATGAAAATATTTATAACTAGATTTATACACGACACAAAAGAGTACGAAGGTCCAGACATACACGCAGAAAATATAGAACAAGCCGAATTGATAGCAGAATCGCAAGGTTTAATTTTAGAAGGCGAGCTAACAGATTTATTTTCTTTGGGTGACGAAATGCGACCTAGAGTGCTACACTAAACGATTATGGCAATAGACAAAGCATTAGAACCAAACAACAATCTTGACGTTATAGAGCAAGGCTCCAGCGTTACGATACCACAAGAACCTTCAAGACAAGACATGATAAGTGATGCAGCACAAATACTTGTTAATGAAGATGAAATTTTAGTTGGAGACGAATTAGAAGAAGAACCAATGCCGGAAATGGATTTTGATTCTAATTTAGTGGATTTTATTGATCCATTAACGCTTATAAAAATATCATCAGATTTAATTAGTTCTATTGACAGCGATAAACAATCCAGAAGTGAATGGGAAAAAACTTACACAGAAGGTTTGGAATATTTGGGCATGAAATTTGATGAACAAAGAAGTCAACCATTTGAAGGCAGCTCTGGCGTTATTCACCCGATTTTGGCAGAAGCCGTGACCCAATTCCAAGCGCAAGCTTACAAGGAAATGTTGCCATCTAAAGGTCCAGTTAAAACAGAAATTGTTGGAGCTAGGACTATAGAAACAGAAAATCAAGCAGAAAGAGTACAAGAGTTTATGAACTATTACATTATGAATGTAATGCAAGAATACGACCCAGAACTAGATATGTTGTTGTTTTATCTACCACTTGCGGGTTCAGCGTTTAAAAAAGTTTATTTTGATTTTGTAACAAACAAAGCTGTATCTAAGTTTATAGCACCTGAAGATTTAATTGTGCCTTACGAAGCTTCTGACATGTCTTCGGCAGAGAGAATCACACACGCGATTAGCATGTCTCTCAATGAAATCAAAAAACAACAAGTTACAGGTTTTTATGCAGATGTTGAAATAAATGACGAAGACTACAGTGAAGATGAATCTGAAGTTAAAAAACAAATTGATGAAATACAAGGCATAGAGTCTAGTTATAAAGAAGACAGAAGCAGAACGATTTACGAAATACACACCGTTTTAGACATAGAAGGCTTTGAAGATTTAGACGCTAACGGCGAACCTACAGGTTTAAAACTGCCCTACATTATTACTATTGATGAATCTTCAGAAACAGTTTTATCTATTCGTAGAAATTATTTAGAAACCGACCCATTGAAAAATAAAATTAATTACTTTGTACAATACAAGTTTTTACCCGGTTTAGGTTTTTATGGACTGGGCCTTTCACACATGATAGGAGGTTTATCTAAAGCATCCACTTCTATATTAAGGCAACTTATTGATGCGGGTACGTTAGCTAACTTGCCAGCTGGATTTAAAGCCAGAGGCATGAGAATACGAGATGAAGACGAACCATTACAACCGGGCGAATTTAGAGACATTGACACCACTGGTGGCAGTCTAAGAGAAAATCTTATACCTTTGCCTATAAAAGAACCTAGCAATGTTCTTATGCAGTTACTTGGTTTGCTTGTTGACTCTGGAAAAAGATTTGCTGCTATAGCAGACATGAATGTAGGAGATAGCAACGCTGCTATGCCTGTTGGAACCACTGTAGCCTTGTTAGAAAGAGGCACAAAAGTAATGAGTGCTATACATAAAAGATTGCATTACGCTCAAAAAACAGAGTTTCAACTGCTATCCAAGGTCTTTGCAGAGTATTTGCCACCAGAATACCCTTTTGCTATGGGTTCAGGTCCTAGTGAAATAAAACAACAAGACTTTGATGGACGTATAGACGTAGTGCCTGTATCTGACCCTAACATATTTTCACAAAGCCAAAGAATTACGTTAGCACAAGAACTATTGCAAATGGTTCAGTCTAATCCAGAAATACATGGCCAACAGGGCATGTATGAAGCATACAAAAGAATGTACGCTGCTTTAGGCGTAGACAATGTAGAATCGCTTATACCGCCACCGCCAGACAGCACACCCAAACCAGTTGAGGCCGGTATAGAAAACAGTAGTTTAATGATGGGACAGCCAGCACAAGCTTTTGAGGGACAAAACCACCAAGCTCACCTAGAAACACACAAAAGTTTATTTTTGACACAGGTTGTAAAAGAAAACCCAATGATACAATCAATAATCATTAGTCACTGTATGCAACACTTACAGTTGCTCTCATCTGAAATATCTGCTCAACAAATACCAGAAGAAGTGCAAATGCAATTACAAGAAGCGCAAGGCCAAATGCAACAGATGTCACCGCAAGAGGCCGAACAAATGCAACAACAAATTCAAATAACTTTGGATCAATACAGTGCACCTATAATGGCAGAATTAACATCTGAATTCTTACAATCTATCGGTCAAGGTCAAGACGGCGACCCATTAGTAGAAATACGCAAAACTGAACTAGATTTAAAAGATAAAGAGTTGGATATTGAAACGCAACAGTTTACACAAAAACAAAATCAAAGAGCACAAGAAAAGATGCAAGAAAACTTTTTACAAGAACAACGCATAAATGTGCAAAAAGATATAGCAGATGATAAACTAAATGTAGCTATAGACAGATTAAAACAAAATGCTGATCTAAAGCTACTTGAATTAGGAACAAAAACGAGGAATTAACATGGCAACATCATTCAAAATTAAAGCAGTAGCAGAATTGCGTGAAGCAAAAAAAGCACAACGAGAATTAGAAGCAACGACACATGCTGCAAAAATGGCAGCTAAACATGCGAAGCAAACAGCTACAGAACAGAAGATTGCTGCAAAAATGTCTAAAACAGAAAAAAGTGTAGAACCTGTGGTTTTAGAAGAGACAGTAGAAGAAGTAGTAAAACCTAAAGCTAAAGCTAAGGCTAAACCAGCAGCTAAGAAAAGAGGAAGGCCAGCAAAAAGTAAAAAATAATGGATGAAATTGAATTATTAGATCAATTAAAAAAAACTATAGGTAATAGGAAAACGCAAATAACCGAGACAATGATGTCAGGTGGCTTGAAAGATATGGAACATTATAAATATTTGCAAGGCGAGTTATCTGCTTTATACTATATTGAAATAGAATTACAGAGGTTTTTTTCATTAGAGGAATAAATGGCAGAGCTTAAATCAACAAATGACATAGTTGCAGACGCTTACATAGAAGAAGAGGCTAGAGTCTTAGACCCCACTCTGTTAGATAAATCACTTTTAGATCGGATGCCACAACCAACCGGTTGGCGAATGTTAGTTTTACCTTACGCTGGTAAAGCACAAACCAAAGGCGGTATACACCTAGCAAAAAGCACTGTAGACAGAGAAGCTTTAGCGACTGTGGTTGCCTATGTTGTCAAACAAGGACCAGATTGTTACAAAGACAGCAAAAGATTTAGTGGAACACCGTGGTGTGAAGAAAAACAATGGGTTTTAATAGGGCGTTACTCAGGCTCTCGTTTTAAATTGGAGGAAGGTGCTGAAGTACGCATCATCAATGATGATGAAGTGATAGCCACAATTCTCGACCCTGATGACATAGTGAGTTTATGATGAATGAACAAGAAAATGCACAACAAATTCAGCCAGAAGCTGATGATGTTGAAGTAGAGGTAGTAGAACAGGAAATAGTAGAAACATCTCCAGACGATGAGCTGGAGAACTATACTAAATCGGTTTCTAAAAGAATAAATAAGTTAAACGAGCGTAATAGAGCTACTGAAGAAAGAGCAGCACAATTAGAGCAAATGCTGGCACAAAAACAGCAAGAAACAGCTTATTACAATCAAGAGCGTGAACAATCAAGAGCACAGTTAGTGCAAGCAGAAGAAAACGCTATTAACGCTAAAGAAGCACAAGCTGATGAATTATACAAAAAAGCTGTAGCTTCTGGTGATGCTGATTTAATGTCAAAAGCTGACACTTTAAAAAGTGACTTGAGCATACAAAAAGAAAAAGTCAGAATGGCTAAAGCTCAGGCAACACAACCAGTACAAAATCAACAGCCTGTACAACAACAACAATACCAGCAACAACAACCAGCTAAACCAAGCGATAAAGCTTTGGCTTGGCATGAAGATAATTCTTGGTACGGTGACGCTGATAACGATGAAACCGTACAAGCATCACAATATGCTGACTATACACATATAGTTCTGATGCAAGAAGGTTATGAACCTGAATCAGATGACTATTACAATGAATTAACAGACAGAGTTAAAAAAGTTTTCCCTTCATTAGAAGGGCAAAAAAATGACGTACAATCAGAAGCCAGACCCGCTGTGCAAAGAGTCGCTTCAACTTCCGTAGGAAGTCGTCAAAAAACACAAGGCAAGAAGAACGGTGTGACTTTTTCTAAATCAGAAGTCGAACGTCTTAGAGGGTTAAAACCACACAATATGTCGGAAGACGCGTGGCTTAAATCCGTTGCTAAAGAGAAACAAAAAATTTCACAAAGAGAGGCAAAATAAGATGACTAATGAAATAGAACAAGAAACAATAACCAGAAAATCCCGTGAATCCGAAGACCACGCTAAAGAATCGAGAAGAACCCCATGGCGACCAGTAAGAAAACTAGAAACACCTCAAGCACCTGAAGGATATGAATATCGTTGGATAAGAGAATCCATGATGGGGCAAGAGGATAGAGCCAATGTAAGTAGAAGAATTCGTGAGGGTTGGGAACTTGTAAAAGGGACTGACTTACCTCAAGAATTTGAACTGCCTACTATGGATTCTGGTAGACACGCTGGCGTAGTATATAACGAAGGACTACTCTTAGCGAAGATTCCTCTTGAAACCATTGCTGAACGTAATGCTTATTACCAAGGCAAGAACCAACAAGCAAAAGAAGCATTAGACAATAATATGTTTAATGACTCTGCTAAAGATGGAAGGTATGTCAAGTATGACTCGCAAAGAAAGTCTAATGTTACTTTTGGGAAAAAGTAACTTAATATAAATAGGTAAAAAATTATGGCTAATAAAGATGCCCCATTTGGATTAAAACCTGTTCGTATGAATGGCGGAGCACCTTATTCTGGAGGACAATCCAGATATAGGATAGCTAGTGGAGCTACAACACCAATTTTTAATGGCGATTTAGTTACGCAATTAACAGCTGGAGTTTTAGGTAGACACGCTGCCACTGGTACTGTTCCTGTTGTCGGAGTGTTTAACG
>Ga0209337_1003988_pt1 | contig 10292 bp, 15 predicted proteins | sample LinPmetageLP53_FD_184044 | JGI IMG/M metagenome (GOLD analysis project Ga0209337, IMG submission 184044) | Marine viral communities from the Pacific Ocean - LP-53 (SPAdes) (version 2) | ecosystem: Environmental > Aquatic > Marine > Oceanic | place: Pacific Ocean | collected 2010-02-08 | reverse complement strand
AATCGAAAAATAGACCCTAACAACCCTAACGCTTATGAACTGTACGGCGTGGAGACTCCGACGGATATAGAGGCTTTATTCGGGCGTGCGGGTGCAGAAAGCCTCCCTGCCAATATTCAGGCTAAATTGATTGAAGGGGGTATGGACGAAGAGTTAGCTCAAAGCGTTGCGGGGCGTGCGGAAAACTACCTTAAAAAGTCGTATGGTACACTTGATGACGAAATAAGGACCAAGATATTACAGGGAAAAATTAAACCAAATGACGCCAGCATTGATGAATCTCAAGCTAGACTCTTACAAGAAGCTAAAAACCACTATAAGACAGGAAAGGATCTAAGAAGTTATTTTGATTTTAACACAGCCTATGACCGAGACACTGGAATAAGACTGTATGACGAAAGTAACTCTGCTTTTAAAACCTACACCGATGAGGTGGCAAAAATCAAAGCGGAAGAAACACCGGAATATATAATAGAAGCCGTTAAAAAACTACAGTTTCCAGACTATACAGAGCGTGAACTAATTGACCGACTTACTAGCGCCTCTATAAACTTACCTGATAGTGAAAGTTTGACGGGACAAAGAGGCTTTCCGGAATTATATGAAGATGGAGAACCCATAGCGGCTGCCTACGATATACGCTCCAGACTTTATCCAGAAATGTTAGATGATCCGGCTTTTATGCAAGCAATTGAAAACCAGGAACCCATTTACGACATAGACACTAACGTTTTGGATGAAGGTATGCTCCAGTTTTTATCAGCGGATCCTCTAGCGGAAGGTATCCTAACCATACCCCGCAATAAACTAACAAACATGGCTTTTCCAGACGTGGTAGAAAACGCTCAAAAATCTCAAGCGGCGCAAGACGTTCAAGTAATAAGAGATTTTTCAGGAAAACACGATAAATTAAAAGGAAAAGCGCAAGAAAGGTACGCATCATCGGTCCCACCCCATCTTCGGGCGCAGGGAACTGCCGAGACGCCTATAGCTACTATAGAAGGCACTTACAAAATTCCTTCAGGATTCATACCCGCTGAGTTACCTCCTCCTGAATTTTTGCTTAAAAAAGGGGTCAGGAGGATAAAAGACTTTGGTCCGGACAGTTGGTTTAGAATAACAAAAGCTCCCTTTACTCAATTAGAAGGAGCCCTGATGAATCATTCTGTGGGCGGCTACGCTAAGGGAAATAGGTATAATTTGGGTGGACGTAGAGGATTCGATGCTGGCGAAGCGGGCGTATTTAGCTTAAGGGATAATCAAACCGGAAAACCCAGACTTACTACAGAAATTAACTTTAGAGATCCGGACCGACCAGAGCCTTCTGTTGATCAAATAAAAGGTCCCTCAAATGAGCCGATAAAGGCTGAAGACTTAGATAGACTGTTTTTTTTGTGGGATGAAACAGGTGTCATGCCGCAAGACGTTGGAGTCGGTCGTATGCCGCCTAACGTGTTTGACGGAGCCTCGTACAGAGAAGAATATATAAAGTTTTTAGACGAACAAAAAACAGGCTCGGGATTTAGCGGATTTGACGTATAATATGTTTCACATGGAACGTTCTGTAATTTGCAAAGGTAAATAATATGGCAAATGGTGAAGGCGTTATGCCTATGGTTGAGCAAGTAGACGAACCTATTGAGCTTACTATAGAAGAGCAAGTAGATATTGCCGTACCTAATGCGTTAGGGGACAGTCCTCGAGAAGGCATGGACATAGAGATTATAGAAGATGAAGAAGGTGGTGTAATCATCGACTTTGATCCGTCTATGCAAAATATAGACGAAGGCGACTTTAACCGTAATCTTGCTGAAGAAATAGACACGGGTGAACTAGGAGCCGTGGCTAATGAACTTATGGGTGAGTTTACGGCCAATAAGTCATCGCGCAAAGAGTGGGAAGACACGTATCGAGAAGGCTTAGAGCTACTAGGCTTTACGTACGAAGAACGCACAATGCCGTTTAAAGGCTCTACAGGCGTCACACACCCACTTTTGGCGGAAGCCGCCACTCAGTTCCAAGCTCAAGCGTTTAACGAAATGTTGCCCCCTGACGGACCCGTACGTACGTCTGTGGTAGGAGTTGCTACTAAAGACAAAGAACAGCAAGCCCGTCGCGTAAAAGATTTTATGAACTACTACATTACTAGCGTGATGGAAGAGTACACCCCTGAATTTGATCAGATGTTGTTTTATTTACCTTTGGCGGGGTCTACTTTCAAGAAAGTTTACTTTGACGAGGGCTTGAATCGTGTAGTTAGTCGATTTGTACCGGCTGAAAACCTTGTTGTGCCCTATGAAACAAGCAGCTTAGAGACTTGTCCGTGCATAACTAACGTTATTTCGATGCCTTTAAACCAATTACGTAAACTTCAAGTGGCAGGCTTTTACCTGGATATCCCTGTTTTACCGGGTCAAGAGGATTCTAATCAAGTAACGGATGAAATGGATCGAATACAAGGCGTAGAGTCTTCTAGTATTGACTATGATGTTACGTTATTAGAGTTTCACGTCGAACTAAACTTAAACGGTTTTGAAGATCTTGACGAAGATGAAGAAGAAACGGGTATTAAACTACCTTATATCGTCACTGTTGTAGAAAACAGCGGTGTAGTTCTATCTATTCGTCGAAATTACGCTGAAGATGATGAAGAGCGTAAGAAAATACAATATTTTGTTCACTACAAGTTCCTTCCAGGGTTTGGCTTTTATGGGCTAGGGCTTATTCACACTATTGGTGGACTGTCTAGGACAGCCACAGCGGCTCTCAGGCAACTTATAGACGCTGGAACGTTGTCTAACCTTCCCGCAGGGTTTAAAGCGCGGGGGATGCGTATACGAGACGATTCGGACCCTTTACAACCGGGAGAGTTTAGAGATGTAGACGCTCCAGGCGGAGCGATACGTGACAGTTTAATGCCCTTACCGTTCAAAGGTCCCGATCAGACGTTGTTTCAGTTACTTGGTTTTGTCGTTCAAGCGGGTCAACGTTTTGCCACCATTACTGATTTAAAAGTAGGGGATGGTAATCAGCAGGCCGCCGTAGGTACAACAGTAGCCATGTTGGAGCAGGGCAGCCGAGTAATGAGCGCCGTTCATAAGCGTCTTCATTACGCCATGCGGCGAGAGTTTAAACTTTTGACGCGTGTAATGCATGAGTCGCTACCGCAAGAGTATCCGTTTTCAGTAGAGGGCGGAGATCAAACCATTATGGCTCAGGACTTTGATGATCGCGTCGATGTAGTACCGGTATCTAATCCTAATATCTTCTCGCAGGCTCAGCGTATTGCTTTAGCTCAGGCTCAGTTACAAATGGCAACTCAAGCTCCTCAAATGCACAACATGCAGGAAGCTTTTCGACGTATGTATGACGCGTTAGGTGTAAAAGATGTAGATAAACTGTTAAATATGCCTAGCAATGAAGAACCTGTGCCTAAAGATCCTGCACAAGAGAACATAGATGCGTTAGACAACGTAGAGCTTAAAGCGTTTTATGGGCAAAATCACGACGCTCACATTGTTTCTCATTTATTATTCAGTGCTTCGCCAATAGCTGCTCAATCTCCAGCTATTATTACGGCCTTGCAAAAGCATGTTACGGAACATGTTAAGATTAAATCTGAAGAAATGGCTATGATGCAGTTTATGCAACAAAATCAGGGTCAACCGCCTACGGATGATCAACTCTTGGATATTGAAATGATGGTCGCGCAAAACATTGCACAAGAGTTGCAAAACGTACGGCAGCTAAGTATGCAAATAGCAGCTCAAGCTCAACCGCAACAAGGCCCTGATCCGTTAATAGCATTGAAAGAAAGAGAAATAGGTATTAAAGAGCAAGAAGCAATGGCTGACATTCAAGAAGGCCAAGTTAAACTAGGGTTAGAGCGTGAAAAAATGATGGAAAGAAGCCGTCAGTTTGACGATAGACTTGAAAGTCAGGAGGCGATGACCGCTAAAAGACTTAACGCTCAAGCCGAAAGAGAATTACTACGATTACGAGCAAATAGAGGAAATCAATCATGAGAACCGTAAAACATAATGGAAGTGCTCCTGGAAAGGCCCCAAAAGCTACTAACTTCGCGGACATAAAGGATCAGGGTAAGATACCCTACGCTCAAACTGTCGAGGAAAAAACGCCTGACACGGCTAAAGGTATTGTGACTAAGGGTAAGAGTCGCGGTATGGGCGCTATGCTTCGTGGTGGTGACTTCACAATTTGTTAGGAGATAGTCATGCCTTTGACGCGTGGTAATAGCCAAAAGCAAATTAGTTCGAACATAAGCAAACTGCGTGACGAGGGCTATCCTCAGAACCAGGCCGTAGCAATAGCATTAAATAAAGCCGGTAAGGTTAAAAAAATGTCTAAGGGCGGTGCTGTTAAAGTTTTTAGTCCCATTGTTATCCGTAAACAACGGTTTCAAGGGGTGTTCTAAGCTTTTTGTTCCCCTATCTGAAAGTATAAGATATACTCCAACAATATAGGATTATCCTATATGGAGGAGTTATGGAAGAGATACAAATCGTTCAATTTATTCAAAAAAAGGTAAAAGAACGCAAAAGTAACATCTTAGATGTACTAGAAAACAATGGAATAAGTTCAATGGAACAGTACTCTTATTTAATGGGAGAGTTAAATTCATTAAACTATGTCCAACAGGAACTCTCGGACCTGCTAGAAAAACAGGAGCATACAAATGATTGAAGTCCCAGGCTATTTAGCGGATGAAATAGAAGCAGAAAAAGCGGTTAAAGCAAAAGACTCAGGTGATAACGAAGAAAGCATTTACGTTGAGCCTAAAGACCGCGTTTTAGACCCCACTAAAGTTGATAAATCCATGATGGATCGGATGCCAAACCCGAGCGGGTGGCGTCTTCTTATTTTACCTTACCGTGGCAAGGCTAAGACTGAGGGCGGTATATACATACCCGATAAAGTTTTAGACGAAGATCAAGTTCAAACTGTCGTAGGCTATGTCTTAAAGCAAGGGCCCCTAGCCTATGCTGATACAGACAAGTTTCCGAATGGTCCCTGGTGTGAGGAAAAAAACTGGGTTGTTTTTGCGCGTTATGCGGGCTCTAGGTTTCGTATAGAAGGCGGAGAAGTGCGAATTCTCAATGACGATGAGATTTTAGCAACAATAGATGATCCCGAAGACATAATCAGCTTTTAAAGGAGCCTAAGATGAGTGCAGAAGAAAAAAAAACCAGCGTAGATGACGGTACGGTAGACATTGAGGTTGGAGAGGGTTTTGAGGCTCAAGAAGTTGAAGTTGAAGCGGCCGCTGAAGACACGTCTACAGGAACCGAGGTAGAAGTTAGTGCGGAAGACAGCTCGGATGAACATGAAGAATACTCTAACTCTGTTAAAAAACGCATAGATCGACTTACTAAAAAGATGCGTGAAGCAGAACGTCAACGTGAGGAAGCTTTAAAATACGCGCAAAACGTTCAGACAGAGTCGGAAAAAGTAAAAGCTAAATTAAACGCGGTAGACCAAGGGTATTTAAACGAATACGGAGGTCGTATAACGGCTGAATTAGCTTCAGCACAAGAGGCTTTTAAACGTGCTGTAGCTGTAGCAGACCCTGAAGCCACTTTAGAGGCTCAAAAAAAGCTTAACGATTTGCAGTACGCTTCGTCTCGATTAGAGGAAGCTAAACGGGTACAAGCTCGTCAACAGCCTCAAGTATCACCTGAGCAAGCACAACAAGCTCAACAACAACCTATGCAACAACCCGTTCAACAGCCCATGCAACAACCCATGCAACAACCTCCCCAGGAGCCCGTAAAACCGGACCCTAGAGCAGAAGAATGGGCAGACAAGAACGAATGGTTTGGTCAAGACAACACTATGACGTTTGCGGCGTATGGGATACACAAACAATTAGTAGATGAAGCATTTGACCCGACGAGCGATGACTATTATGATGAGCTAGATAAAAGACTTCGTGGAGAGTTTCCACATAAGTTTTCAAACACCGGGGCTAAGCGACGAACCGCCCAAACTGTCGCTGGCGCAACCCGCACAAGTTCGTCAAAAGGGCGCAGACAAGTTAAACTCACGCCAAGCCAAGTAGCTATTGCTAAAAAGCTAAACGTGCCACTAGAAGAATACGCGAAATATGTCAAATAGGAGATGGTAATGACTACTAAAAAACAAGGTTTTGAAGGAATCGATCGATCTTCTCGCGCTACTGACAAAAGGGGTAAAGACCAGCGGCGAAAGCCTTGGGCTCCCCCGTCCATGCTAGATGCACCGCCTGCGCCCGAAGGGTATCGGCACCGTTGGATTAGAGCTGAAGTTCGTGGTTTTGATGACCGCAAGAACATTTCAGCTCGAATGAGAGAAGGGTATGAGCTTGTAAGAGCTGATGAATACCCTGATTTTGAACTCCCGGTAATGGATTCAGGTAAACATTCAGGTGTCTTTGGTGTTGGAGGGTTACTTCTCGCCCGCATTCCTGTGGAGACTTTAGCAGAACGTTCTGACTACTTCTCTGAAAAAAGTCAAGATCTTATGGAAGCAGTTGATCATGATATGATGCGAGAAAATGCCCACTCAACCATGGCGATCAATAAACCCGATCGTCAATCTCGTGTAACTTTTGGTGGCCCACGTAAAGAGTAGGTCACCCCACTAGGAGAAAAAACTCATGGCAAATCAAGCAACTGCCTACGGTCTTCGTCCTATTGGGCTTGTTGGAAGCGGTGTAAATAGTACTGGTGTTACTCAGTATGAAATAGCCTCTAACAACACTAATGCTATATTCCAATATGGAATATGTGTACCGACCGCTGCTGGTGTTATTGACCAAGCAGGGGATACGGCAGGCGGTACTACCGTCGCATTGGGAGTCCTAATGGGCGTTGAGTATGTCGATTCAGTGTCAAAAAAACCTGTTTTTGTTAATTATTGGCCTGGTTCTAATAGTGTTAGCGTGGATACTAATCATCCAGTTAAAGCGTTTGTAGCAGATAATCCTAACCAACTTTTTCAAGTTTCTACGGATGCTTCTATTACAGACCGAGCAACTGCTCTGACTGCAATTTTTAGTAATGCTTCTTTGGGCACTTCTGCTCGAACGGGCGCTACGGCTAACGGAAACTCCAATTCTCAATTCAATGTAGCGTCTATAGCTAATACAGCAACGTTACCTTTGAGGATTGTTGGAATTGTTGACGATGAAGCAAATAGCGATTACACAGCAGCGGGCATCCCGATGATTGTGCGCTTAAACGCTCACGCCAACGCAAACGCAGGTGGTTTTGCTTCTCAAACCACTGCAATAACCACTGGCATTTAAGAGGGCTAAATCATGGCTATATCTCGCGCACAACTAGCGAAAGAGCTGGAACCCGGACTAAATGCTTTGTTCGGGTTAGAGTACGATCGTTATGAAAACGAGCACGCAGAAATCTTCGACGAAGAATCTTCTGATCGTGCATTTGAAGAAGAAGTAATGCTGTCAGGATTTGGTACAGCTCCCGTTAAAAACGAGGGTAATGCCATTTCTTTTGATGACGCGCAGGAAACTTATACTGCACGTTACACTCATGAGACCATTGCTTTGGCATTCAGCATCACTGAGGAAGCAGTGGAAGACAATCTTTATGATCGTCTTGCCGCTCGCTATACACGAGCACTCGCACGCTCTATGTCCACGACTAAGCAGATTAAAGCTGCTTCGGTCTTGAACCAAGCGTTTAATGCGGCTGTTCCTGTAGGAGACGGTGTAGCACTTTGTTCAAATGCTCACCCTTCCTTATCTGGCAACCAAAGCAATATTTTGGCTGTTGCTTCAGACCTTAACGAAACGTCGCTTGAGCAAATGCTCATTGACATCGCAGGTCTTACCGATGAGCGCGGTCTAAAAATTGCTGTTCGTGGTATGAAGCTAGTTATTCCTAAAGAACTGCAATTTATTGCAGAAAGGGTAATTAACTCTAACCTACGTCCAGGAACTGCTGACAACGACGTCAACGCTACTAAGTCTATGGGTATGATCCCTGACGGCGCGGTAGTTAATCACTTTCTTACGGACCCAGATGCGTTTTTCATCAAAACTGATGCCCCTAACGGCTTCAAGATGTTTAACCGTACTCCGCTTAAGACAGCGATGGAAGGTGACTTCGATACTGGCAATATGCGATTCAAAGCCCGTGAGCGTTACAGCTTCGGTGTCTCTGATTGGCGTGCTGTGTACGGTAGCGGAACGTAAGTCTCAGTTTACTGAGAATGTGAAAGGGGTGGCTTGTGCTACCCCTTTTTTTATCGTATCTTATATATGTCCCTGACAGTCGCATCCTGCGGCTGACACTAGCCACGACAGGAGATCCTCATGGCGACTACTACTTTTTCTGGTCCTATAAAGGCCGGTACCATACGTAACACAACAGGAGTTACTGTTGGCACTGATATTGTAAACACAGGTTTTGCCGTAATGGGTCAATCTGTTTTAGTAAACATTACAGGTGCGAGCCAACTTAACCAAAGAATTGGAATAGTTCCGGCAAACTCTCAAATTGTTGATGTCATTTTAAATGTCACTACGGTAGGAAATGACGGCGGAGCGGCTGTTATTTCTGTTGGAACAGTAGCGGATGCAAATGCTTTTTTAGATGGCGTAAACACTAAAGCTCTCGGCACAACTCACGGAACGCTAGATACAGAGGCCACTAACGTTGGAACGACTGATTTAGAGGTTGTGGCTGATTTTACTGGAGCTAATGGTGACGGCACAACGGGTGTAGCAACAGTTACGGTTATGTATCTCCAAAACAACAACCTCACGTAAACCACGGTTAAGGAGAATACGAGATGTCGGGTTCTGATACATTAAGTAAACGATTAACGGGCACCGGTTCTGCCGGTGTTGGTCCTGCTCGTATACGTGGCTTTCAAGTACTTACTAATAATACTGGTGCGGGAAGGCTTACTATAACTCAGGGTAATGGTGGTGCTACGGCGGTGGATGTTGATTTTGGACAAAACACGTCTGATTCGGTGTTTGTACCTGATGAAGGTATAAGAGTATCTGATATATATATTTCAGTACTAACTAACATAACTGCGGTGACTATATTTTATAATTAATCGGAAGTGTCGTAATGGCGACTACTAAAGCTGTCAAAAGAACTTCGTCAGGTCGTGTCTCCTATCGAGGAGAAACTTTTTCAGGCTATAACAAGCCAAAAAGAACGTCTGGCGGTAGTAAGAAATTTGCAGTATTGGCTAAAAAAGGTGACGACGTAAAGCTGGTTAGATTTGGTGATCCTAACATGACCATCAAAAAGAATGTTCCTGCTAGACGAGCCAGTTTTAGAGCACGCCATAAATGCGATACAGCTAAAGATAAATTTTCAGCTCGTTACTGGAGTTGTAAAAAATGGTGATTTTACAATAGGAGAATTATTATGGATCAAAGTTCTAGTTGCAGTCCTCGTAAAAGAGAAGCCATGGGTATGATGTATGGCGGCCCTGTAAAAAAAATGAACAAAGGCGGTTCGGCCGTCAAAGGCATGATGTACGGCGGTTCCGTTAGAAAAATGTCTAAAGGTGGCAGCGCGGTACGCGGAGTAAAATAAAATGCTTAAGTGCCGTGGAATGGGTAAAGTTCGCAAAGACCTTAAAGTACCAGGCTATAATATAGGCGGAGAGGTCGAAAAAAGTAAGAGTAAGTTCCCTGACTTAAATAAAGACGGGGAAGTTACGCGGGCGGACATACTTAAAGGCCGTAAGGTTCCGGGGTTTAAGAACGGCGGAGATGCCAGCAAAGACGCGTGTTACCGTAAAGTAAAGGCGCGTTATAAGGTGTTTCCGTCAGCTTATGCTTCGGGAGCAATAGCTAAATGCCGTAAAGTTGGTGCAAAGAACTGGGGGAATAAATCCCGTGGCCGTTCGTAAAACCAAAAAAGGTGCTGCATTAAAGCGGTGGTTTAAAGAAGATTGGAAAGACGTTAAAACAGGCAAAGCCTGTGGACGCAAGAAAGGAGATAAACGAGGAACGCCGTACTGTAGACCCTCAAAAAGGGTATCTAGTAAAACACCTAAGACATCGGGTGAAATGACGGCGGCAGAGAAGAAATCTCGTATAGCGCAGAAGAAAAGGTTAGGTCAACCGGCAGGTAAACCCAAACGAGTCACTCCGCTAAAAAGGAAGAAAAAATAATGGCTAAAGGTGTAAAGCACTATTTCAAAGATGGTAAACCCTATAGAGGGGGTACGCACAAACATCCCGATGGAAAAGTGATGACGGGGAAAACCATGAATAAAAATTCTAAAAATCTTTT
>Ga0209337_1003987_pt1 | contig 10295 bp, 18 predicted proteins | sample LinPmetageLP53_FD_184044 | JGI IMG/M metagenome (GOLD analysis project Ga0209337, IMG submission 184044) | Marine viral communities from the Pacific Ocean - LP-53 (SPAdes) (version 2) | ecosystem: Environmental > Aquatic > Marine > Oceanic | place: Pacific Ocean | collected 2010-02-08 | reverse complement strand
CATACGAGCGTCTGAGAGATTGCTGAGAGAGATTAAAGCACTACGCCTTACCCCCCCTACCACTACTACTTCTGCTATCTTACACATCAAATCATGGCAGTTAAGAGACTCTAGTTTATATTGTCCTTTTACTAACGCATCCTTAAAAAGGTTAATAGTAAAATCAAATAGTTCTTCTAAAGGAGCAGGGCCACTAGCACGACCACCAAATGTTTTAAGCCTAGCTCCGTATGGTCTTATGTTAGACACATCCCAAGTGGGAATTTGCCCAGCATAGAGTAACGACAGCATCTCTTTGTAGGCTTTTGCCCACCCAATTTTAGAATCAGCTACCTTAATAACTGTAGCAGAATCAGATAGTTCCTCTGGTAAGTCAGGAAGTTGGTTGATGTACTGACGCTCCACACTGAAGCCCACCCCAGTACCGCACATAAGTATGTACAATGTTTCGTCAAAAGCTCTAAGTGTGTCAACAGCTACATAGCTACAGTTGAAACCTGCTACGTTATCTTGTTCTAGTGCTTTACCTGCTGACATTAACGCTCGCATACTTGGCATAATGTCTAAGTTAAGTACAGCATTTTCTAATTTATTACGCATATCCAAAGTAACGTGAGCTGTTTCAGGAGCAAGGTTTTGTATATGTACTACAAAAAAATCAAAGTATCTAGCTACTGTTTCATCCCAAGTCTCTCTACGTTTCTTATCCTCGTTCCACCGAGCGTACCTACTAAGATGTATAAACTGTTGATAGTTTGTAGGTAATCCTACGTTGTGTATATTTTTTTCTATCATGTTATGTTCCTGTTAAATTAATTAGTGATGCATATAAAAGTCTACTCATTATTTATTTTATCCTCTGTCCATAAGTGTATAGCTATGATAGCGTAGTGTATGATCTTTAATAAGTCTCCTTGATTTTTATATTCTCCAGTAACAGAGTCAGGTTTCTTACCGTACCTTATAGCGTACTTTATAATGTTACCCATACAAAAACCATCTCCGTGTCCTGCATCTATAACCATCTCTGTTGCTTGTTGCTTACCCGCAGCATAGTGTTGTTCATATGTCTTATCTACATATCTTTTTATTTGTTCTATTGTATTTTTTTCATTAAATTTATAGTCAATCATTTGTACCACCCCTTTCTTGTTCCATCTGGATTCTTCGGTTGTTGTTCCATTTTTTTAAACTCCTCTGGTAAAGTTTCTTCGGAGTACCAAGTAAACTCATTAGCTTCCGCCCATTCAGCGTGAGTTCTTTTAGTACCGTCTTTTCTTTTTTTAGCAGCAGGCATAGGTGCATACGGCTTTTGAAATATAAATATAAGTTCCATTGTATCAGGTAAAGCTTTCCTAATCCATATGTACTTACTGTACTCAGCGTGATCCCAGAACCTACCCTTTGCTTCGATAAGTATTTTATCTTTTTCAAAGTCAGGCTCATAGGTATGCTCTACGATATAAGGTACTTTAGATGTATGATGACTCCAAGTTTTAAAGATACCTTGATGCAAATTATATTCCCACTTACTGTCGTATCCTTTAGGAACATTCTTTTCTTTAGGCCTTATCTTTCTTGGGAATCTACGCGGCAACTTCTTTTACCTTTGGTAAGCGTTTAACTTTTGTTAAGTAAGTAAAGCCTTTAGAGTATTTAAAAACTCTTAAGCCTTCACCATCGTTAGAATCTTTATGACATTCAAACTTATGCGCACACCAAGTACATTCACTAGGTAGTTTCATATTTCCAGAAGCCCCATCAGGTACAGGACTATAGCATCTAGCAGGGGGTACATTCTTTTTTAACTGCTGCTTTATTGTTTTAATTTTTGTAATAATATTAGGCTTATCTAAACTTAAAGGCTTAAATAAATTTAACTCTCCTGATTCTTTATTGATGGCTAAGAAACCACCGCCCGTAGTTTTTTCTGCTTCTTCGTAACCCGCAAGCTGTGCAAGGTATCCAAAAGAATCTTTTTCAGGAAGTGTACCAAATAAAAATTTCCTAAAGGCAAAGTTAGAAGCTGACTTAATATCTACTACTTCTCCATCTATCTTACAATCCATGTGTCCTTTAATACCTTGAACAGTAACTTCTTTCTGTTGGTCTGTTATCTTATGTCCTGATAGCTTAACTAAAAACAAAACAACTTCTTCAAGTAAGTGACCATATAAGAATTTGATTTGGGTAGAAGGGGCTACTGTATTTTTCTTAGGATCTGTTTTCATATCATACCATAGCTGTCTCTCTGGCCTACCAATATTAGACATGCGTAAGTAAGGCTTCTTAACTTCTCTTGGTGTAAGCCAGTGTTTCATAGCTGACTTCATACCTTCTGCAAAAGCATCTAATTCTTTTTCAGTAACCTTTAAAGTTTTACCATCACTAATTTTAGATACTTCTTTGTATATGTCTTCTACTACTGTGTCTAATTTCTTCATAATTTTTCTATAGTTTTAATAGCTTCCTTAATTGAAACTTTAAACCATTCTCCTTTATATTTTAGGGAACTCTTTTTTAATTTTTTATGCGCAGTTTTTTCTGCACTTCTTCTATCTTTAAAGTATTTATTATAACATAATTTATAATCTCTAAAAGGACTAGATGTTTGATAAGAGTTACACCTATCTTCAGGATCAACTGCCATGCCAACTTTAAACCACCCATCCCAACAAGGGTTAGATATAATATATACATGACCATCTGTAGATTTATTGTAGCCTTCTAAAGCAGAGAAAGCAGCGCCTTCAAATGTTTTATAGTTTCCTGGTTTATATAAAGGATGAGACTTAGGTACATGTTTACCATTAACATACATTCTGTTGGGGTTGCTTTTTGTATTGTTGTTTTTACTACACTTAATACATTGTGTTCTATTCACACTTCTCCATGATAAAGACCAATTAGTATCTGTTAGTTTCACACCACACGTGTTACAATTTTTATCAATGTGTTTCATTAATCTTCATCTTTAATATATAAACCGTCTTCATCCTTAATATATAAACCGTCTTTAGCTATTAATTTATTTAACCATTTTTCTTCTATTTCACAAAATAGTTCATAGTTTCCTTGTACTCCTACTTCTAATAGTTCACAATATCCTTCCTCGCAGTTAGGCCAACTGCTACAGCCTAAATGATAATCCATATCATAAACAGTAAGTCGTTCTTCTTCTTTAATTTCTTCTTTAATGTGTTTCACTCCAGTTATCTCCTATCTTATACTCACCATCTAAAGGACAATTCATATTTAATACATTAGCAGTATCAACTAAAGCTTGTACTCCTAGCTTTCCTACTTGTTCAGCCTGATCTTCTCTAACTTCTATCTGCCATTCATCATGTATGTTAGCTACAAACCTTGCGTTCAATTTTAATTCTTTAATTTTATTATCTAGTAATACTAAAGCAGTCTTCATAATAACAGCCCCACCACCTTGTAATAAAGTATTTAAACTACTCCAAACTTTATCTTTATTCATATGAATAATTCTGCCATCTAATGCTTTAAGATATAGCTTGGCTTGGGCTGATTTTATAACCATCTGTGTAAGTAATAGAAGTGAAGGCAGGCTTTTGTAAAAACGATTCTTCAAAGCAGCCCCTTCCCTTGAGCTTCCGCCTACTATCTTTCCAATCTTAGCATCACCTGCACTATATAAAAGCGCATAAATAAAAGTCTTAGCTTGATTTCTAGTTTCAAGACCTGCAAATGCCTGATTGGTACTGTGAATATCTCCGTTAATAATTTCATTTATATAATCTTTATCTTTCATATAGTGTGCAAGTACTCTAAGCTCAAGACCTGAAGCATCTATACCAACTAACTTATATCCTTCCGGTACTGTCCAACACTCTCTACATTCTTTTCCGTAAGGTTTATGAGAGCTTGGAGTCTGGGCCACGTTAGGGTTTCGATGTGTCATCCTTCCTGTATAAGCTCCGTTAGGTATAACAAAACCATGTACTCTGCTATCTTGTGATAACTCTAACCAAGAGCTAACTTGTGCTACTCGTTTCTGTAACATCATAAACTCTGCAATAAGAGAAGCCTCTGGTATACCTTTAACTTTTTCTAACGTGACTTCATCTACTCTAGGCTGACCAGTAGGTGTAAACTTTTTAGGTTTCCATCCAAAGTCAATAAGGTATTCACCAATTTGTTTACGACTAGCTAAGTTAAACTCTACCCATTTTTGTCGCATGAAAGGTTGATAGTCATTAGCTTTAACTTTAATAAGTTCTTCATCCGTTAACTTAGGTACTTTAGATAACGAACCATCTTTATTAAACTTTGGAGTAACTAATCTATCGTCTATCCACTTAGGTTTAAATGTTTCGTGTACTTCTTTTTCAAGCACAGCCATCTTAGACTTTAGTTTAGCAGCAAGAAGAGTTGCTTTCTTTTCATCAAGCATAAACCCAGTAATCTCTTGCTCTTTAATTATTTTAGCTATTGAATGTTCTAAGTCAACAGACTCTTGACTAAACATCGCTACATCTTTTAATAGTTTATGGTATATATCTGTATTTAATTCTACATCCTGGACACAGTATTCTCCCATCTCTTCTGTGTACTCTTCCCAACTATCTGGCTGTATTGCTTTCCTTTTAGTAACATCGTTTGGATAAAGAAGGTAGCCCCAGTTACCTAAACTATGCCCTCCTGTAAGTATGGGGTTAACCAAGCGGGATACTACTAACGTGTCTTCGATATGGTTAGTCAGGGCAACATCGAAATGTTTTTTGATTACGGGAATATCAAAGCCTATGATGTTGTGGCCTATCAATACATCTGCACTGGCTAAAAGATCGACTCCTTCCTGTAATTTATCAGGGGGAAACAAACGAGTCTCGCCTCCAATAACTTTAGTTACTATACAGTGTATTACATTACCTTCTAAGCCATCTGTTTCTACATCAAAGACTACCTTTTTAAAACGGTGATGGGCTATTTTGTTGGGGAGCGAAATCAATGTCTGCTTCATAAAGTCTTCCTGTAGTTGAATTATATTTTAAGCTGCAAGCTAAACCTGTATCCCCCGTGTATCTCGATTTTAAAACTCTTACTTTAGTTGTATTAGCTTCCTCTGGATCATCCGACTGTTGATTTCTTTCTAATGCTATCACACAATCAGATAGTTGTGAAATACCTTGCGATCCTTTAAGGTGAGAAAGAGATACTTCAATGCCTTGCTCATGTCCTTTCTCTCCTGCTGCCCTTCTAAGATGAGATACAAGTATCATGCCTACGCCTGTCTCTTCTACTAAAGAACGAAGGCGAGTCATTAAGTTATCTATACCGCGTCTTTCATCTCCTTCTGTCATTACATTAATAAGCATATGTAAGTGGTCGACTACTATCCATTCACATTCACAACCTACTATAATGTATCTAAGTTTAGAAAAGATTTCATCAACATTAGTAGCGCCTAAATGCGCATGAATAAAGACTCTACCCTCTTCTATAACGCTATCAAATAAAGTTTCTAATTGTTCATCAGAATACTCTGCTCTTTTTTCAGCTAGATAAAGCCTATCATTAGCTTCAATAGAAACAATACCGTCTGCTGTGCGTAACCAGTTTTCTTCAAGAGCAACTACACCTACGTTATCTGTTGTATTTTTAATAAGCCAGTGTTCTAGCTCTCTAGTTACACTCGACTTACCTAATCCTGTACCACCTGTAAGAGTAACCAGCTCTCCTTTACGCATACCGTATAGCTTTCTATTAAGACCATCCCACGGATAAGGCACACTTTCTTTATCTTCACGTTGTATCCAGTCTTTTTTCTTACTAGACAATTCCAGGATACCTGCGGGTGTATATGTTTTAGAGTTCCACCAAGCATGAGTAAACTCTTCAAACTTCCCTTGCTTAAGCATATCATTAGCATCTTTAAAGCCTGTAGGAAAAGACATTATCTTAGTCTTGTTAGGCTTTAGTATACGGGCTACTTTTCTTGCAGCTTTTTGTCCTGCATCATCGTTATCAAATGCAAGCACTACATTATCGTATGCTTCTACAAACTCTAAGCTCTCTCTAATATCTTTAACTGCTGAAGCACAGCCGCGCTTAAGAGAAACAACAGACCACTTGCCTCCAAAGATTTCATAGACAGCCATCGCATCACACTCACCTTCTGTAATAGTAAGATACTTACCACCTGTGCTTGGACATAGTTGTTCTCCAAATAATCCGGTGCCTTCAAAGTTACCACCAGAATAAAACTTCTTGCTGTCTATCTCTCTAGTCTTTGTTGCTGCCACTTCATTATTATTATAGTAAGGATACACATGCTTATTGGGGCTAGATAAAACGCCAAAAGCTTTAGCAGTTTTAAAGCTAATCTTCCTATCATCAAGAGCATTGTAAGATCCTTTATAAGAATGTAAGAAAGTATTTCTATCTGTAGCCAATGTGCTTATAGGTGTATGGTTTTCATTATTCGTATCTGTTCTATTCTCACAACCAAAACAATAAGTGTGGCCATCACTATATAAACTGTTGTTATCTTTACTACCACAAGCATCACAAGGTATATGCTTTACAAATGTATTCTCTTCCGTATTCAACGTAACTTCCCCTTTTGAATTAAAAAAGCTAGACACTTTCTACACAGGATGTATTATAGAAAATGCCTAGCTTAACTGTGCTACTTAATTGTTAGACTTAACTACTTTTTCTTCTTCCTCGTCTTCTTCTTCCTCGTCTTCAGGTTCTTCTATAGTAGAATCTTCATTTACAATACTAACAATACGGTTAGAAAAGAAATTAATTCCAGCTTGTATTTCTTCTAAGTCCAAGACAATATTTGCTTTCTTTTGATTTAATCTTTGTAACCTACCAAAGATACCTTGTCCTTCTTCGGGTAAATCTTCTACTGAAATTTGCACATCATCAATGGTGATGAAAGGTTTTTCTTCTTGTGTCATATCAAAAGTCTCCTTCGTCATACATACCTGCGCCATCTGGCTCGTTATACTCTACTAAATCAAGTAACTGTACAGCGCGTAAATCACGCCCTTTACCTGCTTTATCTGCATAAGCCCAAGAGTATTCTTTGTATTGTACTTTAACTAAAGAACCGTTACCGATTTTAGGTAAAGTATCTACACGTTTACGTTCTTCATTAATAAGAAGCGGTCTTATGTTCTGACCACCACCTTTCTTTTCAACATTCCTTTTAAAGTTAATGAATCTTCCGTAATCTTTTTCTTTAATAGTATGTCCACGATTCTCAAACTCTGCAAGAGCTTCATCATCTAATACTAGATTAATTTCCCATCTATGATCGAAGGTAGTATTAGGTGTACTTACACATGCATAATAAGCACGACCTGTAACTTCACCTACTCCTGTTCCTATATTAAATGTATTTTCTTCTGCCATCTTTAGTTCCTCGTTTATGTTACATTCAAATTAAAACTCATTTCACAGTTAAACAAAACTGTATCTATAGGTACAAAGTTTAACTTAGAAACATACTTTTGTACAGTTCTTTCTAACTTACTAGGAGCAGCGTTAGATTGTACTGTTAGATCTTCTGCTTGCCCCTGTGTATTGATACTAAATAATGCAGTAATAGTATAGCTTCCTTTTTTTCTTAAGCTATCTACTGCACGCTGAATCGCTTTGGTACTGTTTTGTCTACCACTTTCTAAAGCATAAGAACATTCTTTTACAGGATACGATTCGATATGTGTATTTGTTTCTTTAGGTTCTTCCGGTGTAGAAACAACAGGTATAGTTTCTTGTTCAACAACAACAGGAACATCTCTTATTTCTTCTGGTATAACAATAGGTACATCTATAATTTCTAAGGGTACTGCCAGTTGATCCTCTATTATTTGTATCTCTTGTAATAAATACTCAATCTTCTCTTGAAAATGCTGATCGTTCTCTTGACTAAGATTAGCTATGGTATTAAGACGTTCCATATCTTTATTAAGACTATCAATAAAATCCTGTATGCTTTTCTTATTCATGGAAACTTCATACTCAATAAACTTTTTAGTATCATCAAGGTCAGCACGAGATATAGCGCCTATAGAGTCAGCCCTTAATTCCAGGATATTACTTTTAAGATTAGTTATTTTATCGTTAAGAAAATTAGTAGTAACAACTTGGCCTTCAAACTGTTGTTCAATATAAATATCATATGCTTTAAACCCAGCAATATTTATACAAAGCGCAGCAATAACTGCTATTAGTGTTGTTTTAAACATTATGTTCTCCTATAATTATTTTATCCAATTTAAAGTTCCTCTGTTCTTTGTTCTCCAATCTTCGTAATGAACACTTAGTTCTGCAAAAGAATTTATCTCAGGATATTTTTTAAGATATTTCATTATCCATTTAGGAGTCATAAAGGAAAGGTACATAGTTCGATTAGCCATATAGTAATCTTGTGTAGGGGCTAACTTATCTATATTATCTATAGAGACTTGGGCTGCTTCTTCTTCGTTCAATAGTGTTTTTAACCATTCTACCTGAAGAGGTTTTATTTTTTTCCTCAGTGCTTTTATTTTCTTCTCATTCATATCCTTGTACCCTTCAGAGTTCTATAGAGTTTAAAGAAGCATTAAGGGTTTGTCAATACATCTTAACAAATCTTAACACTTCTTTATATATGTTTACCTTGCGTGAATGTATACGTCTATTCTTTGAGCATCATCAAGTCTACACTCACTCCAATTAATGTGACCGTGATCGCTAGTATACTTAGCTAAGTTAGGATTGTTCTTACCAAATCTTCCGTGACATTTAACATATAGTTTTCTATCAACATGTTTATTAATAAACTTAATAGTCTCTCGTATTACATCGAGTCTATATTCTTCTGCTAAGTTTCCTTTGTTGACAGTCATTACATACTTCTTTGTTCTTGCTTTCATTTGTACTTGCTCCTTTTTTTAGTGTACAGTTTTATCTTCTACTTGTTCTGCTTGTGAAAAAGCTAACATCATACTTGCTGCATTTTCAGCAGCTATAGGATTTAATAGTCTAGAAATTAAAACACAAACTAATTGCTTTATAGTTCCTTCGTTAAACTCTGATTCAATTTGCATAATAAAATCACATACTCTTTTTCTTTCTGCTTCAGTCCTCATTAGGTTCCTCCATATAACAATTTCTTGTAGGTGTAGTAGCCATCTGATGCGCCCAAGCTAATTCTTGAATGAGTCTACTGTACCACACCTTATCATAGTCCTTGCTTGCTTTAGTTCTATCTTCTTTAAGCTGTGCTATTCTTACAGCAATATAATCAGGTTTAGTTCTCATTAGCTTGTCTCCCTTTTTTTAGTGTGGCGTTCAATTCTTTTAACGTAAAGTCTTTCCTGGAATACTTAGTCCTGTCTCTATGTGTCTGTGGTCTATGAAATTTATCCATGTTCTTTTTTACAGGGTTCTTCTTATTCATTAGACGTTGTTGTTCCTTTTTTATTCGTTGTTCGTCTTGATTCTTTATCCATGTATCCGTTCTTTCTTGCCAGTTTTTGTCGTTCATCTTTATAATAAACCACTTAAAACTATTACACATAAAAATATACACACCAATAAAAACCCAAAGGCCCAACCTATATGGAATTTATAAGTAATTATTCTGTTCCAAACTTTAGCTATGTTGCTCATTAGTCAATCTCCTCATCGTCTTCTTCTTCAGGGTAAAAAGTTATATAGACTACACCGTACTCATCTTTTTCAAAAACATAATCACATTCACATTTGTTCAACCATTCAAAAAATTCTTTTCTATTCATCTTATTTTTTATAGGCTCTAGTTCTTCTTGCATTTGCTCAGAGTATGTCGGTTCACTCATCATCAGACACCTCCTCATTACAATCATTACAAAATACTGCACTTTCTCCTTTATTACCTGAGTCAAAATCTATTGGTGATTCAGACCACACATTTTGTTCATGCTCCGACTCCAAAGGTACAGCACAGTTGTCGCAATAAATTATATCTTTACTCATCAGCTATTCTCCAGTCGTATTTATTAACGGAAGCTCTACAATCTAAGCAGACAAGAGCAGTCCAACTGAAATGATATACTATATTTGTTTCTTTACATTCAGGACAAAGTAATAATGTGCCATCTCTTTTAGCTCTCGTATGTTTGGTTACTGGCTTGCTGTCTTCGGTGTTATATTCAAACTCTATCTCTTGATACTTCCCATCAGCATAGCTAGGTATGATGTGCTTGTTACCTTGTTTTGTTTGGCTCTTAATTTCCTCTTCGATTAATTGACCGACACAATAAACAGCCCTTGAAACTTGTGAA
>Ga0209337_1003985_pt1 | contig 10297 bp, 14 predicted proteins | sample LinPmetageLP53_FD_184044 | JGI IMG/M metagenome (GOLD analysis project Ga0209337, IMG submission 184044) | Marine viral communities from the Pacific Ocean - LP-53 (SPAdes) (version 2) | ecosystem: Environmental > Aquatic > Marine > Oceanic | place: Pacific Ocean | collected 2010-02-08 | reverse complement strand
GATGCCGCCTCGTGAATGGACCATGGCAAAGGCCCAGTTCGCCGTCATGTTCGGTGAGCGCTTTACCAAAGCCATGTCGGCGTAATGTTAAACCGCCCGTCCACACACGAAATTACTGACACTCCCGGTGTGGCGCGGCAAAAACCCGTCCGCTCTATTTTTTCCGGGGCTTGGTTACAGCTTCGCACATAGGCGTCCGGCAACGGAGGCTTCCGGCGCGCCACCTTACTATCAGGCCCCAGGCGCGCGTTGCCCGCGCAAAGCGTCGAAAGTAAAGAAGGCCAATCCGGTCCAGATGCACCCAAACGTGAACACGTGGAGCAGTCCGAAAGGCTCGTGAAACAGTAGAACAGCCTGCAGGAACTGGAGCGACGGGCCGATGTATTGAAATTGACCAACGAGCGAATACGGCATCTTCTTTGCGGCGACCGAAAAAAGCAACAACGGGACAGCCGTCACGACCCCAGTTGAAACAAGAAAAAAGTTGTCGACTGCGTCAGTGCCGAACACCGGCAGCCCGTGATCAGAAGCAAGCCAGAGCCAAGCGATCGCAAAGGGAGCCAGGAGAGAGGTTTCAACCAGAAGCCCGCAGAGAGGGTCCAATTGTACAATCTTGCGGATCAGACCCGCAGTGCTGAAGGTTGCTGCCAGAACCAGCGCAATCCACAAGCTTCCGGCTTGCCCCAACGCGAGCGCCACCACCCCCACCGCCGCAATTCCTACCGCAATCGCTTGGAGCCGGCTCAATCGTTCGCCTAGGGTCGCCACACCCAGCAAAACGGTCATCAAGGGCGTGATGAAGAACCCGAGGCTGGTTTCGAGTACGTGGTTTTGCAGAACAGCCCAAATATATACCAGCCAGTTGGTCCCGATCAGCATCGCGGTTACGGCAAAGAGGCCGACCAAGCGCAAACTGAGCCTCCGGCGAAGCGTATCCCAGCGTCGGACAAAACTGACGATAATCGCCAACAAAACAACTGACCAGATGACGCGGTGCGCCATGATTTGACCCGGAGGCACCGCCTGCAATTGCTTCATGTAGATCGGCATGGCTCCATAGATCAGATACGCGGTAGTCGCATAGACGACACCCGACCGCATTTCCTGTTCTTGGGCCTGACCTGCAGGGACTTCCGTTCTGCTCATGTATCAACTCTTACGGTTTGCGACCTGGATCGCCGTGCTCGGAACATCTTTGCCCGATATATTGCCCAAGTCCGGAACCTCTATGGAACCCCCGGGGGGCTTGTAAAACCTCCAAGGTGACCACCAGATCCGGCAGAGCCACCAACGTTATGAAGAGGGCCCCAATCGGGGCCTCTTCATAACGTGATCCCCCGCACAATCACTGGCCTGCTTTTACTCCGCCACGCTGGCCTGGAATCCGACCGCCGTTGACACGCGTCCACTCCACCAGACAATCCTCCAAGATCAGTTGAACACTCCGGTGCTCGAGGCACCATCCACCGTGATGATTGTCCCCGAAATGTAGGAGGCTCGAGGGGAGGCGACGAAGCAGATCACGTCCCCGACTTCCTCCGGTGAGGCCATCCGGCCGAGCGGGAACGTTGCGTCGGTTTCGCGCTGTAACTCCTCCAGGCTTTTTCCTTCCCCCTCTGCGCGTTTCGCTAGCAGGCGCCGCCAGCGATCGGTAAGGACGCCGGATGGCGCGACCCCGGCGACGAGGATGCCGTGGGGGGCACCCAGATCGGCGAGCGTCTTGGTGAAATTAATGAGCCCGGCATTGGTGATGCCGACGGGCATGTACGATGCCTTGGGATTCCGGGCGGCAATTCCAACGACGTTGACGATGCGACCTCCGCCCTGGTCTCGCATCACGGGGAATACGGCTTGTGCGGTCCTGATGTACCACTGCAGTTTCTGATCCCAACCCGCCAACCAGTCGTCCTCCGGGATATTAAGAAAATGGCCGGCGGGAAGCTTGCCCGCGGCATTGTTGACGAACACATCAATCCGGCCGGTTCGGGTTCTTGCTTCGGCGATCAATTCCGCCACAGAATCGCTTTGTGAGATGTCGCAAGGGAAAGCGGTAACGTCATATCCTTCTGCTTGCGCTGCACGCACCGCGCCATTCAGATCGTCGCTGGCTCGCGCCGCGGCGATGACTGTCGCCCCTTCAGCCGCAAACGTCATCAACGCGGCCCGGCCTATGCCGCGGCTGGCGCCGGTCAGAACTACCGTCTTACCTTTGAGTCTTAGGTCCACGTCTTGCTCCCCTGGGCGCCCAGATCAGAATTGCACCGCTACGGATTCCAGTTGCGAAAACTGAGCGGAGAAGCGATCGCCCCACCCCGCACCTGCGAGCAACACTGGCCGAATGCGATCGAGTATTACCTTCATGTCGCCTCTCCCTGGTCGCTGCGCACTCGTTTCGGGCGTCAGCCTGTACGTTGAAAAGCGCAACGAAAGTCGCAAGTATATCACCGCACTTCTAATAATTTCTTACCTTTAAGCGGTTCGGCGCACGCTTGTGAGCCTCCCAGCTTTCTCCGCCTCTGCGGGCCTTTGCAATTCTACGCTTGCTTCCCCGCGGGGAGCTCATTAGCAAATGCGCTGCACTATGTGCAACATGTTTCTAGATGGAAGATCGATATTGTTGAGAGAGCCAAAGGGATTCGGGGACGTTTGCTCGGCGCGCTCGTTGCGCCATGGGGCCGATCGGCTGTGGGATAGCCCGGCCATATTGATGTTTGCGGCTTCGTTCTTCTGGGCGCTTAATCCTATTGTGGGGCGCGCTGCCAGAGAATTGATTTCGCCAATTTCGCTGGCTTTTTGGCGCTGGTCCGTCGCATTTCTTATTCTGGCACCATTTGCGATGAAACATATGGCCCGGGACCTTCCGGTCATCCGTCAATCTTGGCAAAGACTTTTTATGTTAGGCATCATCGGTGTCGGGGTATTCTCGTATCTGGTGTACTGGAGTCTTCAATACACCACGGCGACCAACAACCTTCTTTTGCAGTCTGTGATGCCCATCCTGATGATAATGTTGCCATCACTGTTCTTCGGCGATGCAATCACAATGCGCAGCCTTGCTTGCGCTTTGCTTTCCCTGATCGGCATCGTCTTGATTGTGACAAAAGGTGATCCGGGCGGCTTCTCATGGGGGGCAATTAACCGGGGTGACTTGGCGGCGCTTGCGGCGGTGTTCCTTTATGCGATCTACGGCACCCTGCTTCGGCGAACACCGCCGATGCACCATCTCAGCCTTTTGGGCGTACTTTTCGCCGTAGGCATGCTGTGCCTGGGCATCCCTTACGGGATCGAACTCGTACGAAGTCCGCCACTGGAACTACCGTCCTCGTCTGCGGTTCTGGCCGTACTTTACGTAGGAATTTTCCCTTCGCTGATTGCGTATGCGCTGTTCAATCGCACCGTGGCCTTGATCGGGGTTGCGAGGACGGGCCCATGGACCAGATAACCGACGTTTCCGCCGATCATGGCTTGTGCCGCCGACGCGCCCTGGTCGGCCGCATTCTGATCTACTCTAGCATTACAAGTGGCGACGTCTCGTGGACCGCCCCCGGCGAGGCGTGGCGCTTCTCGCTGTGGGCCAAGAACATCACCAACGTAGCGGTATTCCAGACGTTGCGGTCAGGCGCGCTCGGCACTGACGCAATCTTTGACCAGCCGCGCGAAGTCGGGCTGGGCGTCGTCTATAAGTTTTGAACGGGCGACAGCCACTTCTGGCGCTGGGGAACGGCCCTGCTCGTAGTCCTGCACTTTGCCTGGCCCCATCTTCAATCGCTCGGTCGAATTGATCGGCACGGCGCGGGCCGGGTCTTATTCGAATCTGCCGCGGGTTTTCGGCGTCAGGCTTGCCATCCTGCTGTTGACCGAAAGACTGGAAGGCTATAACGCGATACTCCTAGGTGTAATAAGGCCGCCCGCGCACTGGCGGTGGCCTGGCTGCCGGGAGCACGGGAAGCGCGCCTGCGGCGCAGTCCGGTAAAATCGTCCTGTCCATGGCTTGAGGAACTTCGAATGGCAGTTTTCCTGATGATCCATGGAGCTTGGCACGGCGGCTGGTCGTTCGATTTGCTGCGTGACGGCCTTGAGGTTCATGGCCACACGATGGTCGCTCCCGATCTGCCCGGGACTGACGGCAACGCCGCCTTGGCGAGGGCGACGCTCGCGGGCTGGGCGGACTTCGTCGCGGGCCTAGCCCGGTCGCAGGCCGAGGCGGTGATCCTGTGCGGTCACAGCCGCGGGGGCATCGTCATTAGCGAGGCGGCCGAGCGCGCGCCGGAGGCTATAGCGGCGCTAGTGTACATCAGCGCATTCCTGGTCCCCGACGGAAGCAGCCTGGCGGATTTCGCCGCCCCGCACAGTGCCGGGTTTGCCGCTGGTCTGCGCCTGGTTGCCGGAGGCACCGCGACGGCGGTTTCGTCCCAGGCGGCGATCAGCGCGTTCTATAACCGCGTACCCGAAACGGTGGCGCGCAACGTTGCAGGGCGCCTTGTGCCGGAGCCGGTCTGTATTCGTTCGACGCGCCTGTCTCTCAGTCCGGAGCGCTACGGAACCGTGGAGCGCCACTACATCGAGTGCAGTGACGATCGGATGATCCCGATCGAAACCCAACGGGCGATGCAGAAGCTCTCGCCGGTCGCCAGCAGCGCCATGCTCAACAGCGATCATTCGCCCTCGCTCAGTTGCTCGGACGACCTTTTGCGTGAACTCCTCCGCGTGGCCGCGTACATCTGCGGTGAAACCGACGAAGAAACGAGAGACGGCGCATGAGCGAACTGATCGACGAAAGTTCGGCGCGGCTATGGCAGGCCGAATCCAACCGCGAGCGAATCGCGCCGTTGTCCTTGAGCCTTCGAGACCTGTCGGAAGACGATGCCTACGCGATCGCCGCGCGCACCTTTGGCCGGCGAGGCCGGAAGCAGATCGGGTTCAAGCTGGGTTACACCAGCGCTGCGATGCGCGAGCAAATGAAAATCAGCCAGCCCAACTTCGGAGTGCTCAGCGACGATCAGCTGATAGAGGAAGGCAATGGGAGGGTGGACAGCGCGAATCTCGTGCATCCGCTGATTGAGCCGGAAATCGCGTTCTTAGTGGGGCGCGACGTGCAGGGTCCAGACCAGACGCGAGCCACCGTCGCCGGAGCGGTCGAAGCGGCGATGGCTGCCCTCGAGGTGGTCGACACCCGCTACGAGAGCTACAACTTCGCGGCTGTTGACAACATCGCCGACAACAGCTCGGGCGCGCGTGTTCTCTTGGGGCCGCCGCGGTCGTTCAGGCAGCTCGGCGACCTCCGGCTGTGCGGTGTGCTGCTGAACTCGCAAGGGGCAATCATCGATCAGGGAATCGGCGCCAATGCGCTCGGCGACCCTCTCCTCGCTTTGGCCTGGCTGGCCAATTTCCTCGGTGCGCGTGGACGAAGCATCCCGGCGGGAAGCATCGTGATGACGGGCGGGCTCACCCGTGCTCATGCGGCAGCCAAGGGACGCAGCTTCATCGCCGAGTTCGCTCAATTGGGGACGATTTCGGCCAACTTCTGACGCGGTGAAGAAGCTGTAATAAACTGGGAAGAGTGGGCCAACGATGTGTCCCCCCAACACCAATGGCCCCGATTTGTAACATCGAGTGACTGGCGAGACATTGCCGTTATGCAATTATAGCCTTTCGCGAAGCGCTTCATAGGGCGTTTTTCCATTGAAGGCTCCGTGTGGTCTGTGGAAATTGTAGAAGTGCTCCCACTGGTCGAGTTTGGTTTCCTGATCGACATCTCCTTTATAGCTGAGCAGCTGATAAAATTCCTGGCCGTCGGAGCGATGTGATCGTTCGACTTTGCCATTGAGCTGGGTCGTACCGCGCTTGATATATGCGTGACGGATACCGAGATCTTCGACATGCCAATGGAACTTGGCCTGGAACTCATGACCGTAGCACATTGGGAAGCGCCCATTTGAAGGGCTGTATTGCCTTGGTGGAGACAAGGGCGCGTAGCGCCTGCCGGCTTCACCAAGGCAGTCACGATCGGCCAGCGGGTCTCTAAAGTGAAGTTATCGACTCAACACTTTGGAGACTGACCGATCATGACCAAGCGTATTCCTACCCCCGCAAATGCCGTTCTGGTAGCCATTGATATGTCCAAGCATCGTCAGGAGGTGTTAATCGAACGCCCCGAGGGCGGTCGTCGGCGTCGTATGACCGTGATGGCGACCAAGGCAGATTACGATCGCCTCGCCGATTATCTCTCCGCAACCGGTCGCCCGATTGTCGTGGGCTTTGAGGCCACTGGCAACTATCATCGGACATTGGCGCATCGGTTACTGACGTCTGGCTTCGAGCTACGCCTTATTTCCTCGGTTGCTTTGGCCCGAACACGCGAAGCGCTCCACAACGGCTGGGACAAGAACGATTCCAAAGATGCTCAAGTGATCCTGCACATGCTGCAAATCGGAGCCACCCAGCGTCATGTCGATCCGCTGGCGGCAGGCATCAACGATCTGCAGGAGATGTCGAAGACCCACGAAGCGATATCGAAGGCCAAGACCCAGACCTGGCATCGGATCCTGACCCATTATCTTCCTCTGTATTTTCCGGAGATAGAGCGCTGTGCTGGAAACAGCCGTTCAGACTGGTTCCTGGCGTTGTTGGAACGGTTTTCGACGCCCGGCAGTATGACCGCGATCGGCAAAGAAGCGTTCACCAGCGAAGCCTGGACGCTGGTCGGGCGCAAAGTCTCTAAGGCGCGGTTGATCAACGATATTTATCAGACCGCCTGTGGCTCCATGGCCCTTCCGGTTGAAGAAGATTCCGTCGCGATCTCGATGTTCCGGATGGTCATCGTTCAAGCTCGTAGCCTGATCCATTAGCGCAATGAGATCGAGCAGCTGGCTCATGCCACCTTGGCCGAGAACCAGGACTATCAACTCCTGCGGATGATCCCCGGCATTGGGCCGATCAACGCTCTGACGATCTTAGCAGAGGCCGGCGATCTGCGGCGATTTAAACACCATCGCCAGTTCCTCAAATTCTGCGGTCTAGATCTGGCCACCTGCCAGTCAGGGACATTCCGTGGACGAACCAAGCTTTCAAAGTATGGCAATGCCCGGCTGCGTCGAACGTTCTGGATGGCAGCCCAAGTAGCAGCTCGCCAGCGCGACAACAGTTTTCGTGACAAGCTGGGCCGTTACATGGACGGCCATACTGCTGACCCTGACCGCCGCCGCAAGGCAATGACCGCTCTCACCGCCAAGATGGCGCGCGTTGCACACGCCGTCATCAAGACGGGAACCGAGTACCGTCCGTTCCTCGAACGGGCGGACACCAGATGGAAGGACCCCTCTCTGTTGAGCCGTGAGGGCGCAACTGCGACCCTGTAGATAATGTTCGGGCCTTCCATCTGGCACCCGCATCTCATCTTAAGGACGGTTAGAACCACGATCCTCAGGATCGATGGATTCTGTGTTTGCTATGGCCGAGAGCGCTTACCTTGACGATGGAAGCCATCTGGAATTAAGAATACTCAGCGCCGATCATGCTCGGCGCAATGAGACCTGCTGGCCTTTTCCCGCTGATGCTTCCCAACATAGGACGTTATCAGTGCGGATCTCGCGGATACGGAATGGGAACTTATCGATGATGTGATCGACGAAGTCGATCGCGTTAGTCTGGGTATGCTTTTGGTAGACTTTGAGTGCACGAACACGCGTAGAGTCATCGATAGCAGTATATTGGAAGCGGCGTATTTTCTCGCCCTTCTTTCCGATGAAAGTCAGGAACGTGGGCGTCCATCTGGATATGATGACCAGGGACCTGTTTGTTGTAGCGCTTGGTATGGATTTTGCGCAGGCGTGTTCCGCGCGGTAGCCTGTTCAGGCCATTGCGTTTGAGTACACGGCCCGGCTATGCTGGACTCTTCAGCCTCGGTTGAACCACTAGATCCTATTCTGCAGGGTCGAGCGCCGTGTCTCTCGATTGGCGATAGGCTACATGAGACGCCATATTTTCTGGCTCGATTCCGAACGCTGTCTGTCTGCTGATGTTCTGTCCGTTGATTTCGTCGAACTTGACGAAATAGGCCTTGTGCATCCTGTAAAGGGGATCTCTGGATAGAGATGATGGATCAGATGATAGTTCTGATAGACCAGCAGCGGCGTTAGCAGCCATTCCCATCCATACCGCATCGTTGTCGCCATATATGGTTCTTCATCTTGGGCGACCATTGCCGGATAGTGGGGCAGGATCACGAAAACGACGGCAATCAGAAGCAGCGTGATCCTGGAGGGAAGGAACCACAACATAAAGAGTTCGAATCCGAATCCAAAGTAAATAGCCACTCCGAACAACGCGAGCAAAGCTGCGTAAAAAGCGACAAGTTGCCTGCCGTGCTTCTTGCGAACGTTTTGGCCGTATTTTATGAAGTAATGAATGTAGGCACCGTCAAACATGGTCCAGCGAAACGGTACCTGCCACCATGGCGATCGTGTTCGAAGAGATCAGGGTCTAGCATTACAGTTGCGCTTTTGATCGAAGATGCGCCTGCTGTGCGGTGGCCTGATGCGCTCGTCGCCATAGCGACCATGCGATGATGTAGGCGGGGTCGATGCGGCGCTGGGCAAGTCGGACGGCAATACGACGGATTTCCTGTACCGACCAGCGGATTAGCGCCGGGGCGGTCTGCGCATTCTTTTCAGGGGTGGTGATTGGCTTTTTGGGGGCGGTGACTGGTTCGCTTTGTGACGGATCACGGCCATCATCGCGAACGCGAGCATGACCAGCGAGACGTGACGATGCCATCCGTGCCATGAGCGGGTTTCGTTGTGATCCAGGCCAAGTTCATTCTTGGCCGTCTCGAAGCTGTCCTCGATCGCCCAGCGGTGACCTTCGACCTTGACCAGCGCCTCGATGGACGTGCCCGCTGGACACCAGGTCGTAAAGAAGGCCAAATCACCATCGGCGATGTTGCGGCGGATTAATAAACCCCGTGTCCACAGACCGGTGCGGCTCTCGTCATATTCGTCGGCATGGAGGTCGGCGAGTTCACAATACGCCCAGTCGTGCAGCCTTGCCCCTTTCGTGCCAGCGCCCGCCGAGAGGCGCTGCCACGCATCAGGATAGAGGTCGCGCGCGATCTCTGCGGCGCTACCGGCAACCGCCGGCTTGCCCACCCAGGAACCAAAGTGATGGTTGGAACTGACGCCAAGCACATAACCCTTGCCCGCGCGGCGCAGCGCCTGTTCGATAGAGGTGGCTCGGGGAAACTGCACAGTGGGATAAGTGGATTTTCTGTCTAACGACGGCCAGATTGGCCGTATCCATCCGGTGTGAGCCGCCTTGTCTGGCGCAGGTTTGAACGGTCTTAAGCGTGCTCTTGTGAGTGAGCTTAGGAGCGGTCGATGGGTCAGGTGACGGTATTTTCGGGGCCGGAGCGTCGTCGGCGCTGGAACGATGAGGAGCGGCTGCAGATCCTGGCCGAGGCGTTTTCGCCGGGAGCCTGTGTTGCCGAGGTATGCCGGCGCCATGATATCTCGTCGGGGCTGATCTATACCTGGCGGCGCAAACTGCGCGAGGCTGGAGCGCAGACACTGCCGAGCGCGGTTTCGGAACCGGTATTTGCCGAAGCGGTGATGGACGAGGACGCCACCGCAGGCAGCCCGGGCCAGCATCCTGCCATCATCGTCGATCTGGCGCGCGGCAAGCGGGTGAGCATTTTCGCGGCAGGATCGCCATCCCAGATCGCCGCTGCTTTAAAGGCACTGCGGTGATCCCGCCGGGCGCGCGCGTATGGATCGCGATGGGCCATACCGACATGAGGAAGGGTATGCAGGGCCTTGCGCTGCTGGTCCAGCAGGGTCTGAAGCGTAATCCCCACGGCGGCGATCTGTTCGTGTTCCGCGGCCGCGCAGGCTCGCTGATCAAGATCATCTGGCACGACGGGATCGGCATGTCGCTCTACGCCAAGCGACTGGAGAAGGGCCGGTTCGTTTGGCCAGCGGCCAAGGAGGGAACTGTGTCGCTGAGCTGCGGGTGTTTTCGGATCAGACGGCGGTAGCGCAACGGCAGAGCCGGCGATCGACGTGAAGACCCTGCATGCCAAGATTGGCGAGTTGACGTTGGTGAACGATTTTTTGGCCGGCGCGCTCGGGAAGGCGGGACTGTTTCCGAGCGCAAAGCGATGATCGATCGCAAGCACTCGCTGCCGCTCGTGCGGCAGGCCCGGGAATTGGGGATCAGCCGTGGTAGCGTTTATTACCTGCCCAGGTCGGTATCGCCCGCCGATCTCGCGATCATGCGGCGGATCGATGAGCTGCACCTGGAG
>Ga0209337_1003983_pt1 | contig 10299 bp, 7 predicted proteins | sample LinPmetageLP53_FD_184044 | JGI IMG/M metagenome (GOLD analysis project Ga0209337, IMG submission 184044) | Marine viral communities from the Pacific Ocean - LP-53 (SPAdes) (version 2) | ecosystem: Environmental > Aquatic > Marine > Oceanic | place: Pacific Ocean | collected 2010-02-08 | reverse complement strand
CTTTAAAAAACTATACAATGCTTCAGACGTCACAAAACGAAATAGAAATGGTCAGACAAAATCTGGTTTATACTCTTTGTTTGTCCCAATGGAATGGAACTATGAAGGATTTATTGATGAGTACGGAATTCCAGTATTCACTACTCCTGATGTCGATAGACTCGCGCCAGACGGTGAATTAATAGACGTAGGTGTAATAGATAACTGGCAAAACGAAGTAGATGGTTTAAAAAGTGATCATGATGCTTTAAATGAATTTTATCGTCAATTTCCAAGAACCACAGAACACGCGTTTAGAGATGAAGCTAAAAATTCTATTTTTAATCTTGTTAAGATATATGAGCAAATAGATTACAATGAGGAAATGTCAAGCACTTTAGGTGTAACTCAGGGCAATTTTCAATGGGTGAACGGAATTAAAGATTCTCAAGTTATATTTTATCCAGATCGAAAGGGTAGGTTTAAAGTAAGTTGGGTTCCGCCTCAACAAATACAAAACAAAGTAGTATTAAAAAACGGCATACGATACCCTGGAAATGAGCACATGGGGGCTTTTGGTTGTGATAGTTATGATATTAGTGGTACGGTTGACGGGGCGGGTTCAAAAGGAGCGCTTCACGGATTAACTAGATTTTCCATGGAAGATGCACCCGCTAATAGTTTTTTTTTAGAATACTTATCAAGACCACCAACAGCAGAGATGTTCTTCGAAGACGTTCTAATGGCATTAGTATTTTACGGAATGCCTATACTTGCAGAGAACAATAAGCCTCGTCTCTTGTACTATTTAAGGCGTAGAGGATATAGAGGTTTTAGCATGAATAGACCTGATAAAATATGGAACAAATTATCAGTTGCAGAAAAAGAAGTTGGTGGAATACCAAATTCAAGCGAAGATATAAAACAAGCCCACGCCGCAGCTATTGAAATGTATATCCAAGATCACGTTGGTATAAAGCAAGATGGAACATTAGGAGATGTGTATTTCAATGAACTATTAAATGATTGGTCGAGATTTGATATAAATAAAAGAACAAAACACGATGCCTCTATAAGTTCTGGCTTGGCAATAATGGCAAATAATAGACATCTATACGCGCCAAATGCTAAAATAGAAAAACCAAAGTTAAATATAAGTGTGGCAAAGTATAAGAATACCGGAAGCATGTCTAAAATAATTAAAGAATAATATGAGGAATTTTCCAAGTCAAGTAGTTAGTGATGCTGAAAAAATAAGTTATGAGTACGGACTTAAGGTTGCTCAAGCTATAGAAGGTGAGTGGTTTGATGAGAATAGTAATTCTAATAGACATACCAATAATAAGAATGATTTTCACAATTTAAGACTATACGCTAGAGGCGAGCAGTCTATTCAAAAATATAAGGATGAGTTATCTATAAATGGTGATTTGTCCTATTTAAATTTAGACTGGAAGCCTGTTCCAATTATATCTAAGTTTGTAGATATAGTTGTAAATGGTATTGCTGAGAGAACCTATGATATAAAAGCTTACTCTCAAGATCCTTACGGTGTTAGCAAAAGAACCGAGTACATGAACTCCATTATGGAAGACATGCGTACTAAGGATTTAAAGACATTTGTTCAAGAGAATTTTGGTATGGATCTATTTAATGGTAATAAATCACTATTACCAGATTCACAGGAAGAACTAGATTTACACATGATGCTTAATTACAAGCAAGGGGTTGAAATAGCTGAAGAGCAAGCCTTAAATATCTTGATGGAAGGGAGCAGGTATGAATTAATAAAAAAGAGGTTTTACTACGACTTAACCGTATTGGGTATAGGCGCTGTAAAAACCTCTTTTAATACATCTGAAGGTGTTGTTATAGATTATGTTGATCCGATTAATTTAGTATATTCACATACCGAATCTCCATATTTTGAAGATATATATTATGTGGGCGAGATTAAGACTATTCCTATTAATGAACTAGTAAAAGAATTTCCACATTTAGCAACTAAAGACCTAGAAGAAATAATAAAAACTAGTAGTTCTTATAATAGCCGTAATAATAATAGGGGCAATAATAATAATAATAATAATGACGATAATGATACAAACAAAGTAGACGTATTATATTTTAATTATAAAACTTATATGAGTGAGGTTTATAAATTAAAAGAAAGTGCTAGTGGAGCAGAAAAAGCTATAGAAAAAGATGATTCATTTAATCCACCAGAAGGTGAAGATGCTAATTTTAGTAAAGAATCTAGGAAAATGGAATGCTTATATGATGGAGCTTTAGTTTTAGGAACTAAAAAGTTACTCAAGTGGGAGATGGCTAAGAATATGATGCGCCCTAAAAGTGATTTTACTAAAGTAAAAATGAACTACTCTATATGCGCTCCTAGAATGTATGAGGGTAGAATAGACTCTCTAGTTAAAAGAATTACGGGTTTTGCTGACATGATTCAACTCACTCATTTAAAGCTCCAACAAGTAATGTCTAGGCTAGTTCCAGATGGTGTTTACTTAGATGCCGATGGTTTAGCTGAAATTGATTTAGGTAATGGAACAAACTATAGTCCACAAGAAGCTTTAAATATGTTCTTCCAAACAGGATCTGTTATTGGGAGAAGTTTTACTTCTGATGGGGATCAAAACCCTGGCAAAGTACCTATCCAAGAAATACAATCTGGCTCTGGTGGTAATAAAATGCAGGCCCTTATAGGTACATATAATTATTATTTGCAAATGATAAGAGATGTAACCGGGCTTAACGAAGCTAGAGACGCTGCTAATCCAGATCCAAAGTCATTAGTAGGAGTTCAAAAAATGGCTGCTGCTAATTCAAACACAGCAACAAGACATATCTTACAAGGTGGATTGTTTTTAACATCAGAAGTAGCAGAGTGTTTATCTCTTAGAATATCTGACATTATAGAATACTCTCCAACCAGAAAAGCTTTTATACAGCAATTAGGAGCGCACAATGTGGCGACATTGACTGAGATGGCGGAATTGCATTTATATGATTTTGGTATATTTATAGAGTTAACGCCTGATGAAGAGGAAAAAGCTATGCTTGAAAATAATATTCAAGTTGCTTTATCTCAACAAAATATAGAATTAGAAGACGCTATTGATCTTAGAGAAATAAAGAATATTAAACTAGCTAATCAACTATTGAAGATTAGGAGAAAGAAGAAGATTAAAAGAGATCAACAAATCCAGCAAGAAAACATACAAGCTCAATCTCAAGCTAATATCCAACAACAAGAAGCTTCAGCTCAACTAGAAATGCAGAAACAACAGCAAGTTGCTTCTACGGCTATATCTATTGAGCAAGCTAAATCTCAATTTGAAATCGAAACACTAATACAGGAAGCCGAAATTAAAAAACAATTAATGGAAGTGGAGTTTCAGTACAACATGCAATTGAAGGGAGGGGAGACACAGCAAAAGGCACAAGGAGAAACAGAAAAAGAAGATCGTAAAGATCAAAGAACAAAAATACAAGCATCACAACAAAGTGAACTTATAGACCAAAGAAATAACAACAAACCACCTAAAAACTTCGAGTCTTCAGGTAATGATATACTAGGTGGTATTGATATGTCTGAATTTGGTCCTAGATAAACAATTTATTAACTATTATTATATTATATTATGGCAAAAAAGAAAGAAACAAAGGTAGTCGAAAAGACTGCAAACGAACCTAAGGGTGACGTTACAAAAGTACAGGCAAAAATGAAAAAACCTGCTGAAACTGTTGAACAAACAATAACTAAAGTTGATTTAAGTAAACCTGTAGAAACTAAAGTAGAAGAAAGTGTAGTTGAACAACCAGTTGAGGAAAACGTAGTTGAAAAACCAGTTCAAACAATTGAAGGAGTTGTTGAAGAAACTCCAATAGTCGTAGAAGAAACTACTGAAACTCCAGTTATTCAAGAAGTAACCAATGAAGAAAAAATAGAGAAAGTAGCAGAGACAGTAGAAGAAGCTATAACTGAATCTATAGAAACAGGAGAAGCATTACCAGAAAATATCCAGAAGCTAATGAACTTCATGGAAGATACGGGTGGAGATCTAACGGATTATGTAACGCTTAATCAAGATTATTCTGAACTAGATAATCATACTCTATTAAAAGAATACTATAAATCTACAAAACCCCATTTATCAGACGATGAAGTAGATTTCGTTATGGAAGATACATTCGCTTTCGACGAAGAAGTTGATGAGGATAGAGAGATTAAAAGAAAAAAATTAGCCATGAAGGAGCAAGTTGCTCAAGCAAGGCATCACTTGGACAGTGTAAAGTCCAAATACTATGAAGATATCAAAAGCGGATCGAAGCTCACAAGCGAGCAGCAGGAAGCTATTGAGTTCTTCAGCAAACACAACGAGGAATCAGATAAAAATTACGAAACAGGTAAAAAGCAACACGATATTTTTGCAAGCAAAACAAATCAGGTTTTCAACGATAAGTTCAAAGGTTTTGAATATAATATTGGGGAGAAAAGATTTAGATTTAACGTGAAAGATCCAGTTAAGCTTAAGGATACTCAAGGCGACATTAATAACTTTATCAAAAAGTTTTTGACTAAAGACAATACAATGGACGATGCCGCGGGTTACCATAAAGGGCTTTTTACTGCCATGAATCCTGATCAAGTTGCTAATCATTTTTATGAACAAGGTAAAGCGGACGCTTTAAAAGAAAGCTTTGCTAAGTCTAAAAATGTAAGCATGGACCCTAGGCAAGCTCACGTCGAGAACGTGAATACTAGTGGATTTACAGCAAGAGTTTTAGACAATGATGATTCTGATTTTAAGTTTAAAATCAAAAACAATAAATTTAAAAATTAATTAAAAAAATAAAATTATGCCAATTACAAATGGCCCAAATTTAAATAGTGTACCTGCTTCAGGACAACAAACACTATCTACAAACTACTTAGATCTTAATGGTTCTGGTGGTTGGGCACAACAATATTTACCAGATCTTATGGAGAAAGAAGCTGAAGTTTTCGGACCGAGAACTATATCAGGATTTCTTTCACAAGTAGGAGCTGAAGAATCTATGACTGCTGATCAAGTTATTTGGTCAGAACAAGGTAGATTACACTTATCTTACTTAGCTAACATGGACACAAACAACGTTGTCACAATACAAGCTGATATTGATGGTAACAACTCTGGCGCTACAGGTATCACGGTTGCCCACGGTATTAGAAAAAATGACACGATTATCGTTTCTAACGCTACTGGAGTTTACAAGGCAATTGTAGTATCTTTAACCGGTACAAATGATTGTGACATCACTATCGCTGGTTATGATAACGCTACAATACCCACTGCGGGAGCTACTGGTCTTCATTCAACAACTATATTAGTTTATGGTTCTGAATTTGCAAAAGGAGACAACTATGATGGAGCTGAATCAAGAGGTGCTAATGAACCAGGTTTTAAAACTTTCTCTAACAAACCAATTATCTTAAAAGATTACTACGAAGTATCAGGTTCTGATGCGTCTAGAATTGGATGGGTTGAAGTTGCTGCTGAAGATGGTTCTGCTGGATACTTATGGTACTTGAAAGCTGAAGCTGATACAAGAGCTCGTTTTAACGATCACTTAGAAATGGCAATGCTTGAGGGTATAATTGGATCTGATGGTGCTCACACATTAGGTGCTGGTGGATCTGGTGCTGCCAATGATGCAGATGCTCACATTAGAAGCAATGGAGATAGTGTTGGTACAGAGGGTTTATTTGCAGCTATCGAAGATAGAGGTAATTTGACTTCTGGTGTTACTGGTGTTAACGCTGCAACTGATTTAGCTGAGTTTGATGCTATCTTAGCAGAGTTTGACTCTCAAGGTGCTATTGAAGAAAACATGATGTTTGTAAACAGAGCTACTTCGCTAGCGATGGATGACATGTTAGCTTCTATGAATTCTTATGGGGCTGGTGGTACTTCTTATGGAGTATTTGACAACTCTGAAGATATGGCATTAAACTTAGGTTTCTCTGGTTTCAGACGTGGATCTTACGATTTCTACAAATCTGATATGAGATACTTAAATGATAAAGCTACAAGAGGTGGTGTTAACGCTACAGCTGGTGCTAACGCAATTAGAGGGGTTATTGTTCCTGCTGGAACTTCAACTGTCTATGACCAACAATTAGGAAAGAATCTTAAACGACCTTTCTTACACGTTCGTTATAGAGCTTCTAAAACTGATGATAGAAAAATGAAATCATGGGTTACTGGTTCTGTTGGAGCTACTACATCTGCTTTAGATGCAATGCAAATCCACATGTTATCAGAAAGATGTTTGATTACACAAGGTGCTAACAATTTCATGTTAATGAAATAGGTACTATTTACATTAGAGACCGGGGCTTCGGCCTCGGCCTTTTATTTTTATTAATTTATATTATATTATATTATGGCAAAAAAACAAAAAATAGAAAAAGTTGAGGTAAAACCTCAAACAGAAACAATGGTGGAAACAGTTATAGCTGAAGAACCAAAAGCAAGAGAAAGATTAAAACCATCTAACGAGTGGGAAATTAAAGATAGAATTTACTACTTGAAAAACGGTAAAAAACCTTTATCAAGATCAATAAAAGCAGCTGGTATATATTATTTTGACGAAGAAAAAGGATACGAAAGAGAACTTAAGTATTGTCAAAATCAAAAAACATCATTTGTAGACGAAATGAAAGGTGATCAAAGATTAGAGCATATAGTTTTTAGAAGTGGAAGTTTGTTTGTGCCAAGAGAACAAACTGTTTTACAAAAACTATTATCTTTATATCATCCGGGCAAAGACTCGTTATACGAAGAATATAAGCCAGCAGCAATAGCAGCTGATGAGATTGACATATTAAATATTCAAGTAGACGCCTTAATTGCAGCTAGAAACATCGACATAGATATGGCGGAGGCTATTATGCGTGTAGAGAAAGGGTCTGATGTATCCAACTTGAGTTCTAAGGAACTTAAAAGAGATTTATTGGTATTTGCAAGGAATAATCCTAAACTCTTCTTAGAGTTAGCGGATGATGAAAATGTAATGCTAAGAAACTTTGGTATTAAAGCTGTTGAGGCTGGAATATTAAGATTATCCTCTGATCAAAGAAACTTTATGTGGGGTAGTAACGGAAGAAAGTTAATGGTTATACCATTTGACGAACATCCTTACACTGCTTTGGCACACTGGTTTAAAACTGATGAAGGAATGGAGATTTATTCTAACATAGAGAAAAGATTAAATCAATAACAAAATAATATGGTTGCCCTTCGGGGCGACCATTTATTAAAATTTAATTATATGGAAAAATCTAAAGGATTAGGGGATTCAATAGAAAAATTTACAAAAGCTACAGGAATAAAATCCTTTACTCAAGTTTTAGTTAAAAATGGAGTACTTGGAAAAAAGAAAAATTGTGGTTGTAACAAGAGAAAAGATCAATTAAATAAAGCTTTTCCTTATAAAAAATAAAAAATTATGGCGGTAAGTGTTGACACAGTATATCAAAGAGTTTTAACTTTAGCTAATAAAGAGCAAAGAGGTTATATAACTCCTCAAGAGTTTAACTTATTCGCCAATCAAGCCCAAATGGAAATATTAAATCAATATTCCTATGATATAAATCAATTTGGTAGACAACATGGCAATGACACAGAGTATTCTGATATGCTTAGTGTAATACAAGAGAAGTTGAGTGAGTTTGAAGTTAGAATTGTAGATACGGGGATTAATGATGGGATTTATAATTATAGAAACGCTATAGGTGATCTTTACAAATTAGGATCTGTCCACACAACTCATAACAATCAAAAAATAGAAATTGAAGAAGTAAATAATAACGAGTGGTATACTATGCAATCAGCACCGTTGACAAGGCCTACTCTTAGCAGACCGGTTTACGTAAATAGACAAGATGGTTTAAATATATATCCCGATACAATTCAAGATATAGATATGTCATATATAAGACGGCCAGCTGTAGTACAATGGGCTTACGTAATAGTTAATGATAAAGCGTTATACAATGACAATATATCTGTAGATTTTGAACTACACGCTTCTGAAGAAACAGAGTTGGTTTATAAAATATTAAAACTTGCGGGTATAAATCTCAAAAACTCAGAAGTAGTACAAGTTGCTCAAACATTAGAACAAAGTCAAATTCAACAAGAAAAACAATAAATAAATGGGATTATTAGACGATACTACGCAGCAAGAATATTACGACGGAAGTGATTACGGTAATTATCAATTTACATCTTTAGATGATGTTATTAATCAATTTATAGTTGCTTACGTGGGTGAAGATAAAATTATATCTAAAATAAAAAGAACTGATGTTGCTTTCCACGCTCAAAGAGCTATGCAAGAATTATCATTCGATACATTCAAGTCTACAAAGGCACAGGAGATAGTTGTACCTGCAACCCTTCAAATGATACTCCCACAAGATTATGTAAACTATACTAAAATTAGTTGGGTGGATTCCGCTGGTATAAAACATTTATTATATCCCGCGAGCAAAACTTCAAATCCAATTAGTAATCCACTACAAGATGATAATGGGGATTTTACATTACAAGCAGTTGGAACTTTAGTCGATACTTCTAGTGATATTGTTTTAGATGCAGAGTATAAAGATATTTTAGTTGGTATGCTGGTTAAAGGTCCATATATTCCAGATGACACTCTTGTTAGCGCCACATCTAATTTAAGTGGTATTACAACCATAACAATAGATGATGGTGATGGGAACGCCGTTACACCAAACGAAGATTTAACAAATGCAACGTTAACTTTTGAAAACACTGGGGAATTTTTAGGTGATGGAACTTTAATAAAACCGCAAAAATCTTCTCATATAGTTGAAACTTTATCATGGGGTGGAACAGCTGTGCTAAATGTAATTACGGCTAATGCCGCTGCAGATATAGCGGATATAAAAGTTGGAATGCTAGTTTCCCATGATGTCTTTAACGCGGGTACAGTTGTAACAAATGTTGATGGTACAACTATTGTTGTTTCTAATAATTTAAATAATACTACAGCTGTAACCACAGGTGAGATAACTTTTATTTCTCCAGATTTAATAGATACTGACACTTGGTCAAGTTACAAATCCGCAACACCATCTGAAAATCAAAATCAGTATGACGATGATACTTATTGGCCAATGGATGGATCAAGATACGGATTAGATCCTCAGCATGCTCAAGCTAATGGTTCTTTTTATATAGATAATTTAAGAGGGTTAATTCATTTTAGTTCTAATGTTAGCGGGGAAACTGTAGTGTTAGATTATATAAGCGATAGTTTAGGTACAGACGGGGAAATGCAGGTTCATAAGTTTGCAGAAGAAGCTATGTACAAATGGATAGCCTACGCAATACTATCAACTAGAGCGAATACACAGGAATATATAATTAACAGATTTAGAAAAGAAAGATTCGCGGCGGTAAGAACTGCTAAACTAAGATTATCTAATATCAAATTAGAAGAAATCACTCAAATTTTAAGAGGTAAATCGAAACAAATAAAACACTAGTATATGCCAGAAATTAAGCACCAATTTTCCGGTGGCAAGATGAACAAAGATCTTGACGAGAGAATGGTTCCAAATGGAGAGTACAGAGATGCAATGAACATACAGGTTTCAACTTCGGAAGGATCTGACGTTGGTACAGTTCAAAATATATTAGGTAATAAAGAAGTACCATTCGAATTTATTGATCATAATGGAAGTCCTTTTTCTTTTCAATTACCGCTTGATGCCGTAGTAGTCGGTTCTATATCTGATGAAAAAATTGATACATTATATTGGTTTATATGGACGTCTACCCATAATTTAATAATTTCTCATAAAAGAAATGATAAGTTAAGTATTGTTTTTTATGATACTAAAAATGTTTTAAAATTCGAACCAAATAATATTATTACTGGTATTAATGTTATTGACGACATGTTATTCTGGACGGATAATAGATCAGAACCTAAGAAAATAAATGTATTTAGATGTGCTAGAGGCACTAGATACCCTGATCATACGCGAGTGATTAACGACCAGCAAGGTATTACTTGGGGTGATGGGGTTGATGTAGAAGAAAAACATATTACTGTTATTAAAAAAACCCCTCCAGTTACTATGGAGATGAGGTTAGAAACAGCGAGAGATCTTAATAAAATATATACAGGTGTAGTTGTAACAACACAAAGTGGAATAAATTGGATAGATGCAAATGGAAATACTCAAGATCCATTTAATTTTAGTGGAATAAACACTACAGATAATAA
>Ga0209337_1003980_pt1 | contig 10303 bp, 10 predicted proteins | sample LinPmetageLP53_FD_184044 | JGI IMG/M metagenome (GOLD analysis project Ga0209337, IMG submission 184044) | Marine viral communities from the Pacific Ocean - LP-53 (SPAdes) (version 2) | ecosystem: Environmental > Aquatic > Marine > Oceanic | place: Pacific Ocean | collected 2010-02-08 | reverse complement strand
TTCAGTTCTGTATACAGAAGTTTAAGGGTGCTAAAGGTCGAAGACTATTTCCTATTGAGTGTCACGACATCATGTGTAAGATTGGTGAAGTGGTAGTTGTAGGTGGAGTCAGACGTTCTGCTCTTATCTCTTTGTCTAACTTAGGCGATGACCAAATGAGACATGCCAAGTCAGGTAATTGGTGGGATAATGAAGGTCAAAGGTCATTAGCTAATAACTCTGTAGCATTTAAAGGTAAGCCTGAGATGGGTACATTCATGCGAGAATGGACTGCATTATACGAATCTAAGTCAGGAGAACGTGGTATCTTTAATAGACAAGCTGCCAAGGTTAAGGCACTAGAGAATGGCAGACGAGATGCAAACCATTACTTTGGATGCAATCCCTGTAGTGAGATTATTCTTAGACCATATCAGTTCTGTAATCTTACAGAGGTAGTGTGCAGAGTTACAGATGACCTCAACTCCTTGAAGGAAAAGGTACGTATGGCTACTGTATTAGGTACGTTTCAGTCTACACTAACTAACTTCAAGTATTTACGTAAGATATGGAAGGATAATACAGAAGAAGAAAGACTATTAGGAGTTTCCCTAACAGGTATTCTTGATTGTCCTATATGGACAGAGGAGATTCTACAGATACTAAGAGATGTAGCAGTAGAAACTAATAAGAAGTTAGCTAAAGACTTAGGTATTCCTCAGTCAACTGCAATCACTTGTGTCAAACCTAGTGGTACAGTTAGTCAATTAGTTGACAGTGCTTCAGGTATTCATGCTAGACACAATGACTACTATATCAGAACTGTTCGTGGTGATAACAAAGACCCTATCACACAGTTTATGAAAGAAAGTGGCATACCATCTGAGCCTGACGTTATGAAGCCTGACAGTACAACTGTGTTCAGCTTTCCTATGAAGTCACCATCAGGTGCTACAACACGAACTGACATGACAGCTATTGAACAGCTAGAGTATTGGCTTATGTTTCAGAGACATTGGTGTGAGCACAAGCCTTCTGTTACTGTATCTGTTAAGGAAGATGAGTGGATGAAGGTAGGAGCATGGGTATATGAGAACTTTGATGAGGTATCAGGTATATCATTCTTACCTTTCAGTGACCATACTTATGCTCAAGCACCATATCAAGACATAACAGGTGAAGAATATGAACAAGCATACAAACAGATGCCACCTTCTATTGATTGGTCTAAGTTAGCAGACTACGAGAAAGAAGATACAACCACAGGTGGAAGGGAGTTAGCTTGTACAGCAGATGCATGTGAAGTAGTTGACATAACTTCTAGTTAATGTTAGAATCTTCTACACAACTAATATGGTGGCAGTGGTGGTTATTAATCGCCATTTCCATCAACACTACTATAAACTTAATCGTGTTCTTCAAAGGTAGAAAGCTACACATAAAAGAACTACTACATCTTAAACCTAAAAGAAAAGGAGTTACTAATGGAAAACCTAGCACCAAGTAAAGAGAACAGAAAAAAGTTTGATATTGATTTAGAGTATGGTCAAGTAAGAGAACAACAGGTAGCTGACATGCTACAAGATAAGAAGATAGAAGTTAAAAGTGAAAGAGATATGTGGCAACGTACAGGTAACATTGCTATTGAGTACCAATCTTATGGTAAACCAAGTGGTATAGAAGCAACTGAATCTGACTATTGGTTTCATAATTTATGTGTGGGAGATGATACTTTTTGCACGTTAGTATTTAACACAGATAGTTTAAAGAAGATAATAAGTAACTTAGATTCTAAGAGGTCTGTTTCAGGTGGGGATAATAACGCATCTAGAATGTATCTTCTTAATCTACAGAAATTGTTTTCATCTGATGTTATCAAGGCATTTAAAGGAGGAGTAGCATAATGAGAGACATGATAATAGGAGCACTTAAGACTAAACTATTAGGACAGATGAATAGTCACATAGCTAATATAGAAGTTATGATGACGAATCCTGTTGGGGTAGGAGACCATCCTACTATAATAGATACAATAGAAAAAGAACTAGGAGCATTGGAAGAATCTAATGGAAGATTAAATGTCCTAGTTAAATATTTAGAAAGGAGACAAGAAGATGCAGGTACAACAGAAGAGAAAACGCAATCCAAATCTAAGTAAGTATGATGCACCCTTAAAGATACAATTTAGTAAGGGCATGACAGACTTTAAGAGGGGTAAGGTTAGCAATCCATACCATCTTAATACTATGCAATCAAGGGAATGGGAGAGAGGGTTTAATCTTTCTTATTTTCAGAGACTAGAAAGGGTCAAACGAGATGAGAATAGAAGAAGAAGCGAGAAAATACATGCAGGATAAGTTGTTTATAAATGAGGTTATAACACCTGACTTATATGAAAACTTAGCAGGGCAGACTGCTATCTTTCCTAAAGACAGAGCATTAGAGTACTTAGCATTAGGTATGACAAGTGAAGCAGGGGAGGTTGCAGGTAAAGTAAAGAAACTTATACGTGATGGGGAAGATGTGGAAGGTTTTGAAATGAAGAAACTTGCCATAGCATCAGAGATAGGTGACGTACTTTGGTACTGTGCTATGATGGCTAAAGAGGTAGGTGTTCCATTGAATACTATTATGCAAGAGAACTTGAGAAAGTTACATGATAGGAAAGAACGTGGAACATTACAAGGCTCAGGAGATGACAGGTAATTTACTTTATAGCATCTCCAAATGCTTTACCCATAATGGCTAATTCGTTTAAGTCATTTTCACTTGTAGCATCAGGTAATCTGTTGTTTTCATCTGCGAATAATACTCTAGCTTTCTTTCTATCTGCTCTCTTTAGTTTACGATACTTAGTTAAAGCTCTTACATAATCCGTAGTCTCACCAACAGAACCTTTTGCTATGAGTGTTTTCATAGACTTTATCTTTGAATCTATTATTGGTTTAATATCTGCAAAGATATATTCTTTCTCTGTAAATTCTTTTTGTGTAGCATCACTAGCATTGTCATAATCAGATATTAAATCTTTCTCTCTATCTCTAGCAAACTCTACAATAGCAGGTAATATTTCTCTTAGTGTTTTATTTTCAAACCTTTTAACACTAGGAACTTTAGACCTACTACCTAATTCATAATCAGTAAATCCTAATTCTTTTAAGTATTCACCTTCAGAACTATCTGCTGTAGATAAATTTAATCCAAATAATACACGAGTTATAGGTGATACCCTTTTCTTTTCTTCCTGAAATAAGAACTCACGTTTAGGTGATTTCTCTTCTTCTTCAGCACTAGTAGTAAATCCACGTTGTCTAAAAGGTCTTTCTAATTCTTTCATAAAAGTAGATTGAAAGTCTAGTGTAGGGTCTTTTGCCACATCTTTATAGGTTAAACCTCTCTCACCAACTGCCCTTTGTGCTTCAATTAACTGAGCAAAGGGAACTGCCCAAGTAGATAAGTAGTTACCTAATGCACCACCTATAGCTTTACCTGCACTTTCTCCTTTAGTTAAGTCTGAACCTTCTGTTAGTGAAACTATATCATTGATAATGCTTTGACCAACACCTGTTCTTAAATTAGTGCCTACAAAAGTCTCATTAAATTCTTTTACTTTAAACCAATCGTCAAAAGTACCATCCATACTTCTCTTAATTGCTTCACCTAAATACATAAACTGTCTCATGGGATATTGAGGGGTAACATTTAATACTGTACCATCCCCTGTGTTTAATTCTTTGTAGTCAGCAGGTGCATCTTCAGATGTCCTATACTGATAGGCTGCTCCTGCCACTGCAATACCAATTAAGTTACGTGATATTCTTTGTCTATCTTTCATAGTAAGCTTACCTTTGCCTACCTTACCTAAGCTAACTATGTTTGCTACCTTACGTGCTATTGGAATAGAAAGACCACCTGCATACTGACCCATAAGTTCCATGCTGTTAAACATAAAACGTGGGAAAGGCATAACTACAGTTAGACCATTACGCACAATAAAGTTTGAGGTAGACCTAAACACAGGTATATCAGGTTGTTTAGCATAGGTTACATCCAATGCTTTGTTAGTAGCATCTGCTACGATGTCAGTAAATGACCTTGCACCTTGAGGTCTTACGTTAGATGCATCATTAAGTAGGTCACGTATTCTACCCTTACCTAATGTATCCATTAAGTCTATACCATATTCTCTTTTAGTAAGTCTTTCTAACTCGCCTAAGAAAGCACCACGTCTAACTAAGTATTCTTGCCATCTGTTAGGAGTATTAAGAACATCAACTGCATCCTCTCCTAAAGATAGTACACCATCTAAAGGACCACCTTTACCTCTACCTGTAGCCTTTTGTATTTCGTTTATGTTATTAAAAAGTAAATCAAATTGCTTTGCTAATTCAGGTTGCTCTAATATAAAGTCAACAGTCTCTTTAGTTTCTTTTGGATTATCAAACATATAACGCATATGTCTAAAACTATCTTTCCAATTAGCAGGAGATAGTAGGCTCTTACCCCCTGAGATATATCCTTGATGAGACATATTATATAAGGCAGTATCCATAACATTGCCTAGACCTTCTAAGGGTGCTCTGATACCTGCTGATGTTAAGTTACGAGAAGCAGTAGCTAGTTGTGATACCAAGCCACCCCTTCTTATATTCTCTATACGCATAATAGTTTGACGTATAGCACCTTGATTTTTCTTAGTCTCATTTATTAATACTTCTTCATTCTTTGGTCTGAATCTTCTAATCTGGGATAGCTTATTTAATACTTTACCTGCTTGAGAACCTGAACCTACTACCGTTAATATGTAGTCCTCAAAGGAAAGATTATATTTATTTAACATATCCAATAACTCATCACCTGCAAGTAATTGTTTATTTACAGTTAGGTCAAATAAGTTATCTATTATTTTCTTGTTAGGGTTAAATGCTTTTGGGTTAGCCTTCTGCAAATCAGCAGTTACAGCTACTAAGGCATCTAGTTTATCAGGCTTAAGTATAGGTTGCATCAATTCATCTGTACCTGTAGCTAACTTCATACTAGGTCCAGCAACTTCTTCAGATGTTTCTACTCCTACTTCTCTAGCCAAGTCATAATCTATTGCCTTGTTACCAGTTTTATCAGTAGTTGATATAGTTTTACCAACCCTATCTTCAAACTCTTGTATAAGTTTATTAGAGATAGTTTTATTTTGTTTAGCCATTTCTTTAGCGGCATCAGCTTTCTCCTTTATTTCTTCAGCAGTATTGTTTCTCATCTTGGCAACATTTAGTTTTCTGTTCCAAGCTTCAACTGCTTTCTTCTGATTCTTAGCAGCTTTCCTTGCTATATTTCTACCTATTCTAGCTGAAGCAGCAGGTAATTTTACAAAGTTTCCTAGTACAGGAACTGTTTCAGTAAACTCTAGTCCTGAACCTGCAGCCTTAGATACATTTTCAGCAAACTCTTTTGGGTCTCTATCCATATACTCTTCATATAAGTCAGGCATATTATCTTTTGCTTGTTGTGCTATAAACTCTACACTGTCTGTAAAACCTGCACCAATATAAGATACACCCTTACCTATAGCAGACATAAAGTTAAAACCTGAAGAGCCTGTCATCTTTAAGAAACCCTTCATTAGGTTTTTAGTACCATCTGGGTTTACATCAGGCATTTCTTTTATCATGTTTTCTACGAGTTCATCTTCTTCTTTGTCAGACATTTCAGGCATATCAAAGTCTTCAGATACTTTGTCTACCCTTGACATATCCTCTCTAGCATTTTGTTTCTGTACATCCACAGCTTCTGCATCTGAGTTATAAAGATAACCAAAGGGTGTTTCATCAGTACGAGTACTAACATGTGACTGCATCATCTCGCCATCACTAGTAGATACACCACTATTAGGGGTAATAATACCTATAGCTTCAGCACCTTCTACATTTACAAGCTGTCCATCTTGAAATAGTTCAGGGTATTTTTCATTATATATGGAGTATAAAGTCTCTTGACTTTGGGGTAGGACTATTTCTTTTTCGTGGGATTCTTCAACACTTGATGTAAGTACATTATCTAATTGCTCATCATCATCATCAGCTTCAAGAGAATCCAATGAAGAAGTAATAGCATTATTATTCAAAGTATTAGATGATATAGTTTGTGAAGTAGTCGTAGTAGTATCTTCAGGTATTTGATTAACCTGTTGTACGTTTTCTTCTTCATCATCTGATTTGAGATTATTTAAGGACTCTTGTATTTCATCTTTTAACATTATAAGAATGTAACTCCTGTCCATAGACCTGTATATGTTTTACCATCTTCAGTATATGTAACAATGTCACCCGGGGAAAACTCACCTGCTTTTGCTTTTTCTTGTGCATTAGCTTTATTAGTAGCAGTCTTTAGTTTCTTAGCACTAAGCTTAGTATTATTTTTTATGTTAGCTTTATATTCTTTTATTTCCACTTGGACATTAGCAATCTGTGTATCTATTTGACTATTCAATAAATCATCTTTTACATTTGCATAATCTTTTTTAATACCCTTTAATGCTCTAAGTTTACCTGTAAATACTTTAGACTCATTACCCTTCATAGCTATTTGAAGACTACCATCTAATCCTGTTTTAACAAAGCCACCTAGCTCACGTTTAATAGCATTGTCTATAATCTTACTTCTACCCTCTTTACTAAAGTAGGTGCTTGTTGTACCTTTATTTGCTTTAGCTTTTAGATTAGCTTCCTCCACTATATAACTTTTTACTTTATTTATACGTGTTGTTATAGCTGTTTTCTCTTCATTATCTGTGGCTAAATCATATTCATTCTCTAGTCTTAGAAGTTCACCCTCAAAGGTACTAGATGCTTTAGGTTTATTATCTTTCTGAAACTTTTTAAACTTAGCTAGTGCTGTATAATCTACTCCAGCAGCTTTAGTTTTAATTGTTCCAAATGTATCTGCTTCAATAGGTGCTTGTTCGTCTACACGTTTATCAACTCTCTCACCATAATCACCACCAAACAATTTGCCTAATAAACCACTACCTTCCATCTGACCTTTAGTGCTTATATTACTTACACCTCTAACATAGTTGTTAATAAAGTCTTGGTCAGTAACACCTTCAGGTCTATTTTCATTGGAGAATGTTACAATTTTTCCTATATCAAACTCTTTACCAAATTTACTTCTACTATCAGCAAGTTCATTGTAGAAAGATGTAGCACCTGAAACTGTGCCACCACCTGATTCAAATAATTGTTTAGCTTTATACATATCACCATCAACAAGAGATGCAAGGTTCTTCATTACATCACCTACTTCTCTTCTATCTTTTTTAACTCTATCTTCTTCTGCTCTTCGTCTAGTCACACGATACTGCTCCATGCCATCCATTCTCTTTTGAGTACGAAGCATATCATTCTTTAGTTGGTCATCAACACTCTTAGCTAAACCTGTTACAAATCCTGTAGCGAAACTCATTAAACTCTCCTTGCCATTAAGCCTTTAGGCTCTTCACTTTCTTCTGAATCTTTCTGTCCTGTTTCTTTAGGAACACCTGAATCTATTTCATCTTCACTAAATAACATACCTTCTTTAGCATCAATTTCTCTTTGTAGTTTAGTTCTTACACTTTCTAGTAATGTATCTCTAGTCTTACCTTTGTTAGGATTCTCCATACCACTGTCATATTTAACATCAGACATGTCACCTACAAGCATAATCATTTCCATTAGTAGTGGCATAACTAACATACCTACATCAACACTATGTTTACCATCCATGACACCACCTAACTGAATAGTGTTAGCTAGGGTTGTGACAGGTACATCCATCTCTAAGACATCTACTAGTTGGTCAGTAAACTCATCAGATGACATTCTATCTAAATAATATTCTATGGCTTCATCTACAGTAGTATATTGTGGTGCTTGTTGCCAAGGTCTACCACCTAACTCTGAGGTCATATGTTGTCCTGATATAGGTGCATCTAATAAGGGTTGATTAAGCTCTGTCATTTAATATCTCATCTCTTTTTCTCTTAATTATGGACATATGTTTTGCTACACGTACAGATGGTTGCTTTATATCCATATCTTTTCTTACCTTATCAGCTTGACCACGTGCTAATAAACCACGTGTTGCCTTAACATCTGTATCATCACCTCTTTCTACTTCAAGGTTTCTATACAAAGTTAATGCAGGATTATTTCCAAAACTAGGCATGTGATACTATCCTTTTCTTTTCAACAACTATGTCCATTAACTTTTTAGTGAGCCATTTCCATATAGGCTTCTTCTTAATAAACTTAGCATAGTCTTCGCCATATTCTTCATACATATTCTTAAACCACTTAGGTGCTTTGTTCTTTAACCATATACGAAATATATACCAACGTGGGTCACCCTTACCATATACTTCTCTAGCTACCCAACAGAATCCACCTGACATAATGTAGGCACTACCTAGTGTACCAATTAAACTACCAACAGCACTACCTGCTGCAGTACTCTCACCACGTTTGGCTACTTCACTTTGAGTATCAGCATTTAAGTTAGCTATAGACATATCTGCATATCTGTTCAACTCATTCTCTGCTGATGTCCATGCCCACTCCATTGTGTCACCATAGTAGTTCCACAAATTATTGTAAGCTTGAGTAGATGTAGCTAACATGTTAGTAGCATTTATTTCATTAACACGATTGATGGTAGCAGTGTCTGCTGTAGCAATCTGCCTTCTCCATGTAGCATTATTTTGGTCAATGACCAATCTATTCTGTGCATTGAATGTATCACGTTGATTGTTTAGTTCAGCATTAAATCTCTCTAAGACGTTACGTTGACCTGCATTATATTGTGATTGTGCATTAGCTTGTGTCGCATTAAACTGTGCTGACTGAGAGGATAGGTTAGAAAAGAATTGGTCAGTTTGATTTTGGCTAGATGCATTAAATTGTCTACTAGCATTTGTAGCAGCTTGGTCTGTAAACAAACTCTGTGTTCTCTGCTGTGCCTTAAACAATTCTGTCTGTTGTTGATTACCTAAGTTAGCCATATCAGTTTGTAAGAATGACTGTGCGTTTTGTACTGCCGCCTGTTGTCTAGCATTTAAGTTTGCTGTATCTAAGTTAGCAAGAGCAGATGCTTCTGCCATTACTAATGCCTGACCATTACTTAAGTTCTGTAAGTTCATAGTGTTGGCTACACGACTATTCTCTAGTGCAATAGATTGTTCAGCAGTAAAGTTTTGATTAGCTACGTCAGCTATACGTGCAGAGTTTTGCACCCTTGCCTGAAATGCTTGGTCAAATTCCTGACCTATAAATACTGCACGTTGTTGTGCAGAGAGCATTGCTCTTTGTTGTCTGTTAGATAAGTTCTGTGTCTCAAACTGTGCCTGTATACTTGCATCTGCTTGTGCTATAGGAAGTGCTGATTCTAATGCACCTTGTATCATTGCTTGTCCAGCTATACTTGATGCACCTAATCCTCTTTGTGCCATCTGTGCCTGTACAGCACGTAATGTTCCTGCTGCCCATGCAGGTGGATTACTAGCATCAAAGTTAGCAGTTAACGTAGCAAGTTGTCCTTGTACTGTAGCTTGAGAAGAGGGTGTTGCTGTAGCTGCTTGTATTTGTTCTGCATATGTAGAAGCTGTTTGTGCATTTGCTGCACCTGTAACTATTTCACCTGTTTGAATCTGTCTCTGTACAGGATTGTTTAGTATAGTGGCATTACCTTGAGCTGCATTTAAATCTGTCACAGCACTTGTTGTTTGTTGTGCCGCTAATACTTCTGCTCTAGGGTCTAATGTAGTCTGAGCTGCTTGTACACTATTTAATGCTGTATTAATATCTGTAGCAGTCGTGTCAGCAGTCATTACATTAGTAGCTGTGGCAGTTGGAATCTCTGCTTGAGTAGTTGTAGCAAAAGTAGTTGGAACTGCTACAGCACCTGATACCTGACCTTGTGCAGTAGGTATATACTGTCCAGCAGTTTCTTGTAATCCTTGACCTATAACTTGAGCACCTGATGGTAATGCAGGAGCAGACATTCTTTGAGCTGCTACATCTGTTATGTCAGCATCTTCAGCAAATGATTGTACAGGTACAGGTTGCTGTGCTAGTGGTTGTGGATTAGATATACCACCTTCTGCCATCTTAACAACACCACCTCTAGCCATCTCTTGTGCTTTAGATTGAAATACAATCATCTCTCTTTGTTTATCTGGATTATCTTCTAAGTATCTGTCAAACTCTTCCATCCGACCTGCATACCCCATCTTGGTAGCTATCTTCTGTAATCCTTGTGGCTTAAAGCCTTTAAACATTGCCATGTATTATTA